>OLSF01003138.1_pt1 | contig 11496 bp, 9 predicted proteins | sample 1672301 | NCBI WGS metagenome assembly OLSF01 (sample SAMEA3136669, study PRJEB25190) | human gut metagenome | biome: human gut; feature: human-associated habitat; material: faeces | place: Austria | collected 2013
GAGCACTGGACTTCTCCTGATAGCAGGAGTTTACCTCACAGCAGTCTGCCAGAAAACGTCCCAGCCAATCGTTATCATCACGATAAGAGCCGATAGCATCTTTGACGCACTGGGGCGGTTCAATCTGAAAATCAGCGGCGATAACCTTTCTCGCGCCCTCAATCAGCCACGACAGAACAGCACCGCCGGCGTTTTCAACAAGATACTGCGTATAATTCTTGCGGTCGTCCTTGCCGGTGATTTTGGCGTGAAACGGAATAACGATAAGTCGTCTCCATGTGCCGTCATCACTGGCAGAAACTTTCGGCAGGTGATTGGTATACAGCACTAAAGTGTGGCTGGGTTCAAATGTGAATGGTGCCTTGAACTTCTTTTCAGCGAAAATCGGGTCAGTAGAACAAAGCTGTTTTACCACAGAGGTGTTCAGCCTCATGCCTTCCTGCAGTTCTGCCGCAATAATCAGGCGTTTTCCTTTCAATTCAGCAAGCTCCGGCTTGACGTTACGCTTACAGTTGACGGTCAATGCGTCCGCAGACATATTACCGCTGTAGCTGCCCAGCACCTTGAAAATCACGTTCCAGAAAGTAGATTTGCCGTTGCGTCCGTCACCATAAGCAATGATAAGAGCCTCCACATATACCTTGCCAATAAGGCAAAGTCCGCAGATTTTCTGCACATATTCGATAAGTTCCGCATCACCGCAGAAGAATTTATTTACGGCATCAAGCCACAAGTCCATGCCCTCATCAGAGGGAACAACAGCTGTTATTTTCGTGAGATAATCTGCCGGATTGGTCACGTCCCAGCCGTCAAGACCTTTCTGTAAATCGTAAGTGCCGCCGGGCGTATTGAGTAGAAAGGGACTGTTGTCCAGTTCCTCCGGCATTTTTTCAAGTCCCGGTTTAGCGGCGTCAAGGGCGGAACGCAGACTGCGCATATTTCTGTATTTCATCACAAATGACTTATACGCCTTTGCAAGTTCATATTTGCGATACGCTCCGACAGCATCACCGGTAAGATTGCCGATGAATTTCTTGCCGCCGCCAATCACCTCCATGCGGTCGATACCCATTTCTTCAAGCTTTGAAAGGGATTTTTCTATCATCTCCTCTGCTTTACGAAGCTGTTCATCGGTATGTTCCATCATTGCCGCAATTGCTCTCTGCTCTGATTCCACCCAATAGGTGCCGTTATATCGCAGAAAATCCGTTGCGGTAGTGTAACATATCTCATCATCGTACATATCCGCAAAGGTACGTGCCTCGCCAATGTCACTGAAATCCGCCGGAATCATGTTATTTTCTCCATACTGCTCCGGAGGAATGTAACCTTCCTGCCTTGATATCCGCTTGCCGAACTTTGATGCACTGTGCCATATGGTTTCCAGTTCCTCATCATCAAGAGGCGGCTCGCATTCAGCGGCACGTTCCAGGAATTTACGGTGCGCATCTTCGCTGACACCAAACCGCTTGACGAGCCTGCCTGCATAACGTGACAAGGTGCTGTTTCGCTGACCTGCCGGAATGCTTTTCTTCTGCTGCATGAGGAGCATATAGTCCTCAATGGTTAGACTGCCTTCATGCCATATCACATCACCCTCTGAACCAAGCAGGAAACGTGCGGCGTCAATTGCATTGCCGTCAAAGAAGGGATACTGCTGATATATTTTCTTTTTCAGCGCCTTGTATGAAGCTGCATCCTCATAAAGACTGCATGGAAAATACACATGAAATCTCGGACGTGCCGCCTTGTTCTCTTTTTCTTTCATGTGACTGCGGCTGAAAACAAGGACATACTGCACATCGGGCAGAATGGCGTCAAGGGTTTCCGACGTTATCCATTCCTCCGGATTCTCGGAGTGGCTATTGTCGCAGTCCATGGGAACATTGTCAGCAGACAGGAAATTTGCCTCACTGCGGCTGTTGCTTTTATATTTTGCACACACATGGTCAAACACGGCTGACTTCTTCATGTCCGCCGCCGAGGTTATTACTGCCTCGCAGGGGTAAAGCTTGTTTTTCGGGTTGCCGGTGCATTCGGCAGTGTAGATTGTAAACTTCATTTCTTTTCCTCCAGTTCTTCCGTAAAGTAGCGGATGGTCATATGACGGCGCTTTGCCCAGCGAATTTCCTGCTGCATCCCTTTTGATCGCATATCGCCAAACACCCACAGTTGGGAACATTTTGTCAGCAGCACCAGATCCATAAACATGGCAGTCTGGCGATCTTCTCCCAGAGTATCGTCCATAAACTGTGGAAACAGCAGGTGAGGCGCAATGGGAATGTAATGCCTATCCACTGCAAAGCGGCTGTACCGTCTTGCATTCTCAATGTTGTCATTGATACAGCCCTGTGAATAGGGCGAACATATATAGACTACCGGACGATAGGACTCCGCTTTCTTTGCCTTTCGTTCTTCTCGTTCAATCCGGCTTAGAGCCTCATAAGCTGTCAGATCTATGTAACCTTCGGCATTATACAGATTCATGGGGTCCTCCTTTCAGCTGTGCTTTTGTACAGGCGTCACAATAAACATTGCTGCTGAAGATGTCGAAATCCTCATTGCCCTGAAAAGCACTCAGATCCACCGGTACCTCCACGCCGCATTTCGGGCAGCGGCAGTAAACATTCTTGTCGCTGATCTCAATTGCAATATTCATACTTTCGTTCAGGTTTTCTTTGACATAGAACATATGGGTTCCTCCTAATCTTTTTTGTAGTATTCGCATTCATATCCGTCAGCACGGAGAATAAGTCCTTCTGCCCATGCAGGAGTTCTTGACATCTGCTGACATACAGCCTGGGCTGACATTCTCCTGTCTGCTTCAATAATCATTTCATCGTGTACGTGTCCCACAATAAAGCAGTGTGATAACGTCTGCATGGAATACATCAGCAAATCTCTTGCTATACCCTGGACACAGTTTTCCACAAACTTTGGCCCATAACTTTCAAGCCTGTCCCACTTCTTCTGAGCATTTATGCCCATATATGTAACAGATTCACCGCCGAACTGGTTCTCGCCGATACGTGGTTTAGCGTAAGCAAGACGTCTGCCGCTTGGAAGTTCAATAAACAGAAATCCAGATTCATAGGAGAATTTAAGTCCGTGTGTATTGGTAGTTGTCTTTTCCTTTATCGCTTTCTTTACTGCACGGTCAACAGACCACCATAAATCTGTGATGTGAGGAGACGCCTCACGCCAGTCGGTCACAATCTGTTTCAGTTCTGCGTCGGATAAGCCGAGAGAATCTGCACCCATAGCTTTCATGGCTCCGACTGACCCGCCATAGCCACAGTTGTGGACGAGTTTTCCTGATACGGTAAAACGATGATGTCTTCCGGCATTTCGTATATCATAAAGTCGAGCCTTGCGGATATTAGTCTCCAGCACTTTCTCCTGTTCACAACAGCCTCTTCCGCATCCTGAATAATTTCTTCTCTCGTCATGCCACTGGATAATTTTCGGATAACTGTTCCATACGCATACGGCCAGTAGGCTTGATCGAACATTGTTAATACAGTAGTTCGCTTGTTTAAGTTGTTCTCTGTATGTGTTACAAATCTCAAATTTCCCGGAGCGTAGTCTCCATTGTCGTCGATTCTGTCGATTTCCATTTCTCTGTCGGGAATTCCATATTTCGTAATAAGATATAAGCCCGCCGCAGTTACGGATGAAAATTTGAACTTTATTCCTCTTGCACCATAATTTGGATAGCCTGCGTCGTTGGAATTCTGACATCGTTGCTTTGCAGCGGTCAGTCTTCTGTCTAACCATAGAGGAATACGCCTTGGCTGTGAGCAATGCTGACAACCTTTTGATTTTCCATTTGTTAGGTTTGATAGAAGTGTCCACTGAGTTGATTTGCATCCCGTACATTCTGTTAATACATAACAGTGATTCATAGCTTTGTTCCAACGTTTTTCTGCACTGATGATTTTCACCCAACCGTATTGCTTTCCCACCATTTCCGGTTTGTACGAGATGTGCGCCGCAGGCGGAGGCGATTGCAAATTGTATCGGCCTCGATTGCCCTTCAACCCAGACAAGGTGGTCTGGGGTTGCTGTGAGTCCTTCATATGTTATTACCTCACGTTCTCCCTTATAAATGACGCCTTCATGGTGTACCCAGTTTTCTCCATCCCAAAGTAAGTCATTAGTTGTAACTTCCTCAATAGGTATTAGACCATGATTAGTCAAAACAGGCTGTCCTTCCGCAATACAGGCAAGCTCCGCAACCTTACCTTTCTGCCTGAGATGTCCGTTTTCGCCATGCTTTACAACAGGAACTCCGAACATCTTTGACGCTGATGCACAGTAAATGTCTTCGCCCTTAGCAAAGGCCTCCATTCTCCATGTTTCGCCTGCAAGCCACGCAATCACACGAGCCTCAATCGCCGAGAAGTCCGCAACAATAAACTTCATACCCGGTCTTGGAATAAAAGCAGTTCGGATAAGCTGGGAAAGCGTATCAGGAACATCATCATATAGCATTTCGATTTCATCGTGGTATCCGTACTTTACAATTTCTCTTGCCTCTGTTAAATCAGGAATATGGTTCTGAGGCAGGTTTTGCAATTGGACGATTTTGGAACAGTATCGACCTGTTCTCGATGCACCATAAAACTGAAACATTCCACGCACTCTGATATCAGAACATACAGCAGTTTTCATAGCTGTATATTTTTTCACCGATGATTTTGACAGCTGTAACCTCATTTCAAGCACAGAGCTGACTGGCTCTTTTGCAGTTTTGATGAGTTCCTTCACCTGTGCTTTGCCAAGAGAATCTGATTTGTAACCCTGCTTTTCAAGCCAGTCAAGGAGTTGATACACAGAGTTCGGATTCTCTACACCTGTAAGTTTTTGCATATCAGAAGTCAGTTTTGCCTTTGACTGTTCATCAAGAGTAATGGCTGCATCAGCAAGTTCCATATCAACAAGAATGCCACGGTCGTTTATCTCCTGGTCAAGGTAAAACTCTCTCCATAGAAAATCCGGAACGGGAAAGCGGCTGAGTTTCCTGTCAATTTCCATTTCAGCTTCAACGTCACGTTTGTTGTATGCCTTGAAAATCTCCCACTTATCCGGATAATCAGAGGGATTATGGAACTGAGGAATACCGCCAATTACATCGAAAGGCACACAGAAAAACTTGATGAGAGCCTTTCCCTCCGCCATTTTCTGCTGCTCTATTCCAAGAACTGAGCCAACCTCTGCAAGAGATGAGGGCAGTCCGAGATAACGGCTATGTATCATAGTGCATTGCCAGCCTTCCGGGTTCAGATAGTCACCGACAGTATCTTCATTTATGCTGTAACTTTGAAAGTACTGCGGATAATTTTTGCTAAGATACCGTGAAAGGCATACTCTTTCAAAATTCACGTTAAAGGCTCTTTTTACTATCTTTTCATCTGCAAGTGCTGAGAGAATTTTTTCAGGTATCTTTTCGCCCTTTGCCGTATCAATCACCTGAACCGGCTGTCCGTCCACGGAATATGCAAACAGCAGAATATCAAAGTATTTTGTATCTGCATAAGCATAGACGCCGCATTTGGTAATGTCACGGTCACTGCGGGTTTCCAGATCGATTTCTATTTCTTTCATAATCATCACATCCTAAATCCCACCCACGGCACTGCCGCAAACGCCCTCCCGTCTGTATCATTTATTCTTAGTCAAGAAAATCATCATCAAGGTCTGCAAAATCATCTTCCGCACGGGATTTTCCGCCTAAGGATTCACCGTCACGGATTTTCTGAAGATTATTCAGTCCGCAGGCAATGCCCTTGTTGCCGTTTGAATTAAATGCGTAAAAGTTTATGGAAGCTCTGCCATAAACACCGCTGTACACCTCGCTTGTATCAATAATCGGCTGACAGTTTGCATCTACAATTCCCGGCGCAGAAGCAGAATTGGCATTGATGAAGTAGCTGTTTGCGTAAGCCTCGTCATCAGGGCGCTCAACATCGCCGTCACGGAGAGGTGTTTTCAGTGCCTTAAGCTGCGGCACAGTTTTTCCGTTTCCTTTCAGTTTGCTCTGCCCCTCCTCATATGCCGCCTGAATGGCTGCACGGACTTTTTCAATGGTTTTTGTATCGGACTTCGGAATGATGAGAGAAACGCTATATTTCGGAGCACCTCCGTCAATAGCTTTCGGCTGCCATACGTTTGCATAGCTCCAGCGTGTATCGGGACCTGTGATCACTTTTGTAGGATTAACATATTTTGCCATAATTAAAATCTCCTTTAAAATCATTTTGTGCAGGGTTCCACGCTTTTCTATTGTCAGATGCAGGAACCAGCGTTGGTTTTCCCTGTGGTTTGCAGATGTACATTCCAAGAAGCTCATCAAACTTCTTTTTGCCGCCCAGCAGTTTGGTCATTGCGGTGATTCCGAGAACTTCCGGTTCGCTGTATGGATTCTCACCGATTGCTTTTACAGCTTCTGCAACTGCCTTTTCATCGGTATATTTGCGGTTCGACCTGCCCTCAACTACCTTGTAGCCTGTCCACTGCTTTCCGGCAAGTGCCTGAGAGAGCGCATATTCTTTTACATCTGCCGCCCATGCTGTTAGTGCATCCGCTTTTTCAAGAATTGCCTCGATCTCCGTGTCCTCCAGTGTTGCGGCAGGTGCAAAATCATACTGAGCAAGCGTAAGATTGTATTCTGCACGTTTTCGGCAGGTCGCTTTGACTTTACAAAAGCGGCAGTGTTCCCCGGCACAGAATTCTCCCTCACCTTTAGCGGCAAGTTTTGCTTTCGGTTTCAGTTCATTTTCTGTCCAGTGCAGCAAATCAGATACTGAGATTACTGATTCACTGACATTCATAAGAATTAACAATGGGCAGTTTCCAAAAGTGACCTTATTCCGATAAAAATCCAATATAGCACAAAAGAGTATCAATCTCCTAATACAACGGAGACTGATACTCTTTTCTTTTTTCAGATTATTCTATTCTGAAGAAACCTTCAATCAATCAACAAGATAGCTCAAAAAACAAGAAAAGCCGAAGTTAGTGTGACAACCCGACCTCGACTTTTCGCAAAATTATTGAATTGACGATACGCTAAACTTGATTCGTATGTTTCTCACACAGTTTCTAATATACCTTATCATTATTATAGCAAATTATGTATGTCTTGTCAAGATAGGTGGATTGTTTTTTTATTGTTTCCATAATTACTTATACTGAACGATGATTAATTGGAGGTTTTAATGAATGAGCAAGAAAACAGCTTATAAACGCAGGGACGGACGCTGGGAGTGCCGTATATCTATGGGCAAAGATGAGAACGGCAGACGTGTATTCCGTTCGTTCTACGGAAAAAGCCGTGATGAAGCCGAATACAAGGCTATGATAGCACTGGATCACAGCGAGGACGAGTACGCTGTAACGGAAATGACGGTCAGAGAGCTTGTGACCGAGTGGCTTCATGTGACAGCATCACGAATAAAGGAGTCAACGGCTGCCAACTACGTCATGAAAGCCGAAAAGCACCTTATACCTGCATTTGGAGAGATAAAGTGCTGTCTGCTGAAAGCGAAAGATATATATGCTTTTATCGAACGCAAGATAAAAGAGGGCTTGTCGGTGCGGTATCTGTCTGATATTATCGTGCTGTTCAAGTCGGTTTTTCGCTATGCAAGCCGTGAATATAGAATCCGTAACGTACTTGACGGTATCGTTCTCCCCAAAAAGAATAAGCCTGAAATTGCTGTTATGAACAAGAAACAGCAGCTCAGGCTTGAAAAATATCTGGACGAGCGTCCGTCTGTTACGAGCGTGGGTATTGCAATCTCGATGTATATGGGCTTGCGTATCGGTGAGGTCTGCGCTCTGCAATGGAAAGAGATTGACCTTGAAAAACGTGTTTTGACCGTCAGCAAGACCATTCAGCGTGTGCAGTGCAGAACAGGATCCAAACAAACCAAGCTCATCATCACTGAGCCGAAAAGCGAAAGTTCTAAACGAACAATTCCTATCCCTGATTGCCTGCTTCCTCTGCTCAGACGGTTTAAGGATAACGGTGAGGTCTATGTGGTGTCCGGCAGGAAAAAGCCTGTTGAGCCAAGAACAATGCAGTACCGCTTCGCTAAAATACTGCATAACGCAGATTTGCCGTCATTCCACTATCACAGCCTGCGCCATTTATTTGCAACAAGGTGTGTCGAACTGGGCTTTGATGTGAAAACGCTGTCCGAGATTTTAGGGCATAGCTCCGTAGAAGTCACGCTTAACCGCTACATTCATTCCGATATGGAGCGTAAGCGTACCTGTATGAGCCTTCTTTCTAAGTGCGCATGACCGTCAGTGTAACGTAAAAGTGCCGTCATTCCGAATATTGAAAACTGAATAAAATCGGAGTCAACTGCTCTTTTCTCGTTAAATCAATAATTTTGCGAAATACGAAGCTGTATTTTGCAGTATGTTAATGACTGTTAAGGAGTAATATAATGGATGCAAACCAGAATTTGACAGCGGAAATGATTAAAATAGACCCCTATAATTATACACTATCCGAGATGGTGGATGTAATTGGGGAAACCGAAGCAAAAAAGCTGTTTAAATCTATTTATAAAGGCACATCGAAATTAAGTTATCAAACTATAAAGGTGAAAGATGTTTTTAATGGTGGCGACACAAGAAAATATGCGTTCGAATTATGTGACCATTATTGCATTGAAACTGTTTGTATTCAAAGAAAAACCGGTACTACAGTGTGTGTAAGTACAATGGTAGGATGTCCCGTTGGATGTGTTTTCTGCGAATCTGGGAAAAACGGTTTTATCCGTAACTTAACTCCATCCGAAATTGTTCAGCAGATTGTACTACTTAGAGAAAAAGTCAATCGAATTGTTTTTATGGGGATGGGTGAACCACTGTTCAATTATGATAATCTGGTTAAGGCGATACATATTCTACGTGATAGGGATGGATTGAATTTTCCTACAGATGGAATCACAATTTCAACAGTCGGGCCGCTACAGCAACTTAAAAAAATAAGAGAAGAACATTTGAAAATACAGTTGACTCTCTCGCTTCACGCAACAGATCAGAGAACTCGTGACATTGTCATGCCCCATATGAAAGGACATGATATTAGAAAAGTTGTGGAAACCGTACTTTCTTATTCCGAAAGGCACAACAGAAAAGTCACTATAGCGTATTTGCTTATTCCGGGGTTAAATGATCGTTCAAGCGATGTAAGACAGTTAGGAAAGTGGTTTAGAGGAAAGAATGTGTTGATTAATCTTCTTCAGTATAACGAAACATCGAATAGTCGCATTAAACGTCCAAACAAGCAGCAGTTAGTTGCGTTTAAAACAAGATTGGAGGATGCTGGCTTAGAGGTTAAGCTTAGAGAGTCCCGTGGAAATAGAATCAAAGCAGCTTGTGGACAACTAGTTAGCGAATACAACAGGCAGGGAAAGAAAACAGCAAATCGGACTGTAAATGGAACTGAGAATTCAAACGGAAGCGTGCGAAAATCTTCATTTACAGGAAGAGCAAGTTCGAAGAGACATCCTTTTGCAAAACACAAAAATGTTGGGAAAAAGAGAAAGCATGAGTAAGCTAGAACTTTATAATATATATGCTGGTTATGAAGAGAGCAAGCCTGTTCTTAAAGATATTTCTTTTTTTGTAGAGAAGGGTGAGTTCATAGTCCTTCTAGGAACATCAGGGTGTGGAAAGACCACTATATTGAATCTCATCGCTGGGATGATTCCAATATCAGCTGGAGAATTATACATAGATGGGGTTAAATCAAATGATACTCCACCTCGAAAGCGAAACATAGCCTCCTTTGCAGGATTTGGATATGAGTTTCATCGCTCAAAGCTATCAGAACTATTCTTTACAGTTACAGTTCTTTCAATGTATATTCCCGCATCGTCGTTGCTGTTGCCGACTTTTCTAATATTCAAGAACTTATCATTACTAAACACTTACTTTGCATTGATTCTGTCTTCTCTTAACACACCATTTTTAGTGTTTCTTTTTAGACAGAATATTAAGAAATTCCCATTTGATATTATTAAGGCAGCACGCCTTGATGGAGCAAGTGATGTAAGAATATTTTTTAGATTATGCATCCCATACTTAAAGCCAGTTTTTATATCAGCATTCATTATCACTTTTTTTGAATCATGGAACTCCATTCTAATACCTGTCGTTATTATCCAATCGTCAGAAAAGTTTACCAATTCCATTTATCTAAATTCAATTGGATCTATATGGTTTAGTGATTATGGTGTATTGATGGCTTCTCTTCTGATATCTACTCTACCTACATTAATATCCTTCCTTATATTTAGGCATTACATAAAAAGAGGAATATACTACCATGATAAATGATTATTATCCCCAAAATCGATATTCGCCAAATCTATAACCGTTTCAATTAAAGTGAATAATAACCATATACCCTCGGAAACGCTCTGTAAGCGTTTCTGAGGGCTTTTTCTTTTCAGCGGTTAGTTTTCCGCTCCACAGGCTCGGACGGTGCTGTGGGGCTTTTTCGTTCGCCTGACGGTCAAGCTGAGGTCTGCTCGGTGATGCCGTGACGGATTTCATATTCACGCACACGGCGGTAAAAGGTATTTGCCGACATATCCATTCTCCGCATAAAGTCCCTGCCGGTAATATTCTTCGACTTCCATTCCCCATAGAGCTGCCCGAATCTCGTCCAGTCGGTGGGGATAGGCTTTCGCCCGGTGTACTTGCCCTGAGCCTTAGCGATCTCGATGCCCTCACGTTGTCGCTGTTTGAGCTGCTCTCTTTCAAGCTGAGAGAGTGCTGCAAACACGGTCAACATGAATTTGCCCGTAGGCGTGTCCGTGTCGATTTTTTCCTTGTGGCTGATGAGGGTAACGCCCTTGGCGGTGAGGGTGTCGATGATGTTCAGCAAGTCCTTTGTGGAGCGTCCGAGACGGCTGATACTCTCGATATAGAGCGTATCACCCTCACGCACATAGTCAAGCATAGCCCTGAGTTGAGGGCGGTCTGTGTTTGCTCCTGACAGCTTCTCAGAGAAAATGCGGTCAACCTGATAGTCGCACATGATCTCCTGCTGTCTCGCTGTCTCCTGATGCTCGGTGGAAACTCTGATGTATCCGATTTTGCTCATAATATCGTCCTTTCTTTATTCGAGTGTGTCTTTCTTTCTCTGCTGGGTGAGCTTCTTCTGTCTGTACTTTTCACGCTCACGCTTCATCTGCTGTTCGTTGATGTACTGGCGCACCTGACGGGTGTATTTCTTCGCCGTTTCACGCTTGGTGAGGAATGTGGTATGCTCGACATTAAGCCTGTTCCACTTCGATTTCAGCCTGTTGGACTTCTCCAAAAGGTCAAGCATTGTCGGCTGTTTGCCGTCAACAGCATACCTTTTGATATGCTCCTTGATGTATTCGACTGTTGCTTCATAGTCCTCGATCGTGGCGGCATTTTTCTTCTTGAAACGGCTCTGCGACCAGCCCGATTTGCCCTGAT
>OLSF01003141.1_pt1 | contig 11486 bp, 10 predicted proteins | sample 1672301 | NCBI WGS metagenome assembly OLSF01 (sample SAMEA3136669, study PRJEB25190) | human gut metagenome | biome: human gut; feature: human-associated habitat; material: faeces | place: Austria | collected 2013
CATCGGTGCACTTGTAGCAGAACTCTGCCACATCGCTCAGCACCAGAAAACCGTGTGCAAAGCCCTCCGGGATGTAGAACATCTTCTTGTTCTCCTCGGAAAGGGTCACGCCCACCCACTTACCGAAGGTGGCGCTATGCGGGCGGCAGTCCACGGCCACATCAAACACCTCGCCCTTGGTCACGCGCACCAGCTTGCCCTGCGTGTGCTCCTTCTGGAAGTGCAGGCCGCGCAGCACGCCGCGGGTGGAGCGGCTCTGGTTGTCCTGCACGAATTCCTTATCGATGCCGGCTTCGGCAAACTGATCCTTCTGATAGGTCTCCATAAAATAACCGCGGTCGTCGCCGAACACCTGCGGCTCAATGACCACAACACCGGGGATCTCGGTCTGAGTAAACGTAAACTTGCCCATATTTTGTACCTCTCTTTTGTGAAGCATGTTTGTTTTATCTGGAAAAGTCTGTTCGACGCAGGCTTTTGCACTTATTTGCCGCGGCGGGTCTGTCCCTGTTCCGTGCGCGTTCTGCGGCGTTTCTTCCGCCAAGTGATGAACCGCACCACCAGAAAGGTCACCAGCGCTGCCGCTGCGGTGGACCCCAGCGAGATGCCCAGCAGCCAGAATGCATGGCTTTGGGGCTTTACCGCCTTGGCCGCTTCCAACTCCTGACCGGTGCTGTTCTCCAGCAGTTCAGGCAGGCCGGAAATTTCTGCATCCACACGCACGCTGGTGCTCTCCTGCTTTTCGCCGCCGTGGACGGTGTACACAGCGTACACCTCCGGGTCGGAGCCAAGGATATAGCTTTCCGGCAGTTCCAGCGTCACCTCCACATCGTCGGCAGTCAGGCCGTTGGCCAGCAGCAGCCGCACGCCGGGGTCGGAGACGGTCACGGTGCCAAGGCTCCCGCCGCCGCCCACCACGCTCAGCGGTGCTGTGATGCCCTGCGCGGGCAGGTCGGTGTAGCCGGTAAAGGTGCTGAACGCATAATCCAGCAGGGTGCGCATATCGTTGTATTTATCGGTGCTCAGCTCACTCTGCATGGTCACGCAGATGAGCCGGACGCCGTTCTGCTCCGCCAGACAGGCGTAGCTGTAGCGGGCCGTGTTGGTATAACCGAGCTTGGAACCCAGAATGGACGAGATGTAGTACCGGCTGGAGCCAATGCGCATTTTGTCCTGCTGGGAAAAGTAGCGGGTCACGGGCTGGATGTTGGTGGGGTCCATGGTGTACATCTCATTGCGGGTGAACACCTGCTCAAAGCCCGGCTGCTCCAGTGCCCAGCGCAGGATCTGCGCCATATCGTAGCAGCTGGTGTAGTGGTCCTCGTCGCTGATGCCGTGAGGGTTTGCAAAGTGGGTGTGCGCAAGGCCCAGTTCCTTCACCTTTGCGTTCATCTTCTCCACGCCGTCCGCGATGGTGCCCTCTCCCACATATTCGGCCAACAGGTTCGCGCCGTCGTTGGCGCTGGCCATCTGGGTGGCATACAGCGCATCCGTCAGGGGGACTTCTTCGCCCTCGCGCAGGGCAATGTGACTGGAATCGGTGCCCGCCAGCGAGTAAACATCCTCGTGGGTCACGGTGAGCTTTATATCATCCCAGTTCCCCTGCGCCTTTTCGCAGGCAAGGCCCAGCGTCATCACCTTGGTGATGGATGCCGGGTGCAGCTCTTCGTTCATATTCTGCTGTGCCAGCACAAGGCCGGTGTCTGCATCGATGATGCAGTAAGCGCGGGTGGCACCAAGGGCAGGGCCAGCCGCCGCTGCCCCCGGCACGAACACGCAGATCATAAGCAGCACAACGCACAGCGCCGCTGTCAGTTTTTTCATCTGGTTTTTCTCCATTGAGCGTTTTTCTGCCCGTCGTACTGCACCGGCAAAGCATCAGATAATAGTATACCACACTTTACCCCGGCTGAAAAGCCATTCAGACGTTGTTTTGCAGCAGAACGGGCTGCAGCTGCCGCCCGGCCAGCGCAGCGTCCAGTGCAGCGGGCAGATGGGCAAAGTCCGCCTTCAGGCTGTTGGGCTTGTGGGTGGGGTCATCCTGCCCGTAGGGCACAAAATAGTAATGCTTGCGTTGGAAAAGTCGAGCGATGTTCTCCCCCGACGCTCCCAGCCCATCGTTGGTGGAAATGCCCACCACCACCGGGCACCCCACCCGCAAAAGGCTTTTTGCCGCCAGCGTCACCGGCGTATCGGAAAGCCCCGCCGCCAGCCTTGCCAGCGTGGCCCCGGTGCAGGGCGCGATCACCAGTGCACTGACCAGCTTTTTAGGGCCAAGCGGCTCCACGGCCTGCAATGTGTCCAGCACTGCATGGCTGGTAAGGGCTTCCAGCCGTTCCTGCCAAAACTGCCCGGTGCCAAAGCGGGTATCCTGCTTTGCGGCAAAGCTCATGATGGGCAGCAGCTCCCAGCCCTGTTCTGTCAGCTGCTGCGCTGCCGCAAGCGCCGCTTCCAGTGTGCAGAAGCTTCCGCACACTGCAAATGCAATGCGTCCTTTTTTCTGCGTGCTCATGTGTGTTCCTCCCGCTCCTGCAAAATGGTCAGCACGGTGCGCGCCACCGCTTCCCCAGCCGTGTCCGGCGCACAGGCGGCGGGCAGGCTGAGCGCATGGATGGCCTTGCAGCCCAGCCGCTGCGCCGCAGCAAAGTCGGTGCCGCCGGGCTTTGATGCCAGATCTACGATCAGGCTGCCGGGCCGCAGAGCCGCCAGCACCGACTCGGTCAGCACCGGGGCCGGGATGGTGTTCACCACCGTATCAAAGGCCGGAGCCAGCGCGGCCAGCCGGGCAAGCTCTGCACCCCGCAGACCAAGGCTCTCGGCCAGCGCACGCTGTTCGGCGCGCCGGGCACAAACAGTCACATTTGCCCCCAGTGCCGCCAGCCGCGCCCCCAGCGCCTGCCCCACCGGGCCAAAGCCCAGCAGCAGAAGGTTTGTGCCCCACAGGGTACAGGTGCGCTCGGCCAGCAGGATGCCAATGCAGCCCTCCGCCGTAGGGATGGCATTGTACACCGTCAGCTCCGGTCGGGCAAAGTAATCCACCAGCTCCACGCCAGCTTCCTGTGCGATGGTCTTTGCCTGAACTGAGAGCCTGCCGCCCAGTGCCACCGCGCCGGGCTTTGCGGCCCGCAGCAGCTCTGCCAGCGGGGTGCAGGCCGCATCCAGCGGCAGAGGCAGCAGGATATAATCTGCCAGTGCAACCTGTTCGGCTCCGCCCACCGCATAACCTGCCCGTTCCAGCACCCGGCCTGCCGCCGCCTGCCGGGCATCGGTGCCCACCACCGCAAACAGCTTTTTCGCTTCCATGCCGCATCCCCCTTTGCCTGCTCGTGGGCCATCCTATGCGGGAGAAATATTTGTTGTGAAAAAACTCCTCCAGCTTTCGCCGGAGGAGTTTTTTATCACGATTATAGAATGCGCCGCCCTGACATCCGGCACATCTTTTATTTTACGAACTTTGCCACAGCACGGGCTACGATGCCGCCCAGAATGCCGGAGACAAGGAACTCGGCCACGCCCTGCACGCCGACCAGCAGCACCACGAACATGAAGGGGTTCGCAGCACCCTTGACGGACACGAGGTTCTGCACGTAGTCACAGCCGTAGAAGGCCAGCACGATCCAGCCCATGAAGAACACCGTGTTCAGGAACGGGGCGCTCATGGCGCTGACGATGTAGCTCCATGTGCCGGGCTTGTCAAAGCGCTTCAGGCTGCTGAAGATCAGGCCGCAGCACAGGCCCATCAGCACGCGCATACCCACGCACAGGATAAAGGTGTTCACAGGGCTTACCTGAAACAGCGCACCCGTCATAGCGGAAGCACCGGTGATGGCATCGTAGAAGCTCACCGCGCCGAACACACCGCCCAGCAATGCGCCCACAGCGGGGCCCATGGTGATGGCACCCACTGCAATGGGAAGGGTCAGGAAGCTCATGTACAGCGGGCCCACAGGCACACTGCCCAGACCCACCATCTTCATGACCAGCTCAATGGCAACTAGCAGCGCCACACGGGTAAGAGTTTTTGTATTTTTCATATTCAGTTTTCCTCCTGCTGCCGTTCCGCCCTATACGTCGGATACGGCGCAAACCTGCCCGCTCTATGCGGGTTTTAAAGTAAATATTCAAACAATTTGGAGCGCGTTTTTGTCAGGGCGTGTTCCAATGGGAAAGGCTTTTTCAGTGGTCGCACGGGAAGCGGATGCCCGCATTGCGGCGGGCCACCGTGAGCACACGGCTCACCGCGATGGTGGTATCCTGCATCCGGCCGCACAGCTCCTGATCTCCGCTCTCCAGCGCACGGGCAAAGGCTTCAAACTCTGCCGCCTGCCGGGGCCTGCCGCCATTCAGGTTATAGTGCTCTTCCTTGCCCTCGTTAGGGTGGAAGGTGATGCCGCCGCAGCAGTTGGCGGTGGACTTCTGCAGGATATAGCCCTTCGTGCCCTGAATGATGTACCGGGCCGGGGCCGCGCAGTCCTTGGCGGCGATGCTCACGGCCTTGAAGCCGCTGTAATCCATGGTCAGGATGCCGCTGGTGTCGATGCCGCGCTCTATGTTGGCGGTATATTTGGCCTGATTCGGCTCCCCGAACAGGCCCACGATGTAGCTTACATTATATACGCCAAGATCCATCAGGGCACCGCCGGCACAGGCCGGGTCAAAGGCAGGCTGTACATCGCCTGCACAGAAGGCATCGTACCGGCTGGAATACTGGCTGAAATTGCACTGTACCAGCTTCACGGTGCCAATGCGGGGCAGCAGCTCCCGGATCTTTGCGTAGTTTTCAAGGTACTGGGTGGTGATGGCTTCAAACAGGAACACCTTTTTGTGCCGTGCCAGATTTACCAGTTCTTCCGTCTGGGCCGCCGTGGGTGCCAGCGGCTTTTCCACAATAACATGTTTGCCTGCTTCCAGCGCCACGCGGGCGTAGCGCACATGCTGCAGGTTCGGCACTGCAATGTACACCACATCCACCCACTGCAGCAGTTCCAGAAAATTGGTGGTGTGCTGCGGCACGCCGTACTGGCCGCAAAGGCTCTGAGCCAGCTCGGCGCTGCGCTCGGTGCTGCAGATGGCCTGCACCGTAAAAGGCGTGTGCTCTGCAAGCCATGGCAAAAATTCCCGCACGATCTTGCCCGTGCCAAGAATGCCTAATTTCATCTGATTTTTCTCCCCATCCTGTCGTTGGTCAGCCTACCAGCGCTTCCGGCTCGCGGCGGGTGCGCTTTTTGGGGTAGGTGCGCTGTTTTGCATGGCCGTGCTGGTTCTGTCGGCCATAGTGCCTGCCGCCGCCCGCACTGTGGTGCTGCGGCTGGGACGCATTGAGCTGGTACAAAAGGGCAAGTCCCTTCATCAGCAGCTCCGGGTCGTAGGTCAGCGGGTGGCGGCACAGCGGTGTCACATACTTTGCCAGCCCTCCTGTTACCACCAGAGTGGCCGGACGGCCAAGCTCTTCCTCAATGCGCTGCACCATGCCGTCAATGAGCACAGCCGTGCCCATCACGGAGCCGGACAGCATGCATTTTTCGGTGTTGGTGCCAATGGCGCTTTTGGGCGAGCCAAGATGCACCTGCGGCAGCTGGGCACAGCGGTCGCCCAGTGCCCGCAGCCCGGTGGAAAGCCCCGGGCAGATGACACCGCCCCGGAACACGCGGTTCTCGTCCACCACATTAAAGGTCGTGGCAGTGCCAAGGTCCACCGTGACCACCGGCAGCGGAAAATTTGCCGCCGCATAAGCCGCATCCACAAGGCGATCCTTGCCCACAGCGTGGGGTTCATCCACGCCCATGGTCAGTCCGGTTCGGATCTCCGGCGAGACGATGACCGGCTTCCTGCCCGTATAATGGCGGGCGCACTCGGCCAGTGCCCCGGTGATCTGGGGCACCACGCTGGTGAGCACAGCGCCCTCAAAGCGCATGGGGCGCTCAGGATGGCGGCGGTGCGCAAAAATTTTATCCATTTCGACACGATATTCTGCAGCCGTGCGGGTGCGCACCGTGTCCATGCGCGCCACAAAGCATACACGTCCGTCCCGAATGCCCCCAAGGGCGACGGTGGTGTTGCCTATATCAATGGCTAAGATCATAATTCTGTTTTCCCTTTATAACGCGGCAGTATCCGGCAGGACGGCGGAGAAAGCTCCCCGATGGCCTGTCCCTCACCGCAGTCTGTCTATTCTTTGTCAAGCTATATTTTACCGCATTTTGTTCCCAGTTACAAGCCTGTACAAAGATTTTGTTGTGCTGGCGGAACTTTTGCATTATACTAAGGTAAGAAATGTGGAAACAGTACGTTTTTGCAGGAGGTTTTACCAATGGATCTGAACGGAAAATGCGTCCTTCTGGGCGTAAGCGGCGGCATTGCCGCCTATAAAATGGCCAACGTGGCCAGCGCACTGCGCAAGCTGGGAGCCGATGTGGAGGTCATCATGACCAAAAATGCGACCCAGTTCATCACCCCTGTTACATTTGAAACGCTTACCGGCCACAAGTGCATGGTGGATACCTTTGACCGGGATTTCAAGTTTGAAGTCACCCACATCTCGCTGGCAAAAAAAGCCGATGTGATCCTTGTCGCCCCGGCCACTGCCAACGTCATCGCCAAGATGGCCCACGGCATCGCCGATGATATGCTCACCACCACAGTGCTGGCTGCAAAGTGCCCCAAGCTCGTTTCTCCGGCCATGAATACCGGAATGCTGGAAAACCCCATCACGCAGGATAATATCGCCACGCTGGAACGCTACGGCTTCACGGTGATTCCCTCCGAGAGCGGCGTGCTGGCCTGCAAGGATGTTGGCAGCGGCCGTCTGCCTAAGGAAGATGTGCTGATCGAGTATATCCTGCATGCCATTGCCCGGCCCAAAGATCTTGCCGGTCTGCGCATTGCCGTCACCGCCGGCCCCACGCAGGAACCGCTGGACCCGGTGCGCTACCTCACCAACCATTCCACCGGCAAGATGGGCTATGCCCTTGCCCGTGCCGCCGCCATGCGCGGCGCGGATGTCACCCTTATCCACGGCGAGACTGCCCTGCAGCCGGTCAAGTTTACCACCGATGTGCCCGTGACCACTGCTCAGCAGATGTACGAAGCCGTCACCAGCCGCTTTGATGCTACGGATGTGCTCATTATGGCCGCTGCCGTGGCCGACTACCGCCCCGCTGCCGTGGCAAACGACAAGATCAAAAAAAAGGACGGCGACATGTCCATCCCTCTGGAACGCACGCCGGATATTCTGGGCACCATCGGCCCCAAAAAGGCCCACCAGTTCCTGTGCGGTTTTTCCATGGAGACCCGCGATCTTGTGGAAAACTCCTCTGCAAAGTTGACCAAAAAGAATCTGGACATGGTGGTTGCCAACAACCTGAAAGTGGCCGGTGCCGGTTTTGGTGTGGACACCAATGTAGTCACCCTCATTACCCCGGACGGCACCCGTGAGCTGCCGCTGATGAGCAAGGCCGATGTGGCCGATGCCATTCTGGATGAAATTTTAAAACGCCGCTCCCAGTGAGAAAAAGTGGCTGTCGCATGTGCAACAGCCACTTTTTTATTTTTCCTTCCGTGCAAACACGATGCCAATGGTACCCGGGCCGGAATAGCCGCCGATGGTGGTGCCGATGTCTGTCTCGTGGCATTCCTTGAAGCTGCCGTATTTCTTCAGCCCCGCCTTCACTGCGTCCATGCAGCCGGGCTTCGGCTGGCAGGAGGAGATGAACACAAGGCTGTCCTCGATGTCGTCGCGTTCCACCAGACGGTCGGTGATGTACTTGCCCACGCAGATGGGCAGGCTGCCGCGGTATTTTTTGACTACCTTCAGCTCGCCGTCGATCACTTCCAGTGCGGGCTTGATGCTCAGCAGGTTTGCCCCGAAGGCCAGCACACCGGAGCAGCGGCCGCTCTTGGCCATAAAGTCCAGCCGGTCCAGTACAAAGCTCAGCTCTACCCGTTTGGCAAGGCTCTGCAGCCGCATCGTAATGTTGCGGGGGGGCAGGCCATCTGCAGCCCACTTGGCCGCTTTCAGCACCAGATAGCCCTGCCCGGTACAGATATTCTGGCTGTCCACCACATAGACATTCTCGAATTCGCCTGCCGCCAGCTTCGCATTCTGGAAGCAGGACGAAAGCTTGCTGCTGACCGAAATATGGATCACCGCATCGCACTCTTTGGCAAACGGCTCAAAAAATTCGGTATATTCCACCAGATTTGCGGCGGCGGATTTGGGCATTTTGCCGCCCGCATTCACATAGGCAAACACATCTGCCGGGTGGATCGTTACGCCGTCCAGATAGCTATCCTCGCCCATCAGAATGTGCATGGGCATCAGGGCAATGTCCCACTGTGCCAAAAGCTCTTCGGACAGGTCGCAGGTGCTGTCCGCTGTGATCTTGATTCTCACATTATTTCTCCTTTTATAAAACCGTTCTGCATCCTCTGTCGGCCGCACCGACGATCCCTTAAAAAATTGTCCTTTTCTATTTTACCACAGATGATTCAAAGTTGTTAAGTATTTTGTAAAGGCAAATGTAAATCTTTTATGAAGAAGTTCCCGGTTTCGGTTTTCTTGTACACTTATCACAAATTCCGAATTGGATTTATGGTTCTTTCCGAAAATTCGGGTTTACCTGTTTATTTTGTCCGCCAAAAATTATATAATAAGATGTATCCTAATAGAATGGATTGAATCGGTCTGCTCTGCGGCCGTTATTTATTTGGAGGTTGCCTTATATGTTCATGTACACCGATTACAACCAGCACCTGCTGGACAATGTAAAAAAGATCCACTTCATCGGCTGCGGCGGCAGCGGCATGTATCCGCTCATCCAGATCCTTGCCGCAAAAGGCTACGAGATCTCCGGCAGCGATGTGCTGGATGGCAGCATCATCCGCTACGAGCGTGAGATGGGTGTCAAGGTCAGCCTGGGTCACAGCGCCGATAATGTGATCGGCACCGACATGGTGGTCTACTCTGCCGCCATTTCCAAAGATAACGTGGAACTGAATGCCGCTGCCTCCTACGGCATCCCCACCATCGAGCGCAGCGTTCTGCTGGGTTATGTGAGCCGCCTGTACAAGCAGAGCATCTGCGTCTCCGGCACCCATGGCAAAACCACCACCACTTCCATGATTACCACTGCGCTGGAGTTGGCAGGCCGCGACCCGTCTGCCGTCATCGGCGGCAAGCTTCCGCTGATCAATGGCTACGGCAAGGCTGGCAAGGGCGACGATATCGTAATTGAGTCCTGTGAATTTGCCGAGACCTTCCTGAAACTGACCCCGTACCTGTCCGTTGTGCTGAACATCGACAACGACCATCTGGATTACTACGGCAGCATGGGCGAGCTGAAGTTCGCCTTCAAGCGCTTTGCCCTGATGACCAAGTTCATGATCTTTGCCAATGCCGACGACAAGAACACCATGGATGTCATGTACACGCTGGACCGCCGCGTGCGCACCTTTGGCATCCAGAACGACGGCGATTATCAGGCATTGAACGTGAATGAATACAAGCCCGGCTTCTTTGAGTTCGACCTGAAGGAGTGGAACAAGGTCACCGGCCATATCCGTCTGGCTGTGCCCGGCTACCACAACATTTACAATGCGCTTGCCATGTGTGCCGTCTGCCGCTTCGTCGGTCTGACCGTGGAGCAGTGCGCCGATGCCGCCCTGAACTTCAAGGGTGCCGGCCGCCGCTTTGAGGTCTACGGCGAATGCAACGGTGCTTTGGTCGTGGACGATTATGCCCATCACCCCACCGAGCTGCGCGCTACCCTGACCACGGCCAAGGAGATGGGCTACAAGCGTCTGATCGCCGTCCACCAGCCGTTTACATACAGCCGCACCAAGCTGCTGTTCAACGACTTTGTGGATGTGCTCAAGATCCCCGATATCACTGTGCTGACCCCGATCATGGGCAGCCGTGAGCCCAACGATCCCACCATTACCAGTGCAAAACTGGCCGCTCAGATTCCCGGCTCTGTTCTGGTGAACAGTCTGGAGGAGGCCGCCGAGTGGGTCAAGCAGAACGCCCGGGAGGGCGATCTGGTCATCACCCTCGGCTGCGGCGACATCTACAAGGCCAGCAAGATGATGGTGGCCGACAACCAGTAAAGAATCTGCTATACAAAAAGAGGAACGACAGCTGTCGTTCCTCTTTTTTTCGTTGATCCGGGTCAGTTCCGCGAGCACTTTTCCGCGTCGATGGCCAACACGAACATCAGCACATAAAGCGCATCCTTCGGGTCGGTGATGTCCAGAACGTAGGTGTCCGTCCAGTGGAACGGTTCCTTGGACACGGCAGCCACCGTGCCGCCGTCCGGGCCGGTGATGGTATAGTCCCACTCGAATACATCGCCCTCCACATGCCAGCCGTTGAAGTCGATGTTGTACTTCGGCTTGAAGAAGGTCAACTCCTTTTTCAGGGTACCGATGCAGGTCTCGCCCTCGTACAGCTCAAACTTGGGCAGCCAGGTCAGGATCTCTTCCTTGACGGTGCCCAGCTCCTGCTGTTCTTCCGGGTCGTAGATCTTCAGGCAGTGCCCCCAGGACAGCTGCCCCTTGACCACATACACGGTGTTTTCGTTTTCGTCGTAGATGTCGTAGCTGTCAAACCAGCTGAATGCACGCTGTCTAAAAAGCAGTTTCATCTTCCTCACCTCACTCGGAATACGATTTGGGACGTCCTTTTCGTGCGGTTCTTCCGCTTTTTTCCATCATACCAGATTCTGCCTCATCGTGCAATCCCGAAGCAGCCCCGCCCGGAACATTCTCCGGGCGGGGCTGCCGTTTGCCGTTCAGTTTTCTACGATTCGGCATGTTTTGTCATTCTTTTTCGTTTTGTATTTCAGTGGTGTCTGCACTTCGGCGCGGATCTTGCCAAGATAGGTGCGGGTCTGCTCTGCGCCCTGCAAAATAGACTCCACCTGCGTTTTCTGCTCTGCGGTCAGGCCGTCATCCTCTGCCAGCAGCTCCGCGTTGCCCTCAATGATGGTCAGCGGCGTTTTCAGCTTGTGGGACAGCTGAATGATCCGCTCCCGCTGCCGCTGCTCCATGGCCCACTGCTTCTGTAAGCTGCCGGTCAGTGCATCGCCCATGGTCTGCAATGCCTGCAAAGCGCTCTCGTACTCCCGCACCTTCGCGCCGGAAAACACCGCGCTGTCCAGTTCCTTCCGTGCCACCGCCTGCGCTGCGGCGGTCAGCTTTTCGGTCTCCCGGGTCAGGAAGCGCCCGGTCCTGTGGGTGCTCCACACCACCGCCCCCACCAGCAGCAGAATGCCCAGAATGCAGTGCACGGTCTGCATATCCGGCAGCACGCCCCGCAGCGCAGGGTCGGCGTAGGGCACAGCATAGTCAAATTGCAGCAGGCAAACCGTTCCGTCCTGCAATTTTGACGTCATATAATACTGTGTGTAGCCAAAATGCCAGCGGGTTTTCCCCCGCCGGTTCTCCATTGCCCGCTGCAAGTGCCCGGCATCCATGTTGGTGGCCAGCAC
>OLSF01003144.1_pt1 | contig 11481 bp, 6 predicted proteins | sample 1672301 | NCBI WGS metagenome assembly OLSF01 (sample SAMEA3136669, study PRJEB25190) | human gut metagenome | biome: human gut; feature: human-associated habitat; material: faeces | place: Austria | collected 2013
TTCTGTCTTCCTCGAAGAACATATGCTCTGTACGGCAAAGACCGATACCTTCTGCACCAAGCTCACGAGCTTTCTTAGCGTCTGCCGGTGTATCAGCATTTGTACGAACTTTTAATGTTCTGAACTCATCAGCCCATCCCATAACACGTCCGAAGTCACCGCTTACAGAAGCTTCGTTTGTCTTGATGTCGCCTTTGTAAATCTTACCTGTTGTTCCGTCTAAGGAAATGTAATCTCCCTCATGGAATGTATATCCACCGAGTTTGAACTCTTTCTTCTCTTCATCGATTTCGATTTCACCACATCCGGATACACAGCATGTTCCCATACCACGAGCAACTACGGCTGCGTGAGATGTCATACCACCACGAACTGTTAAGATACCCTGTGCAGCATGCATACCTTCGATATCCTCTGGGGATGTCTCAAGACGAACAAGGATAACTCTCTCGCCTTTTCCACCGATTCCTGCTTCTTTTGCTTCTTCTGCTGTGAAGATAACTTTACCAGCAGCTGCTCCAGGAGATGCTGGAAGTGCGGAACCGATTACTTCACCTGCTTTTAATGCATCTGCATCGAAAGTTGGGTGTAATAACTGATCTAATGATTTTGCTTCGATACGGCAAACAGCTTCTTCCGGTGTGATCTGTCCTTCGTCTACTAAATCACAAGCGATCTTGATAGCTGCAGGAGCTGTTCTCTTACCGTTACGTGTCTGTAAGAAGTATAATTTACCTTCCTCAATTGTGAACTCCATATCCTGCATGTCGTGGAAATGGTTCTCTAATTTCATAGCTAAATCCATGAACTGTTTGTAGCACTCTGGTAAGTCTTTCTCTAACTGAGTGATCGGCTGTGGTGTACGAACACCTGCAACTACGTCCTCACCCTGAGCGTTGATCAGGTACTCACCGAAGATACCTTTCTCACCTGTAGATGGGTTACGGGTAAATGCAACACCTGTTCCTGATGTGTCACCTTTGTTACCGAATACCATAGTCTGTACGTTTACGGCTGTTCCCCAGTCTCCAGGGATATCATTCATACGACGATATACAATGGCACGAGGGTTGTCCCATGAACGGAATACTGCTTTTACAGCACCCATTAACTGGTCTTTTGGCTCCTGTGGGAACTCTTCGCCGTTCATTGCCTCTTTATATACACCTTTGAATTTCTCAGCTAACTCTTTTAAGTCATCTGCTGTTAACTCTGTATCGTAAGTTACACCTTTTGCTTCTTTCATCTCGTCGATGATCTTCTCGAAGTAAGATTTTGGAACTTCCATAACTACGTCAGAATACATCTGGATGAATCTTCTGTAAGAGTCATATGCGAATCTAGGATTTCCTGTCTTCTTTGCAAAACCTTCTACTGCTACGTCATTTAAACCTAAGTTTAAGATAGTATCCATCATACCTGGCATAGAAGCACGAGCACCGGAACGGACAGATACTAATAACGGATCTTCTGTGTCTCCGAATTTTTTACCATTTACGCCCTCTAACCATGCAAGAGCCTCGAAGATCTGATCCTCAATCTCTTTGGAAATTGTCTTTCCGCAGTTGTAATACTCGGTACATGCCTCTGTGGTTACTGTAAATCCCTGAGGGATCGGCATTCCTAAGCCTGTCATCTCGGCTAAGTTACAGCCTTTACCACCAAGCAGGTTTCTCATAGAAGCGTTACCTTCTTCAAATTTGTAAACCCATTTTGCCATTTGAATAATTCCTCCTAAAAAAATTTATATATTGTTATGTGATGCCCCGTATTGTGGTGATCACAAATACACTATGTAATACGACCATCAAGGGTCGCACATAATTGATTTTAACACAAATTTCATTTTTCGCAACAGATTTTCATAAATTTGTCCAAAAAAAGCAGAAAAAGGAATCCAAAGATTCCCTTCTGCTTTTTCACGCCTGTTACTGTTTCTGTTCTTTTTTTGTTTTTTACCTATTTTTTTACATTTTAACTACCTTTACGCTCTTGCTGATCCCTGCATTTTTCAAAATCTTCTTATATGCATCCAGCTTCTTTTTCGGCACTTTGATCGTTGCCTTTTTATGGATTCCCTTGAACGCATTCTTTCCGACAGTCTTTTTCGTCAGCTTTGTGGTCTTGATGATCACTTTCTTTAAGTTCTTGCAGCCGTAGAATGCATTTTTTCCGATGTTATTGACATTCTTATCGATTGTGACCTGTGTCACTTTTTTGTTGTTCTTAAATGCATCTTTGGATACTGCCGTTACCTGATATTTCACACCTTTTACCGTGATCGTTGCCGGAATGCTGACTTTCTTTACATTCTTTTTCGGTTTTACATAGGTTACCGTCGGATTTTTTACTTTTGCACCGGTTACTTTATAGGTTGCACCCTTGCTGTCTTTTAGGGTCGTTCCCTTAGCTGCCGGCTTCTTTTTGTTATTGGTCGGTTTTGTCGGGTTCGACGGATTTGTTGGCTTTGACGGATCACTTGGCTTCGTCGGGTTCGACGGGTTGCTTGGGTTCGTCGGCTGGCTTGGTTTTGGTGTCAGCTTTGCAATCTTTACTTCTGCTGTCTGTGTTGTAAACAGACCGTTTTTAAATACTGCCGTATAGAGTCCGACTCCCTCTTCTTTTTCTGTTGCCTGTCTTTTCACGCTATAGGCTGCCTGTGCTGTTTCTGTCTGTTCTGAGTTACAGTTCTGACAGGTTGCTTTTGCCGCACAGCTCTTCTTATCGTCTGACCATTTGTATGTGGCATCACCATAGGTATGTTCTGCATTTGCATAGATATCGCCATCTTTATAAACGGTCGCTCCACCTAATACCGGACTCTCATCTGTTCCGATATTCTGTCCCCATACCGGTGCTGTGGCACGGTTCTCTCCGGTTCCATCTAATAAATATGCCACTTCTCCGGAAGCAAATTCTGCCTTTGTCTTAGATATCACTTCCTCTGTTTCCGCCACACCCCGGTATTCTTCTATATCATAGCAATTCTCTACACCGTTCGCTTCATCTGCTGTTCCTATAATTGGGTAAAGACTCGTGTGATAGGAATTTTTTATTTTATTTCCTGCATAATATCCTACTAATGCTCCCACCTTGGATTGTGATTCACCACTGGCTGTTACACTTCCTGTACTGTAGGAATTTTCAATATTTTTATATTCTTCCGTACTGCTTTTTAAGTTTGCCGTTCCAAATAATCCACCAACATTATTGGTACCTGTAACCGAGCCTGTATTGATACACTTCTGAACCGGCTTTGTGGATGCCTGAACAGCATAATCTCCTCCGATTCCTCCTACCATTGTACCGTTTGCAGTAATATCGCCTTCATTTTTGATTACTCCTGTCTCAGAGAAAATGCCTTCCTGACAATCAAAGCTTCCTAAAATACCTCCGACACTGGCTGAACCACTGCTTATGGTTCCCTGTAGCTTACCCTGATTTACAATATCTCCATATGCCATAACCGGTATTTTTGCATCTTCATCTGTAGCATAACCTACAATGCCTCCCATCGCACTGTTGCCTACAACATTCCCTTCGTTACGGATCTCTCCTTTGACTGAAACAACCTGTGTATCCTGCAGTCTTCCAATGATTCCTCCAATATAAATATCATTAGCGTTTACCTCTCCGGTATTGATCATATTTCCGGCTGCAGTGATCGTGCCCATGTAGGTAGCCCCCACAAAGCCTCCGATACATTTCGTTCCCTGCACATATCCGGTATTTTGGATATCTCCTGTCGCAGCCGTAATTTCTATATTGCCGTCGTACGCTCCTACAATTCCTCCGGCATGCTCACCACTGCAATCGATATTTCCTGCATTCAGAATACTTCCTGCCTGTATCTGTAATAAATCGCTGCTCGTCATCTGTCCGATAATTCCTCCGGCATATCCGGGTCCATTGATATCTGCCGTATTTTTTGCGGCTCCGGCAATCTTCACGGAGGTCTTAGTCTCTGCCTTTCCGATGATTCCTCCTGCATATACATCTCTACTATGGACCATTCCTGTGTTCAGCAGTTCTCCGTCGCCTTCTATGGAAGCCTTACTACAGTATCCTACGATTCCTCCGACCCTGCTTCCTGCCTCGATCTGACCGGAATTACTCATGGTTTTAAAGGCGATCAGTTTACCGCCATCCATACAACTGCCCGCAATTCCCCCTACACGGTCATTTTTGCCGGATACATCTGCTTTGTTATTGCAGTCTATGATGGTTCCCCCGTTGCGTCCACATACACCACCGACATCATAGTTTCCCGATACGGTTCCGTCTATGGTAACATTTTTGATCACTCCGCCTGCATCCAGTGTGTTGAAAAATCCGACCTGGTAACCACCACTTATTGCCATTGTCAATTTAATAGTTGCACCGTTTCCATCAAAGGTTCCCCTGTAGCCGTCCGGCATTGTCATATTGGACGGTATGCCCTGCCACATCTCGTCAGATACATCGATCATGGTCACTCCATCCGCTATTTTTGCACAGTCAGAAAGATGGCTTGTGCTTCCCCTTAACATATTCGCAAATGTCCACAGATCGTCTGCATCCTCAATGATATAAGGATCTTCTACTGTTCCGGAACCGGATAATGTCCCGCCTGCTGCACGGACTGTCAATGTCCCAAGGCTGCTTCCTAAAACACTTGTCACTGTTAAGGCAAGTGCTAAAGAAAACGCAGTCACAGAAGCGATCCCCCTGTTCTTTATCAGCTTCATTCTTTTCATTTTTTCTGCTTCTCTCCTTCCTGTATGTTGATACAAATCTTCACCCGAAGGTCTTTTTACTCTATAGGAAACACGGTATTTTCTATAGAGTAAGAGAGTGCCCCTGACAGAGCCACCCTCTTATCCGATACTTTTTTTATTTGATCTTCATTACTTTTACACTCTTTTTCATCCCTGAATTTTTCAGAAGCTTCTTATAAGCATTCAATTTCTTTTTCGGCACTTTGATCGTTGCCTTTTTATGTATTCCCTTAAACGCATTCTTTCCGACAGTCTTTTTCGTCAGCTTTGTGGTCTTGATGATCACTTTCTTTAAGTTCTTGCAGCCGTAGAATGCATTTTTTCCGATGTTATTGACATTCTTATCGATTGTGACCTGTGTCACTTTTTTGTTGTTCTTAAATGCATCTTTGGATACTGCCGTTACCTGATATTTCACACCTTTTACCGTGATCGTTGCCGGAATGCTGACTTTCTTTACATTCTTTTTCGGTTTTACATAGGTTACCGTCGGATTTTTTACTTTTGCACCGGTTACTTTATAGGTTGCACCCTTGCTGTCTTTTAGGGTCGTTCCCTTAGCTGCCGGCTTCTTTTTGTTATTGGTCGGTTTTGTCGGGTTCGACGGATTTGTTGGCTTTGACGGATCACTTGGCTTCGTCGGGTTCGACGGGTTGCTTGGGTTCGTCGGCTGGCTTGGTTTTGGTGTCAGCTTTGCAATCTTTACTTCTGCTGTCTGTGTTGTAAACAGACCGTTTTTAAATACTGCCGTATAGAGTCCGACTCCCTCTTCTTTTTCTGTTGCCTGTCTTTTCACGCTATAGGCTGCCTGTGCTGTTTCTGTCTGTTCTGAGTTACAGTTCTGACAGGTTGCTTTTGCCGCACAGCTCTTCTTATCGTCTGACCATTTGTATGTGGCATCACCATAGGTATGTTCTGCATTTGCATAGATATCGCCATCTTTATAAACGGTCGCTCCACCTAATACCGGACTCTCATCTGTTCCGATATTCTGTCCCCATACCGGTGCTTCCACACGGTTCTCTCCTGTTCCGTCTAATAAATATGCCACTTCTCCGGAAGCAAATTCTGCCTTTGTCTTAACTACGACTCCCTCTGGCTCTGTGACGCTTGTATCCTCTGACATACTGTAACAGTTCTCTACACCCTGGCAATAATCTGTCGTGCCTAACATTGGTAATGCATCTGTTACCGTATCATAGCAATTCTTTATTTTATTTCCGCTAAAACCGCCTACTAAAGTTCCATTCCGACTGCCTGTTGCATCTGTTATGTTCACCTGTCCGGTACTATAAGAATTTTCAATATTTCTATATTCTTCCGTGCTGCTTGTTATGCTTACATATCCGAATAATCCACCTACCTGTATACCCTTTGAGGCTGTGACATCTCCTGTATTGATACATTTTTTGACAGCTCCTGTAGATGCTTTGATATTGTAAGATCCCACGATTCCTCCAACATAGGTACCTATTCCCTCAATCGCACCTTCGTTCTTTATCACACCGGTATCCGACACGATGCCTTCCTTACAGTTATAGCTTCCAACGATACCGCCTATATTGTCAGCTTGCGTAGTTGAGATTTTTCCCTGATTTACAATGTCTCCATATGCCCGGATCGGACTATCTGTCCGATTCCGATCACACCTGCCTGCGACTCCTCCTACCTGAGTTGCTCCTGTAACACTCGACTCATTGCGGATCTCTCCTCCTACTGCAATAAGCTGTGACTCATTCAATTTTCCTACAATCCCTCCAATTTCATTACCCGAGGGATTGCCTGCCACTTCCCCGGTATTGACAATGTCTCCGGCTGCTGTGACCGTAGTGCTGGTACAATATCCGAACACACCTCCGATAGTATTTGGCCCTTTGACTGCTCCGGTATTTCTGATATCTCCTGTCATTGCTGATATTTCAGCCTTGCCTGGAATATATCCTATCACTCCTCCGATCGAATTGCCGGCATAGCTGCCAGTGACATTTCCCGTATTCAGAATGCTTCCTGCCTGTATCTGTATCGGGTCACCACTGCTTGGTGCCAGACAGCCTACAATTCCTCCGGTATAAGTAGCTCCGCTGACTTCTGCCGTATTCCGTACCTCTCCTGTAACTTTCAATGCAGCAGCGTCTCCTAATTTTCCTGCGATTCCTCCAGTAGATTGATAATACATTCCACCGTCAATAACTCCTGTATTCTGCAGTTCTCCGGCTCCCTCAATAGAACCCTTGCATTCTCCCACAATTCCTCCTATAGAACCATTTGAGTTAATTTTACCGGAATTTGTCATAGCGCCGGAAAATTGAATTTTTCCGCTGCTTTCACAATAGCCTGCAATTCCTCCTGCCATACTATTTCTTGATGTTACATTTGCTTTGTTATTGCAATCACTAATTGTTCCTTTATTCGTTCCACATATACCACCGACATAGCTCCTTCCTATTACATTGCCCTCTGTGGTTACATTTTTAACTTCTCCGCCGTCACCTATGATGCTGAATAAGCCGGCATTTTGTTCTGACTTGTCCACATTTAACTTGATCGTTGCACCATTTCCATCGAATACACCGGTATATCCGGCATCTTTGACATTTGCCGGCATAGGCTGCCACGTTTCGTCTGAAACATCAATGCTGGCAACACCATCTGCTACTTTTGCACAAATGCCTTTAAATCTGCTGCATCTTCAATAATATACGGGTCATTATATGTTCCACTACCGGATAATGTCCCTTCTGCTGCCTGTACTTCGAGTGTTCCAAGACTGCTTCCTAAGACACTTGTCACCATCAATGCAAATGCCAGAAAGAGACTGAACACGGAAGATATACTCTTTTTTTCTGTGAATCGTCTTTTCTTCATATTTTCCCTCCTACATATTTTCAACACTTGACTTTTCATTAAAATTCTAACATATGGTCCGCATTTTGTATAGCAAACTAAAGTCTAGGTTTTTGTCATGATTTTTCCAAACTTTTTACCAAACTCTTACACTGGACCATTGGCTGAAAGCCGCTTCTGACAAGGATTTACGGATATTTTTTCAATCCAAAAAGAGGATGCACTCCCTGCCGGAAGTTCATCCTCTGATGTTCTGCTTTTTATGATCCTGTAAGATCCTTAGAATGTGAATTTGTCTGCAAAATATGCCTCTAAATCGGTAATCTTGATGCGCTCCTGCTCCATGGTGTCACGGTCACGGACGGTAACTGCTCCATCCTCTTCGGAGTCGAAATCATAAGTGATACAGAATGGTGTACCGATCTCATCCTGTCTTCTGTAACGCTTTCCGATATTTCCACGGTCATCAAATTCACAGTTGTATTTCTTAGATAACTGTGTGAAGACTTTTTCTGCACCCTCATTTAATTTCTTAGATAACGGAAGTACACCGATCTTTACCGGTGCAAGTGCCGGATGGAAATGAAGTACGGTTCTCATATCCGGTTTTTCTTCTGTTCCGATATTTTCCTCATCATAAGCTGCACATAAGAATGCTAATACCACACGGTCTGCACCCAGTGAAGGCTCGATAACATATGGAATGTATTTTTCTTTCTTTTCATCATCAAAATAACTCATATCCTGACCGGATGTGTTCTGATGCTGTGTCAGGTCATAATCGGTTCTGTCTGCGATTCCCCAAAGTTCTCCCCAGCCGAATGGGAATAAGAACTCGAAGTCTGTAGTTGCTTTGCTGTAGAATGCCAGTTCTGCCGGATCATGGTCTCTGAGTCTTAACTCATCTTCTTTCATTCCAAGGCTTAACAGCCAGTCACGGCAGAAACTTCTCCAGTAATCAAACCACTCTAAGTCTGTTCCAGGCTCGCAGAAGAACTCTAACTCCATCTGCTCAAATTCTCTGGTACGGAAGGTAAAGTTACCCGGTGTGATCTCGTTACGGAAGGATTTTCCGATCTGGCAGATACCAAACGGGATCTTCTTTCTGGAGGTTCTCTGTACGTTTTTGAAGTTGACAAAGATTCCCTGTGCCGTCTCAGGTCTTAAATATACGGTATTCTTTGCATCTTCTGTGACACCCTGGAAAGTCTTGAACATCAGGTTGAACTGACGGATGTCCGTGAAGTTATGTTTTCCACAGGTCGGACATGGTACATTGTGCTCTTCGATGAAGTTCTTCATCTGCTCCTGTGACCAGCCGTCTACGGAATCTTCTAAGGTAATTCCATTCTCTTCTGCAAAATCTTCAATGATCTTATCTGCACGGAATCTCTCATGACACTCTTTACAATCCATTAACGGATCGGAGAAACCGCCAAGATGTCCGGATGCCACCCATGTCTGCGGGTTCATCAAGATCGCACAGTCTACGCCGACGTTATATGGATTTTCCATTACAAATTTCTGCCACCATGCTTTTTTTACGTTATTTTTTAATTCTACACCAAGATTTCCGTAATCCCATGTATTTGCCAGTCCTCCATAAATCTCAGAACCCGGATATACGAATCCTCTTGCCTTTGCCAATGCAACAATTTTGTCCATGGTCTTTTCCATTGCTTTTTTCCTCGCCTTCTTTATTTGTACACAATATACGTCAGTGACGTATCATCTGCATTTTCTTTCTGGATCGAAACGGTCTTTTCGTCTTTAATCTTGACGTTGTTTCCTGACACATATGCTACTTTTCCACTTACCGCAACATCTATACTCTCACTCGTAATGACTACTTTATAGCTGTCATCACCATCGATATTCTTATCGGTTGCTTTCTTTTTTAATTTTCCATCCTTGACCGGATAAAAATGCTCCGGGAATGTATAACCGTCCGCTACGGCTTCTACAACGCTTCCCTGATATAAGGTCTCGTCATTAAAATCCGAATAGGTCTTGGTATCGTCAAATTTGACGGTCAGATATGCTTTTCCTTCTTCTACCGCAAACCCGCCGGATTTGACGCTGTTCCCGCTTTCTTTTTTATAATCTTCAATCTGCTGCTCTATGAATGTCTTTAACTCTTTCTCATCATAGTTATCCTGATTGAAATCTTCCGTGATATTTTCTACGACTTTCCCGCCGTCTTTAATATGAAGTGTTGTGCGGTCTTCCTTTGTCCCACAGCCGGTCACAAGCATCATCACCGCTGCTGCAACAAAGCAGACAACCATCTGTTTTTTCATATGTAACCTCCTAACTTATGCAAATCTCTCACATTATACCCTTTTATCCGCAAAATTTCAACTTCTAGCGGCGAATCTCCTCTAAGACTTTTAACGACTTGAATTTTCGGTCTACATAAATAGCAAGATAGGACTTTAAAATTCGCTCTAACGTCTGCAACACTGCCTCCGATACCTGAAAGGTGTAGAGCTTTTCGATACTGCTCGTGATGATGTACTGCATAGTATAGAGTGTGGATTCGTCCAGCCGTATGACGTTTTCCTCATTTTTACATTCACTGCACAGGGTTCCGGCATATTTTGCACTGAACCATCCTAAATCTTCCTCTTTTTTACACTTTCTACAGGAAAAGACATTCGGATATTCTCCATTAATCGTAAGAATCTTCAATTCATAGATGCAGCGTACCAGCCGGTTTAAATAGGCATCACTCTCTAATGCCCGGAGTGACTGATAGAGTAATTTCAGCATCTCTGTTGCATTCTCATTTTCCACCGCATAATAATCCGCAAACTCCAGAAAATAGAACCCGTAATAGGCGGCTTCTAAATCCATGGTCAGTTCCCGGAAATAGTTGGTAATTTCTGCTTTTACCAGATTATATGTACTTCTCCCTTCATATAGTTCAAACTGACCAAATGCAAAAGGATTTGTTGCAGCGAGGAGCTGGGAATTCGGTCTTCTCGCTCCTCTTGCAAATGCTGTGATCTTTCCTCTTTCTTTGCTGAGCAATGTAATTCTCTTATCGTAATCCCCTATGGGTATCACTGACAGCACCATTCCTGTCAACACCAGATTCTGCCCCATGCTTTGCCACACCTCTTGCCTTCTGTTCACTGTCTGCCATATGCTCAATCATTTTATATGCCAGATAGTCCGTGACTCTTCCTGTACTCATGAATTGTTTCCAGGTTTCCTCTTCCATGAAAATTCCTCCTTGTCGGATGCTGTTATCTATGTTATTAGAATTTCCATGGTGAGCTTTCCTATACCAGCAAATAATTACCAGTTGACATTTTTCTTACATTTCGTCTTTGCGGTAGCCAAAATTCTTAATTAAAAAATCACTGTCACGCCAGTCTTTTTTGACTTTGACCCAAAGCTGCAGATTGACTTTTGCATCTAAAAGACGCTCGATCTCATATCTTGCATTACTTCCTATCTTCTTTAACATACTTCCCTGTTTTCCGATGATGATCCCTTTATGGGAATCTTTTTCACAGACGATGGTCGCATCGATATCGATGATCTTTTTGCCTTTCCGTACTTTCATTTTATCAACGGATACTGCTATTCCATGCGGAATCTCCTCATTGAGTGCGTGAAGTGCTTTCTCACGAATCACCTCTGCCACAATCTGGCGTTCCGGCTGGTCGGTGATAGTGTCTTCATCATAAAACTGCGGACCATATGGCAGGTATTTAAAAATTAAATCCGTCAGGATTTCCGTATTCTGACCACGAAGTGCCGATAGCGGAACGATTTCCGCAAAATCATAGACTTTTCGATAGGTGTCAATGTATTCTAATATTTTTTCTTTTTCATCTACCGTATCTACTTTGTTGATGATCAGTATGAC
>OLSF01003168.1_pt1 | contig 11391 bp, 9 predicted proteins | sample 1672301 | NCBI WGS metagenome assembly OLSF01 (sample SAMEA3136669, study PRJEB25190) | human gut metagenome | biome: human gut; feature: human-associated habitat; material: faeces | place: Austria | collected 2013
TTTGGGTTCATAATTATTCTTTATTTAGATTGATTCCATATTTAAAGTTGCGGCAAAAATAATTCTTTTTTCTCACATTTCATACTTCTTTCCCTGATATGCACCGAGTTCTTTCATTCTTTTTTGAACCCGATGATTAAATTCATAATTTTTCAGTCCCCAGTCAGGTGCAATGAGCAGTTCCTTAGGAGACTGGGAGACGAAACGCTCCAGCACCAAGTCCGGCCGCAGATGCTCGATATAGTCTATCACGAGGTCGATATATTCGTCCACACCGAACAGATGGAAATCTTCGGGATGCTGCCGGTACTCTAAAGCCATGCGGGTGCCCCTTATCAGTTGCAGCTGATGCATCTTCAGGGTAGTGAGCGGCAGACGGGACAGTACGCCGGCTTGTACCACGATACTTTCGTGCGTCTCGCCCGGCAGTCCGAGGATGACATGCCCACCGGTCAGGATTCCGCGTGAAGCGGTTCTTTCCACCGCATCGGCGGCGGCATGGAAAGTATGCCCGCGGTTGATGCGGCAAAGTGTCTTGTCGTCGGTACTCTCTATGCCGTACTCCACTAAAAGGAATGTATGCCGGTTCATCTCCTCCAGATAGTCCAGCAGGCTGTCGGGCATACAGTCAGGACGGGTGCCGATGACCAGGCCCACCACCCCGTCTGCCGACAAGGCTTCCTCGTATTTCCGCTTCAGGTCTTCCAGTTCGCCATACGTATTGGTATAGGCCTGGAAATAGGCGAGATACTTCATCTCCGGATATTTGTGTGCAAAGAACTGCTTGCCCTCTTCCAGCTGGCGGGTAATGGATTTCTCCGTACGGCAATAATCGGGGTTGAAGGTCTGGTTGTTGCAATAGGTGCAACCGCCGACTCCTTTGTTTCCATCCCGGTTGGGGCACGTAAAACCGGCATTCAGCGATATTTTCTGTACCTTATAGGGAAAATATCGCTTCAGAAAAAAAGGGAACTCATTATAGAGCGTAGATTTGGTTTCCATACATATTCCTTATGTAAGTGGCAAATATAGGATTTTTCTGTGGGATGAACCTGCAAAAACAAGAATACTTTCCACCCGATTTGTTAACGAACATAAAACAAAGAATTTCCACCTGCACTAAAAAATGTTTCATCCACTGATATATAACTAATTAATTGAGAAAGAGTACATCCAAGCTCAATTAAATTAAACACAATTTAGTGATTAGACACTCTTTTTACACACAATTTCCTCAGTTTATACTCCTCAAGAATGAAATAAATTCATAGCTTTGCATACAACCTTAATGAATCAACCTATAAATACTATAACACCATGGCAACAATCGCATTGGACATAGGCGGCACAAAAATAGCCAGCGCCATTTTCTTTCCGGACGGAAGCATGATGTTTAACCGCAAACGGCTCCTGAAAGGAAGAACCGGTCACGAAGTGGGCAAGCTCGCCGCGGATATCCTCGCCAAACTTCTTACCGTAGCACGCAGAAGCCGTATACACGTCGACGGAATAGGTGTCTGCATCCCCGGTATCGTTTACTCCCAAACCAACCGGGTATGGGCCCCCAACATACCGGGCTGGGACAACTACCCCCTCTATGAGGAGCTGCGCAGTGTAACGCCTCCGGGCATCGAGATATACATCGACAGCGACCGTACCTGCTATATGTATGGAGAGATGTGGCAAGGTGCCGCCAAAGAATGTCACAGTGCCATATTCATTGCCGTGGGAACCGGTATCGGTGCCGGCATCATCATCGACGGGCACGTGTTGCACGGAGCCAACGACATTATCGGCGCCACCGGCTGGATGGCCCTGCAACCTCCCTACCGGGAAGAGTATGACGCATGCGGATGTTTCGAATATTACGCTTCCGGCAATGGTATCGGGGCACGGGTACGCGATGCCGTACGCGCCAACAAGGCATACAAAGGAAAACTGCGCCAGAAACCCATCTGCCGCATATCGGCCTATGATGTGTTCAGTGCCTATAATGAAAAAGATCCTATCGCCATCTCCGTATTGCACAAAGCTGTCGAGATGTGGGGCATGGCTTCCGCAAATCTGGTCAGCCTGCTCAACCCGCAGAAGATAATTTGGGGCGGAGGCGTATTCGGCCCTGCCGGTATCTTTATAGATGACATTTATAAGGAAGCCTGCAAATGGGCGCAGCCGCTCAGCATCAAGCAGGTGGAATTTGTACCTTCTCAGTTGTCCGGTAATGCCGGACTGATAGGAGCAGCGTTTCTTGCCATCAAAAATCACTTGTATGAGTAACAGTTATCACAAGAATCTCGTATTCACGGCAGCGTGCATCGGGATGTGTTTCTTCGGAGTCTCCATGATTACATTGGGAGCAGTGCTGCCATCCCTCATAGCCAAGCTGAATCTGAGCGGGTTGCAGACAACCTCACTGGTCACTTTCCTGCCTCTGGGCATGCTGGCCGGTTCCCTGATTTTCGGTCCCATCGTAGACCGGTTCGGACATAAAGCCCTGCTGGTGCCCAGCTGCATCATCGTACTGCTGGGGATGGAAGGGCTTGCCTTCTTTGAAAGCGTGCCACTGCTGCAAGCTTCCATCGTCGGCATCGGCCTGGGCGGAGGCATCCTCAACGGAGAAACCAATGCATTGGTATCCGACATCTCAGGAGAATCCGAAAAAGGCTCACGCCTCAGTTTTCTGGGCATGTTCTACGGACTGGGCGCATTGGGCATACCGATGTTGTTGGGCTCTCTTTCCAGGCATTATTCATTCGAAACCATCTTACTGGGAATTGGCGTAGTGATGCTTGCGGGCATTATATTCTGCATCCCCGTACGCTTCCCCGCCCCTAAGCAGGCACAAGGTTTCCCAGTAAAAGAGGGATTGGGACTGCTGAAAGAAAGCAGCTTACTGCTACTCAGCTTCATTCTTTTTTTCCAAAGCGGCATCGAGGGTGTCTGCAACAACTGGTCCACGAGTTACTTTGGGCAGATGACGGATATTCCGGCCAATCAGGCATTGATTGCACTGACCTGCATGGTAGCGGGACTGACCGTAGCACGTATGATGCAAGTTGCGATATTCAAGAAGATAAAACCGGAAACCGTACTGCCCTACAGCCTTACGCTCACTGCCATAGGATTCTGTTTCCTTATGTTCTCGCCGGGTTTTGCACGCGCAGCAGTCGGCATGGTGCTGGTAGGTATGGGGCTGTCGGCCACGTATCCCGTGATACTCAGCATTCTTGGAAGCCGGTACCCGTCCTTATCGGGAACAGCATTCAGCGTGGCGCTTGCCATAGCCCTCATTGGCCAGACTGCAATGAACGGCCTGATGGGCATGATTTCCCAATACGCCAATGGCATCGGACTTTATCCTTATCTGATGATTGCCTCACTTGCCGTCATGCTCCTTTTGTATAAACGCTCACTCAAATAAATTTATTAACTTCTTAAAAAACAAAAAAGTTATGTTAGCACTCGAATGGTTAAAGAATGCCCATGGCATTATGGAAAAACTGGAGGCTACCCAGTTGGAAAACATCAAAAAAGCAGCCACTGTTATGGCAGATTCCATCGAAGCCGGTCGTTGGGTCCACACGTTTGGTTGCGGCCACGCAACAATTCCCGTAGAAGAAATGTATCCGCGTATCGGCAGCTTTGTAGGATTCCACCCGCTTTGCGAATTGCCTCTGACATTCTTCACGCAGATTATCGGCCAGATGGGTATTCACCAGTTCCTCTTCCTGGAACGGGCAGAAGGCTACGGCCAGGAAATCATGAAGAACTATGATTTTGATTCCAAAGACTGTATGTGGATTTTCTCACATACCGGTATCAATGCCGTCAATATAGACATGGCATTGGAAGCCAAGAAGCGCGGCATGAAAGTTATCGTATACGGTTCGGCCAGCGAAACGGGCGACAAGGCCAGCCGTCACTCCAGCGGAAAGAACCTCTTCCAGTTGGCAGATATCGTAGTGGATTCCTGCGTTCCCCTGGTAGACGCCTCCGTACCTTTGAAGAACCACTTCGACAAGGTAGGTCCGTTGTCTACATTGAGTTTCGTCACCATGGTATGGATGACCATCACTACCGTTGCCGAAATCCTTGCCGACCGTGGCGTACACTTGTACATCCATCCGTCGCACAACGTTCCGGGTGACACAACCGCCCACGAACGACTGGATGCAGCCATTGCAGAATATCAAAGAAAAGTCAAGTGCTTGTAACGAAAGATATTCCAATCATCATCTCATCCAATCATCATCCATGAGTGACGGAGGCCCGTCCCTGCTTCGCCCCCAAGGAGCAGGACGGGCTTTTTCTGTTCAAAAAGAATAAAATCGGCCCACTGCTTCGATAAATCTTCCCTTTGTTGTATATTTGTTCCCCAGAAAAAATAGGGAAACAGATAAGCATAAAAGATAGATATGAAACAGATAAGCATCGCACTTCTCCTCTGCCTCTGTACGCTGGCAGGTTTCGCCCAAAGTGGCAAGGCACTCGATTTGAAAGAAATCGTATCGGGCAAGTTCACTCCGAAGAATATTTCCGGCGTTATCCCCATCCCGGGAGACGGGGAACATTATTCGCAGATGAATGCGGACAGGACACAAATCATCAAATACTCCTTCAAAACGGGAAAACCCGTGGAAGTGCTGTTTGATGCCGCTACCGCACGCGAATGCACGTTCAAGACATTCGACAGCTACAGCTTTGCTCCGGACGGCAGTAAGCTGCTCATTGCCACCGAAACAACTCCCATCTACCGCCATTCCTATACGGCTGTGCATTACATCTACAGCCTGAAGCGCAATCTGGACGGTAAAATCAACAACATTGTGGAAAAGCTTTCGGACGGCGGCCCGCAACAGGTGCCCGTATTTTCACCGGACGGCAATCAGGTGGCTTTCGTACGCGACAACAACATCTTCCTTGTAAAACTGCTCTACGGCAACAGCGAAAGCCAGGTGACGGAAGACGGGAAACAGAACGAGGTGCTGAACGGCATCCCCGATTGGGTTTACGAAGAGGAGTTCTCCTTCAACCGTGCGCTGGAATTCAGTGCCGACAGCCAGATGCTGGCTTTCATCCGCTTCGACGAGAAAGATGTTCCCTCCTACTCTTTCCCTCTTTTTGCCGGACAAGCCCCCCACTTCACCCCTTTCGAGAAGTATCCGGGAGAGTATACTTACAAATATCCTAAAACGGGAGAAGTAAATTCCAAAGTGTCCGTACACACCTTCGATATCAAGTCGAAAGTGACCCGCAAGATAAACGTGCCGGTAGATGCAGACGGCTATATTCCCCGCATCCGCTTTACCCAAGACCCCAACAAGCTTGCCGTCATGACACTGAACCGCCATCAGAACCGGTTCGACCTATACTTTGCCGACCCTCGCAGCACGGTAGCCAAACTGGCTCTGCGTGATGAAAGCGATACCTATATCCGCGAGAATGTATTCGACAACATCGTCTTCTATCCGGAAAATTTCAGCTTTGTCAGCGAAAAGAGCGGATACAACCATCTGTACTGGTATAGCATAGGTGGCAATCTGCTGAAACAAGTGACAGCCGGACCATATGAAGTGCAGGAGTTCCTGGGTTATGATCCCGAAGAAGGAAGCTTCTACTTCAGCAGCAACGAGGAAAGCCCCATGCGCAGTGCCATCTACAAGATTGACCGGAAAGGCAAAAAGACCAGGCTATCGTCACAAGCCGGAACAAACAGTGCGCAGTTCAGTGCGAACATGAAGTACTATATGAACCGTTATTCCAATCTGGACACTCCGACCGTCATTACGCTGAACGACAATACGGGCAAGACTCTTGCCACCTTGATGGACAATGCGGCATTGAAGCAGGATATCAGCGGCTATGACATGCCACGGAAGGAATTCTTCACTTTCCAGACTTCCGACGGAACCACATTGAATGGCTGGATGATGAAACCTGCCGACTTCTCCGCCGGCAAGAAATACCCGGTACTGATGTACCAGTACAGCGGCCCCGGTTCACAGCAAGTGCTTGACAAGTTCAGTGTAAGCTGGGAAACCTACATGGCATCGCAAGGCTATATCGTGGTTTGCGTAGACGGGCGTGGCACCGGAGGACGGGGTGCCGAATTCGCCAAATGCACCTATCTGAACCTGGGTATCAAGGAAGCCAAAGACCAGGTGGAAACCGCCCTCTACATGGGCAACCAGCCTTATGTGGACAAAAACCGCATCGGAATCTGGGGATGGAGTTACGGTGGATACATGACCATTATGAGTATGAGTGAAGGAACACCGGTATTCAAGGCCGGAGTAGCCGTAGCTGCCGTTACCGACTGGAACTACTACGACACCGTTTATGGCGAACGCTTTATGCGCACACCGAAAGAAAACGCCGAAGGCTATAAGGCCAGTTCCACCTTTACCCGTGCCGACAAGTTGCACGGCAACCTGCTGCTAGTACACGGCATGGCAGACGACAATGTACACTTCCAGAACTGTGCCGAATATGCCGAACAACTGGTACAACTCGGCAAACAGTTCGATATGCAGGTTTACACCAACCGCAACCACAGTATCTACGGAGGAAATACCCGGTTACACCTATACACGCGGTTGACCAACTTCTTCAACAAAGAATTGAAATAATGCCCGAAAGAGTACGTAAGCCTGAGTGGCTCAAAATAAGCATCGGTGCCAACGAGCGCTATACCGAGACCAAACGCATTGTCGAATCGCATTGCCTACATACCATCTGTAGCAGCGGCCGTTGCCCCAATATGGGGGAATGTTGGGGGAAAGGCACCGCAACCTTCATGATTGGGGGAAATATCTGCACCCGGTGCTGTAAGTTCTGCAACACGGCAAGCGGGAAGCCCTTGCCACTGGATGCCGATGAGCCTACACATGTGGCAGAATCCATCGCCTTGATGAAACTCTCCCATGCAGTCGTCACCTCTGTAGACCGTGACGACCTGCCCGACTTAGGCGCATCGCACTGGGTACGTACCATCCGGGAAATCAAGCGGCTCAATCCGGACACCACCGTCGAAGTGCTGATTCCCGACTTCCAGGGAAGAAAGGAACTCGTGGCACAAGTCATCGATGCACAACCGGAAATCATTTCGCACAACATGGAGACTGTCCGCCGCATCAGCCCCCTCGTGCGCAGTGCCGCCAAGTATGAGACAAGCCTGGAAGTGTTGCGGCAGATTGCAGAAAGCAATACCACCACCAAGTCCGGCATTATGGTGGGATTGGGCGAGACTCCGGAAGAAGTGGAAGAACTGATGGACGACCTTCGCCGGGTGGGCTGCCACATACTGACCATAGGGCAATACCTTCAACCCACACACAAACATTATCCGGTAGCGGCATATATTACTCCCGAACAATTTGCACTCTACAAAGAGAAAGGATTGGAAAAAGGGTTTCAGCAAGTGGAAAGCGCTCCATTGGTACGCTCCTCTTATCATGCGGAAAAACAGATCCATTTTATACAAAAAAGAAGTAAAATAGGAAACATTTAAATTTCCCAGTTGTTATGATGTAAACGACAAAATCATAATACGGATAATGAATCATCAAAGAATTCTATCATCAAGATTCAATATGTCGCTGGGATTCATCCCCGTTATAATATCCATCATATTATGCGAGTTTATAACGCAGGACATGTCCATCTACATCGGTGCAGGTGTAGGACTCTTGTTTAGCATCTATTCGGTGAGGCATAGAGGAACGCATGTTCCGCAAATCATACTTTACTGTACTACCGGAATGTTACTGCTATTATCGATAACAACCCTATTCCTCGTAAACTATTGTCCCCGTTTCATGCTTCCGTTCACGCTGGAAATCAGCGCCATCATCCCCCCGTTCATCATCTACCTCAATAGGAGAAGATTTCTGGACTACCACATGTCCCAGACACAGAAATGCTGTAAGCAGCTTTTTGCACAAGGGGCAGAAGCCGCCATCGTATCCGCACGCGTGATCCTTATCATAAGCCTGCTGCATTTTCTGATTATCTTCCTTGCTATTTTAATCAGCCATCCTTTGGGAAGCACCACACGCTATATTCTATTCCATGTAGCTCCCCCCCTCGTCTTCATTTCAGGCATTCTGTTCAACCAGTTCGGTATCTTCTATTTCAATATAGTGATGAACCACACGGTTTTCGTACCGATAGTCAACACCAAAGGAGATGTCATGGGGAAAGCCATCGCCTCAGAAGCCATCAACCGGAAAAACGACTATATCAATCCGGTCATCCGGATTGCCGTTGCCTCACACGGCATGCTGTTTCTCCTCCCCCGCCCCAAATGCAACGTTTTCGAGAAAGACAAAATCGACTTGCTGATGGAGGGTTACCTGATATATGGAGAAACATTGGAACAAGGCGCACACAGAATTTTACGGCAAACGCTTCCCACCGCCCCATTAGACCATTTGCACTTCAACTTCATGTATCATTTTGAGAATGAAGCCACCGACCGCCTGGTCTATCTCTTCACGCTAGACCTGGACGATGACTCCATCTTATGCAATAAGAATTTCAAGGGCGGAAAACTATGGACGTTCCAGCAAATAGAACACAACCTGGGACGGAACTTCTTCAGCAGTTGCCTGGAATATGAATTCGAGCACCTGGAAGCTATTATTTATACAAGAGAAAAATACAAGGAATCTTAGAAAGGTCGGGGGTCTTGCCCTGCCACTCCCTCACTGTCTTGGTTTTGATATACTCCCCTTCACAAGTAATGTTCGCCGCAATGCAGAGCTTGGTCTGCGGACGGCAGTTATGAAGAATATCCTCTATCATCTTATTATTGCGGTAAGGCGTTTCAATGAAAAGTTGGGTCTGGTGTTCATTGTAGACGCGTTGTTCCAGCATTTTCAGCTTTTTGGCACGCTCTGCCGGTTCTATGGGAAGATAACCGTGGAAGGCAAAGCTCTGTCCGTTGAAGCCGGAACCCATGACAGAGAGGATAATGGAAGAGGGTCCCACCAAGGGGACCACTCTTAAGTTTTTCCGTTGTGCAATAGCCACTACGTCCGCTCCCGGGTCGGCCACAGCCGGACAACCGGCTTCGGAGATTACGCCCATCGGCTGCCCCTCCACCAGCGGCTTCAGATAGCCGGAGATGTCTTCAGGCGACGTATGCTTGTTCAACGTATAGAATGTCAGCGCATCAATATCTATTCCCTTGTCCACCTTCTTCAGAAACCGGCGTGCCGAACGCACATCCTCCACGATGAAATGGCGGATTCCCAGTATTATCTCCTTGTTATAAGGAGGCAACACCGTTTCAATGGGCGTATCGCCCAAGGTGACCGGCAAAAGATAAAGTGCGAGTTCCATTAGCCGTAGATGATATTTCCGTTTTCGTCCTTATACTCATCCAAACCCTTCTCATAGGTAGCCATGGCGCGAAGACTCATACCTACGCTGGAAAAACCTCCATCGTGGAACAAGTTCTGCATGGTAACCTTGCGGGTGAGGTCGGAAAACATCACGATACAGTAGTCTGCACACTCGTCGGCAGAAGCATTGCCCAGAGGAGACATGCGGTTGGCGAAGTCGAACAGCTTGTCCATACCCTTCACACCGGAACCGGCAGTGGTCATCGTAGGAGACTGGGAAATGGTGTTGACACGTACATGGTGTTCGCGTCCGTAGATGTAACCGAAACTGCGGGCGATAGATTCCAGCAGTGCCTTGGCATCTGCCATATCGTTGTAACCGTAGAACGTACGTTGCGCAGCCACATAACTCAGAGCCAGGATTGAACCGTAGTCGGCAATGGCGTTGAGCTTCTTGGCAGCTTGTATCATCTTGTGGAAAGAGACAGCGGAAATATCCAGCGTCTTTTCCAACATATCGTAATCCAAATCATCATATGTACGTTTCTTACGCACATTGGGAGACATACCAATGGAGTGCAGCACGAAGTCGACCGGGCCACCCAATACTTCCATAGAGCGTTTGAATACATTTTCCAAATCTTCTACACTTGTAGCATCTGCGGGAATCACCTCGCAGTTCAGTTTCTCCGAAAGAGCGGACACTTCGCCCATACGGACGGCAACCGGCGTATTCGACAAAGTGATGGCTGCACCTTCTTCTACTGCTTTTTCTGCTACTTTCCAGGCAATGGACTGCTCATTCAGAGCACCGAAAATAATGCCTCTTTTTCCTTTCAACAAATTGTAACTCATACCTATTTTTAGTAAAATTCGGCTGCAAAGATAGGAAGTTTTTGCATAAAAAGCCCGAAAGTGTGCAAAGAAAAGGGAAGAACGGCAAAAAATACACCAATCACCCACTGCAAAACTACTGCAACGCTTGTGCAGTGCCACTGCAATACAGTTGCAGTCACGCTGCAAAGCAGTTGCAGTATCACTGCAAACATATTTGCAGTAACGCTGCACCCCATCTGCAGTACTACTGCAAAACGCATGCAACAGGAATGCAGTAATAATGCACTGATTATCAGCCCAGGGCTTGCTATTCTGCAAATACCTGATGAAACCCGAGGCAGCATTTGAACATGAGCGCAAAAAGCCCTATATTTGCAGCAAACTAAAAAATAGAGAAAGCAATGAAGAAGTTGATTATATTTGACCTGGACGGAACTTTACTGAATACAATAGCCGATTTGGCACAAAGTACAAACCATGCCCTGCAAGCGCTCGGCTATCCCACCCACCCGGAATCGGCCTATAACTTCATGGTTGGCAACGGAATCAACAAACTGTTCGAGCGCGCCCTCCCGAAAGGGGAAAAGAGCGAAGAAAACGTCCTGCGCGTCCGCAAGGAGTTTGTGCCTTATTATGACGTGCACAATGCTGATAAAAGCCGCCCTTACCCCGGCATCCCCGAACTGCTGGAACAGTTGCAGGAGAAAGAGATGATATTGGCAGTGGCTTCCAACAAATATCAATCGGCTACCGTGAAACTGATTTCACACTATTTCCCCAACATACGTTTTACCGCCGTCTTCGGACAACGGGAAGGGGTCAACGTGAAGCCCGACCCAACAGTGGTGCATGACATTCTGGACATCACCCGGATATCCCGTGAAGACGTGCTATATGTGGGAGACTCCGGAGTGGATATGCAGACGGCCGCCAATGCCGGAGTCACTGCCTGCGGAGTCACCTGGGGATTCCGTCCCCGCACAGAACTGGAAGAGTTTCATCCGGCACATATCGTAGACAATGCTACGGACATTGCCGTTATCGCTGCTCTTTGAGAGGGCACTCCCTCCCCGAGGTGATAAGGAACAGGAAGTGATGACAACAACTATCACCCAAGATATGTAGGGTCAGAACAATTCCCACATCACACCTTTATCTCCCCCCATCACAAGATAGGCATGCCCGTAAATTTTCAGAATATAACCAA
>OLSF01003171.1_pt1 | contig 11385 bp, 6 predicted proteins | sample 1672301 | NCBI WGS metagenome assembly OLSF01 (sample SAMEA3136669, study PRJEB25190) | human gut metagenome | biome: human gut; feature: human-associated habitat; material: faeces | place: Austria | collected 2013
CGCCGATGACCATGGCGATCATGTAGGCGCAGAAGTAGGGCAGGCCGCCGTGGGCGGCGTCGTAGCCGAGGATGTTCCACTTGAAGGTCTCGCCGAACAGGGTAATGTCGATGCCCGGCCAGCCGAAATCCACCACCGGCAGGCTTGCAAAGGCCTTGGGCAGAAATTGCAGCAGCAGGTACTTGAACACCGTGATGAGGTTGGACACGATGACGAATAGGCCGCCCTCGCGCACCCACTTGGCAGCGGCGGGGTGCTTTGCCGCGAAGTTATTCCAGAAATTCATAGCCTGCTTCCTTTCAGCTGTTTTTCAAGCGCTCTTCCATGCGGCTGTTCAGTACGAGGTTCTTCACGGCCTCCACGATCACCCGCACAAGGCCGATGATCCAGAAGCCCTGCAGCTCCATCACGATGCCGTCCACCATGCCCATGCTGATGGCGCCGTTGGTCATTTTGGCCAGCGCACGCAGAGGCATATTGTACTGGAACAGGATGTTCAGGTCGGGCTTGCCCTTTTTGATGCTGCGGCGCAGCAGGGTGCCCAGCACGGCAGCCGCCAGCCAGCCGATGGGGCTGCGTCCGTGCCCCATCTCGCCCAGCGTCATGTTGCGGTCGATGTGCACCTTGTTCTCCGGGATGGCATGCCCCAGCAGCGCCTCAAACTCCGCGTCCGGCACGTTCTGCACCTGTGCGGTGCGGTAATGCTCCAGATTTTTGCCCGCGTAGGGGTCGGGTGCGCCGGTGCCCGCCACCGTGACGGCGGCAGTCAAGCGGATATCGACGCTGGAAGCGCCCACCAGCAGCTGATAGCTGCCGCCCTCCACCTCCCAGCGGTCGGTCTTGACGTTCCAGTAGCGGAACGCCTTATCGTCCAGCGGGATGGTGACGGTCTTGCTCTCTCCGGCTTCCAGCTGCACCTTGGCAAAGCCCTTCAGCTCCTTGGCGGGGCGGAAAACTTTTGCATCCGGCTTTGCCACATACAGCTGCACCACCTCGGCACCGGCACAGCTGCCGGTGTTGGTGACAGTCAGGGTCACGCCCTTTTCGTCTGCCTTCAGGTCACTGTACGCAAAGCTGGTATAGCTCAGGCCGTAGCCGAAGGGGAAGGCGGTGGGCACACCGGCGGTGTCGTAGTAGCGGTAGCCCACATACAGACCCTCGCGGTACTCCACAGTGGGGCCGTCGCCGCCGAAATGCGCTTTTGCGGGGGTGTCGGCGTAGCTGCGCGCCCAGGTCTCAGCCAGCTTGCCGCAGGGGTTCTGCGCGCCGGTGAGCACCTCGACCAGTGCGCCCGCACCGGCCTGACCGCCCAAGCAGCCGTAGACCAGCGCCTTGCAGTCCTTGACCCAATCGCTTTCCAGCGAGGAGCCTGCACTCAGCAGCACCACCACGTTGGGGTTCGCTGCCGCCACAGCGGCCAGCAGTTCCAGCTGGTTCTCTGCCAGCTTCATGTCGGCGCGGTCGATGCCCTCGCTCTCCTTGATCTCGTCCAGACCCATGCACAGCAGCACCACATCGGCGTTCTTTGCCAGCAGCACCGCCTCGGCCTTCAGTGCCTCGTCGGGCTTGCCCTGCCGGTCAAAGCCCTTGGCGTAGCCGACGCTGTTCAGGCCGCTTTCGGCAAGGCAATCCAAGAAGGAATCCACCTTGATGGAGTTGACGGCGCTGGAACCTGCACCCTGATAGCGGGGCGTCTGGGCAAAGTCGCCGATGACCGCCACCTTCTCCCCCTTTGCAAGGGGCAGCAGGCTGTTTTCATTTTTCAGCAGCACGATGCTCTGGGCAGCAGCCCGGCGTGCCAGCGCGTGGTGGGCATCGGCATCGAACTTGCCGGGTGCGGCGTCCACCGCCGCCTTGGTGGTGAACACCAGCTCCAACAGTTCCTCCAGCCGGGCGTCCACGTCCGCTTCGGTGATCTTGCCGGTCTGCACTGCCTTCATCAGCTCCCGGATGGCGTCCCCGCCGGGGGCGGGCATTTCCAGCGTAGAGCCGTTCTTTACGCCGAGGGCGTGGTCGTTGCTGCCGCCCCAGTCGGTGACCACCGCGCCGTCAAAGCCCCAGTCCCTGCGCAGGATATCCATGAGCAGGTGGGCGTTCTCGTTGGCGTAGGTGCCGTTGACAAGGTTATAGGCGGACATGATGGTCTTGGGCTGCGCCTCTTTGACCACCATCTCGAAACCGGTCAGGTAAATTTCCCGCAGGGTGCGCTCGTCCACGATGGAATCCGAGGCCATGCGGCGCAGCTCCTGACTGTTCACGGCAAAGTGCTTGGGGCAGGCGGCAATGCCGTTTTTCTGGATGCCGCGGACGTAGGCCGCCGCCATCTTACCGGCAAGGTAGGGATCCTCCGAGAAATACTCGAAGTTGCGGCCGCACAGGGGGCTGCGCTTGATGTTCAGGCCGGGGCCCAGCAGCACCGACACGCCCTGTGCCGCTGCTTCTTCGCCCATGGCTGCGCCCACAGCCTCGCCAAGCTCCGGGTCCCAGCTGTTGGCCACGGTAGCCGAGGTGGGGAAGCAGGTGGCGGGCACACTGGGGTTCAGGCCCAGATGGTCAGCCGCGCCCGCCTGCTTGCGCACGCCGTTGGGGCCGTCCGACAGGGTAATGGCCGGGATGCCCTTGCCCGGCAGCGCCCGGGTGGTGAACACCGTGCCGCCGCTCAGCAGGGCGCATTTCTGTTCCAGGCTCAGGCTGTTGATGATATCTGTGTGTTTCATGGCATTTTCCTCTTTGCCTTTTCAAATCCAGAAAAGGCCCGCTGTTTTTACGCAGCGGGCCTTTGGTCTGGTTTCAGTTCAGGTGCTGCAAACGTTCAGAGCGTCTTGCCTAAAATCAGGCGTTGACTTCCTCTTCCTTGCGCTTTGCATAGCCCTTTTTGACCACCAGAACTTCCAGTGCGATCAGAGCGGCTGCCAGCACAACATCCACACCGATCATCACCTTTTCCCAACCGGGCATACCGGGGTTCAGGTTCTCGGGGTAGTAAGCACGGGAGTTTGCCACAGTGTACAGGATGTTCTTGCAGGCCTGACGTGCGGACACCAGAGCGGTAGCGCTGGTGGTATCGGTCAGGTGGTTGGTCTCGGTGTCGTAGTTGACCAGGCAGAAGTCGCCGCCGTTGCGGATCAGGCGGTCAGAATCCTGATAGCCGTACACGCCGTAGTAGTCGGTCAGCACCATGCCCACGAAGCCCCACTCGCCGCGCAGAACATCGTTCAGCAGGGCAGAGCAGTTGCCGGCGTAGGTGTTGCCGACGTAGTTGAAGGAGGACATGACGGCATGGCAGTCAGCTGCCTTGACGCAATGCTCGAAGGGCTTGAGGTAGATCTCGCGGATGGCCTGCTCGTTGGACCAGGTGCAGAGCATACCGCAGCGGTTGGTCTCCTGATCGTTCAGAGCAAAGTGCTTCATGAAGGCGTAGACGCCCTGCTCCTGAGAGCCCATGATGGCATTGGCAGCCATTGCGCCGGACAGCACGCCGTCCTCAGAGTAGTACTCGAAGTTACGGCCTGCGAAAGCGGAGCGGTGGATGTTCATAGCCGGTGCGTACCAGCCGGAAACGTCCATGTCGTCCGCCATCTTGCCGATGGAGGTGCCGAAGTCATGTGCCAGATCGGTGTTCCAGGTAGCTGCGATCATCACAGCGGAGGGGAAGCCGATGGAGCCCTGCTTGGTGAAGTTGTTGTTGATGGAGGCGGGGCCGTCGCAGTCAACAGCCTGCACCTTGCCGATGGAATCCACTGCCACGGACTGATAGCCGCCCAGAGCGATCAGGCTGTCCATATCAGCAACGGTCAGCTGATCGAGGAAGGCATCCCACTGGGCATCGTTGTAATCCACGCCCACCATGTCCTTCAGCTTCAGGCCGTTCTTGGCACCAGTGGTGGGTGCTACATCGTCGGCGTTGTTGAAGTCCTCGGGGTTCCAGTTGGAGTTGTTGTAGAAGGTTGCCTTAGCCTCTGCAGGCAGCTCAAAGTCTGCGGGAGCAGCGGTAGCCTCGGCGTAGTTCGCAAAGCCGTCAGCGCGGGACAGGTAGGTCACATTGCCCTCGGCAAAGTCGAACTTGTTGTCGGCAACTTCCACATCGCTCTCACGCTTGTTGGAAGCGTCGTAGACGATGTCGGAAGCCACATTGTAGACCTTGGAGTCCAGAACGGTGTGGGAGTCGGCGTTGATGCTGATGACGTAATCGCCCTTTTCCAGCACATAGCAGCCCTTGCCGTAGGTATCGTAGGAGGCCATGTCCTCGGCCTTGAAGGTAACGGTGACGTTCTCGGAAGCGCCGGGAGCCAGCTCGGAAGTCTTTGCAAAGCCGATCAGGTTTGCAGAAGCCTTCTCAATGCCGCCGTTGGTGTACGGGGGATTATAGTAGACCTCCACGACCTCCTTGCCGGAAGCAGAACCGGTGTTGGTGACGGTGACATCCACAGTGATGGTGCCGTCAGCCTCGGTAACGCTGTTCAGGGTCTGGGTGAAGGTGGTGTAGCTCAGGCCGCGGCCGAAGGGATATACCACAGTCTTGTCGTAGTCGATGAGGCCCTCTGCGGCAGCAGTCTCGTAGAACTTGTAGCCCACATAGATGCCCTCAACATAGTTGACAAAGGCGGGGATGGTATCAGCACCAAAGGAATTGGCCTTGAACTCGTCCATGTTGGTGTAGTTGAAGTTGCCAAAGTTGTTCGCGGTGGGGGTCTGGGTCAGGTCGTACACAAAGGTATCGATGGTACGGCCGGAGGGGTTCACATCACCGCAGAGGATGGAGCCCAGTGCGTTGAAGCCGCTCTGACCGGTGCCTGCGCACCAGACAACGCTCTTGATCTGGCTGTAATCCTTGACCCAGCCCAGCTCCATGGCGTTGGCACCGTTGTAGACCACAACGACCTTATCAAAGTTCTTGCAGACCAGATCGATCATGTCCTTCTCGGTCTTGGACAGCTGCAGGTAGTGGTCGCCGGGCTCAAAGTCGTTGTAGCTGTGGCCTGCGTCGTAGGTGACCTGAGACACATCGGTGGGCAGGTCAGCACCCTCGCCGCCCACGCGGGTGATGACGACCATGGCGGTATCAGAGAAAGCCTTGGCGTTGTTCATCATCTCGTCGGTGTACTGTGCAGCCTCCGGCTCCGGCAGGGTCCAGTCCTGAGAGAACATGCCCACCACCGGGCGGTCTGCACGGTAGGAGGTGTAGAAGTCGGAGAGCTCGGTGTTCAGCTCAAAGCCGGCATTCTTCAGGCCCTCCAGCAGGGTGACGGTGGGATAAGCATCGGACAGTGCACCGGAACCGGTGCCGCCGTAGCAGGGGTTGGTGGAAGCCCAGCCAAAGACGTTCAGCTTGCTGTTCTTTGCCATGGGCAGGGTGCCATCGTTATCCAGCAGGACGATGCCCTCATCGGCAATGTCCTCGCACAGCTGGGTAGCAGATGCCACGTTCTCCTCGCTGACCTTGCCGCCGCCGGTGGCAAGGGTGACCATGGAGTACATGGGGCCGGTCAGGATCAGGTTCACGGTGATAGCCAGCGCCAGCACCATGCCCAGACCCGCCTGCCAGCGGATCAGATACTTTTTGGACTTGCTCTGCTTACGGCAGGCGATCATGACTGCGATCAGCAGAACTGCTACGACACCAAAGCCGATCAACTGCGATTTGATCGAGTTGAGAACCTTGATGACGTCATCCATATTGATGGACAACATAGTTTTCTCCTCCTTGTTTCGTCGAATCGGACAACGGCAGGGGACGCCCCTGCCAGCTTCGCTTTATGATAGCAGAAAGTGCCGGAGGATTTTCAATTTGTTCACAATCTGTCGTTTTGGATGCATAATTTGAAAAAAGTTTCAAATTGGTTTCATTTTTATTGTGCTTATTCACAATTCTACTGCCCCTGATTTTGTGCATATCGCAAAAAGGGCGGGGATTACTCCCCGCCCTCGGTCTGTTGAATCCCCGCCTGCGGCAGAAGCACCCGCAGGGTGAACCAGCCGTCCTCCCAGTGCACGGTCATGCTGCCGCCGTGCTGCTGCGCAGCCGCCCGCAGGCTGCGCAGATCGTAACCGCCGTGGGCACTGCGCAGCGGCAGACCGTCTGCACCCAGCTCCACCGGCTTTTGGCAGTAGTTCTCCACCCGGAACAGCACAAAGCCGTTCTGGGCATACACCGCCGTGCGGATCAGCCGCTTTTCCGGGTCCTGCTCGGCGGCGCAGCTTTCAATGGCGTTGTCCAGCGCGGTGCCCACCAGCGTGCAGATCTCCCGGGTGGACAGATGGTCCAGCAGATGCCCGTCTGCCACGCTGGTCATGCGGATCTGCTTTTCCTGACATTCCATGCTCTTGGCGGTGAGCAGGATGTCCAGCACCGGGTTTCCGGTCTTGTTCTCCGCCTCATACTGCAGAATGCTGTTCTCCATCTTTGCCAGCGCCGCGTCCTGCTTGGCGCGGTCCCGCTGGGCACGGATATCAGCGATCTGGACCTTTAATTCATGGTAGCGGCTGTTGATGAGCTCGATGCCCTCCTTGCTGCGCTTGTACTGTTCGTACTGCCGGTGCAGCACGTTGTCCATGGCAGAAAGCTCCTGATGCAGCGCGCTCTCCCGCAGTTGCTCGTGCTGCAGCGTCAGGATCAGCACCCCGCAGAAATCCACCAGCGTGCGGATGCAGAACACGTTCATGGTCGCCGGGCTCTCCCCCAGAAACAGAAGGTTGCTGACCACGAACACCGTGCCCGCCATGACAAATGCCGCCAGCGCAGCCTTGTTGCTGATGTCCAGATGCTTTTCGGGCAGCGGACGGCTGCGCTCCAGCCAGAACATCAGGCCGTAGACCGCGCCATAGACCGCTGCCAGCAGCGCCAGCGCCAGCGGGTCAAAGCCGCTCCGGTGCGGAAACAGCCAGCAGTGCAGCTGCCATTCTGCGCTGGCAGCAAACTCTGCCAGCAGAAACGCCCGGGCGGTGATGTACAGTGCCTCCAACCAGTTGACCTCCCGGCTGCCCCACAGGTACCCATAGAGCAGCAGCACCGCGCAGAGCATGCAGGGCACCCACCACGCCAGCGGCACATAGCCGGTCTTGTGCAAAAAGATTCCCAGCACCAGTGCCCACACCACCGTGACCGCGGTCTGCCGGTGGAACCGCCGCGGCAGGCGGCGGGCGTAGAGCAGCATCGCCAACACCTCTGCCAGCGCCGTGTACAGGCGGGGGATGTTCGGCAGGATCATGCCATTCCCTCCCCGCCGATGTAGTCTGTCAGGGTGGCAAGAAAGCTCTTGCGCTTGGGGCGGCTGATCTGCAGCTCATAGGGTCCCACCTGCACCGTGTTCTGCTGCACCGCCTGCACCTGCGCCAGATTTACCAGATAGCCGCTGTTGCAGCGGGCAAAGGGGCGGCCCGCCAGCTTTTCCTCCACTGCCTTGAGGGTGCCCGGTGCCGAAAAATCGCCGTCCTCGGTGTAGTAATGCACCCGGTGGCCTTCGCTTTCCAGATAATACAGCCGGGAGCTGTCCAGCCGCCGCAGGCCGCTCTCCACCGGGACCATGAGATAGTGGCTGGCGCGGCGGGCCAAATTTTTCTCGGCCTTTTTCAGCTGCTCGGAAAATGCAAAATACGGCACCGGCTTCAGCACATAGTCCAGCGCTCCCACCGAGTAGCCCCGGATGGCGTACTGCGCCATATTGGTGATGAAGATCAGGATGACGTCTGCATCCATCTGCCGGATGCGCTCTGCCGTGGTCATGCCGTCCAGATGCTTCATCTCCACATCCAGAAAAATAATGTCGTAGACCGCGCGGTAATCCTCCAGAATGTCCACGCCGTCCGCAAAGACCGTCACTTCAAACTCTGTCCCGTACTGCCGGGTATACCGCCGGACATACTCCTGCAATACCCCCTGCACCTCCGCGTCGTCCTCTACGATCGCCACCCGGATCATGACCGCACCTCCCTTACCACACCTTTGTGGAACTGTTACGGCTCTATTATAGCGCAATCCCGTCCGGTTTGCCAAGGGGCACTCCGCAACAAAGGGCAGGGCAGCCCACAGCTGACCACCGTGGACGTCAACCCCTACCAGCTGGGCATGGAGGCTGCCAGCCAGACCATCAACCACATCGAGAACCCGAACCTTCTGGCCACAAAGATCATCGTGCCGCACAAGCTCATCCCCCGGGAGAGCTGCTGCCCGCCGGAGGAGCGGCACTAAGCAAGTGCTTTTTCAGCAAGACAGTGTCCGCTTCCGGGAGCTGCCGCGCAGCGCTTGCTATCCTGCCCCCAGAGTAGACAGCGTAAAAAACGCTGCATCCTCCGGGGGTATTTTTATGCCCCAAAAGGCACAAAAGAATGCCCGCCCACCTGTGGAAAACCACGGTGGGCGGGCATTTTGCGTTTTATTGTTCGTGCCGCTGTAAAAGCGTTCAGAGGGCGGTGGGCTGGGGTACCAGCCGGAAGAGCATTACGGGCAGCGCGCTGTTTGCAAAATCCAGCGTATAGATGAGCTTTCCGCGCTCTGTTTCAAACGGCATCTCCGTCTGTGTGCCGTCCGGGGCAATGCGCACAAGCGTTTTGCCTTCCAGCAATCCGGCGGGCAGCGCGAGCCTTACCCGGCCGGTGGGCTGCGTCAGGCTGCCTGCGGTCTCAAAGGCCACACTCAGGTATTCCCCATTCGTCCGTGCGGTCACATCCTCCGCAGAAAGACTGCCGCTGGCAGCCCACGCCGTTGCCGCTTCGATCTTTTCCAGCTGCGCGGCGTTTTCTGCCTGCCCGCACACGGGGCAGAAGGTCAGCGTTTCGCCTTCCGCAGTGCGGAAAGTAAACTTCCGGCAATCCGTGCTGCCAGTGTGCGCGCAGCCATCTCGCAGACAATCGGCGCTCTGAGAGCCGGTTCCGTTCGGGGACCATGCACCGAACTGGTGTCCCAGTTTACCGGTCGGGTCTGCGGTGTAGCTGTCTTTGCAGCGGCTGCAAGTAAAGATGGTATAGCCGTCTGCTTCACAGGTTGGGTCTACGGTAACAGCCTGATAATCATGGTTCAGCGCGGGCTGCTCTGCATAGGTGGTATAGTCGCAGCGGGAGCAGGTATCGTAGGCATTCCAACCCTTTTCCGTACAGGTGGGGGCTTTTGCTGCGTGCTGCTCCAGATCATGTTTCAGTGCGGGCTGCTCCGCGTAGGTGGTATGGTCGCAGCGGGAGCAGGTTTCGTAAGCGTTCCAGCCCTTTTCCGTACAGGTAGGGGCTTTTGCTGCGTGTTGCTTCAAATCATGGTTCAGTGCGGGCAGCTCTGTATAGGTGGTATGGTCGCAGCGGGAGCAGGTTTCGTAAGCGTCCCAGCCGATTTCCGTACAGGTGGGAGCTTTTGCTGCGTACTGCACCAAGTCGTGACCGCCGTAGTAACTCCCTCCGCAAGTGGTGCACGTTCCCGGCCTGATGCAGGTCGCGCGGCTGTCGCCGCCGCAGGGTACGTTCTCTTCTTTTGCGTCGCAGTTGGGGTTCGTGCATCTGCGGGTGTGCGTGCCGTCGCCGTTAGGCTTCCACTCGCCCCATGCGTGACCGGGGATGTCGTATTCCGCGCCGCATTTTTTACAGATTTTGCCCTCGGTGCAGGTGGGACCTTGGGTACCGCCGCTATGTACCTGTAAATGCGTAATATTGCCATCCTTGTGGCAGTTCTGGCATTCAGTTACATAAACCCTATGATAGGTCGAATCATATTTTTCGTATCTGCGGGCCTCACGTTCTTCCCTAATCCCACAGAAGGCGCAGTGCACCGGGACTGTTTCTGCCGCCGCTTTTAACACGATCCCCGGTATCAGGCACACCATTGCCAGCACCGTCAAACACCAGATCAGCCATTTTTTCATGTTACTCCCTCCTTGTCATCAAACCTTGTTATCCTTTCAGATCAAACTGCACGGACAGCGATGCAAGCACGGCATCTACCACCTTCCGCGCCTGGGCAAGCATATCGATCTCCGCCACAAAAGCAATGACCTGCTCGCGCTCCTGCGCGGGGACCTGCAGCGCACTCAGGCTCATACTCAGATAGCGCCGTATTTTGCGCTCCAGCGTAAAGTAGGGGTCGCACCGCCGTGCCATGTAGCCGCGCATCATGCCAGCCGTGCCCAGCTCCATCTCGTAGAAATCGCACTCGGCGCACCCGGGCAGATACGCGCTGAACGCCGCCTGCAGCTCGGCCGTGGTGCTGCGGTGGATGATCTCCGCCGTGGCGGGGAAGGTGTACGCTTCCACATAGATATCCCGCAGATTCTCGCTCAGCTCGGTCACCGCCAGCTGCAAAGCCGTCTCCACCGCGTAGAGGTACACCGGCGAGGGGGCGTTTGCCGCCAGCGGCCTTACCGCGCCGAACTGCCTGCTGAACATCATGCCGATCAGCTCGGTCAGCACACCGTCCTTGGTGCGGAAAATATTCTGGAACGACCCGGCAGAAACATCTGCTTCCTTTAAAATTTCTGCCACCTTGGTGTTCGTGTAGCCTTTTTCCAGAAAAAGCCGGACACAGGCGGTCAGGATCCGCCGTTTTGCTTCTTTGCTGTCGTATCTGCGCGCCATTGGAAATCATCCTTTTCTATGATTGGTTTCTAACCCAATTATATATTGATTTGAAAATTGCGTCAAGTAAACTTTTAAGGGCGTATTTTGGGCAGTTTGACGAGGGAGAGCTTTCTGCGGGTGCGCATCCGGGCAAAACAAAGCGCAATGGACATTGCTGTTATCCGCTGCCGCAGCCAGACAGTTCGCGGCAGCAAAAAAGAGGCCACCAATCGGGGTGACCTCTTTTCAGCGTATTTTCAGCGTAAATCCCGCAGCAGGCGAACCCACCATCTCCATGACGGCTCTTTTGGAGTTGCTCTTTGCGTAAGATTGCAAGATAAATCTTATTTCTGACAGAAAGAGCCGAACCCGTACAACGAGTTCGGCCCTTTCTGTGCTTTGGTTGGATCTTGAGCAAAGTTATGGTAAATGAAGAAGTTGGCTTTGGGAGTTTACAGCAGGCTCAGTGCTTCCTCGTCTGCCACAAGGATGCAGTCCGGATGCAGCTGCAGGATGCTGCCGGGGCAGGCAGGGGTCACAGGGCCGGTCACGGCGTCCTTGACGGCCTGTGCCTTGGCTTTACCGTTGGCTACCACCAGCACCTTGCGTGCCTGCATGATGGTCTTGATGCCCATGGTGTATGCCTGTTTGGGGACAAGGTTCTCGTTGCCGTCAAAGAAGCGCTTGTTGGCTTCGATGGTAGTGGGCGCAAGGTCGATGCAGTGGGTCTCCAGCTCAAAGGCTTCGCCCGGCTCATTGAAGCCGATATGACCATTGGGGCCGATGCCCAGCAGCTGCAGGTCGATGCCGCCCAGCTTGTGGATGATACCGTTGTAACGGGCACACTCGGCG
>OLSF01003173.1_pt1 | contig 11378 bp, 14 predicted proteins | sample 1672301 | NCBI WGS metagenome assembly OLSF01 (sample SAMEA3136669, study PRJEB25190) | human gut metagenome | biome: human gut; feature: human-associated habitat; material: faeces | place: Austria | collected 2013
CTGCCTGCTATTATAGCATAGGAATTTTGTTTGTCAATTGAAAGCAGCCTGATTTGCAGCTTTATAAAACCAGCGAAGCTGTTTTTCCAGATCACATTGATTGTAAGACTATCTGGCACCAAAACTGATCTGGTGACTATGATAAACTGATCATCCATTTACGCTTTTTAAATATAATCAGTGATACAACTAGCCTGAATATTTCTTCTGTGGTGAGCAGCGTGTATACACCTACTATTCCCCAATTAAAAACATACGCTGCAAGCAGACAAAGAGGTATTCCAATGCACCATGTACCAACAATATCAATCACCATGATAATTTTTGTATTGCCGCCGCTTCTAATAATTCCTCCACCAATAATCATATTTTCAACCTTAACAGGTGCATATAAAGCAAATATAATAAGCAATGACGATACGGCTATTGCACCGGCTAAACCTGCATACATAATCTTCTTAGATTCTATATACCTGCCATATTCGGTATGTATCCCGATCTTTCAAGTTCTTGCTTGACACGTTTTATTGTTTCATCAGAAATTTTTTCAAAAGTTAAACGCGTAACCCGTAACAAAATCTGCAGCTATTTTTTGTGATATTTTACTGCAGTTGACATGTCATGTTATGAAAGCACTTTATTGCAATGGTTTCGTTGTTTGCATAAATCCAGACATCATGCAGCAACCTGCAGCTCCCGCGTCTATGACAAGAGGCAGCCTTTGCAGATTCATTCCGCCTATAGCGTATACCGGAAGCGGACACTTTTGACATATTTCTCTGACAAACTCTACACCCTTGCCTAGAACACCTTTTTTACACTCTGTCTCAAAAATAGTTCCCAGAATAATCTGTGTAGCACCTCCTGCCATTGCAATTTCCACATCTTCCATGCTGTGGCAGGAAATACTGATTTCACAAAAATCTTCTGTTAAAGCTTTCTTTTCTGTCTCTGATAATCCTTTTAGCATAGGAATAGACAGATGAATGTTTTGACATCCTATTTTTCGGGCAATTTCAATCTTAGTATGTAAAAAGAAAGTTATATCTTCTCTCTTGCATAAATCAAAAACTTTTTTTGCCAGACTTTCATAAGCATCATCTGTAAGATCTTTTTCTCTCAGAATCAATGCATGGGGATGCAGCTTTGTTACTTTTTCGAGCTGCTTCAGGAAATCCCCCTGCACAAGATGACGGTTAGTAATTACAATAGTATGTTCGTAGCTATTACACATAGAGGTAATCATTCAACACAGGCTGCAGACCTTCCTGTTCCATGTCCTGATACATGGATTCAAAAGAGCGGGAATCGTTAATTTCAAACTGCTCGTCTCCTACATCTGCATCTTTTGTTCCTTCATATTTTTCTTCATGATCACCTATACCTGTTGATACTCCTGCTGATACTTTTGTTGCACAAATTTTTGCAATACCATTTCTGAAATCAGCACTTTCACGACTAGATACTGTAATTCCAACAAAAGGAAGGAACATACGATATGCACATAATACCTGGCAGAGTTCTTTTTCGCCTACATCACGTGGATTGATCTTATCATTATTTACAATAGGACGCAGTCTTGGACAGCTTAGAGAAAGCTCTGCATGCGGATATTTACGGTTTATATAATAAACATGAAGCGCAGTCGCCAGTGCATCCTTCCTGAAATCATCAAGCCCCAGAAGGGCAGAAAATCCAGCGCCTCTCATGCCTCCCATCAATGCACGTTCCTGAGAATCAAAACGATACGGCCATACACGCTTATGTCCGAGCAAATGCAGTGTCTCATACTTATCTGCATTATAGGTTTCCTGAAAAACAGTTACATAATCTACGCCGCATTCATGAAGATACTTATACTCATCTACGTTTACCGGATAAATTTCAATTCCGATGTTTTTGAAATATTTCCGAGCAATTTTTACTGCCTCACCAATATATTCCACATCAGAATATTTCCGGCTTTCTCCTGTAAGCAGCAGTATCTCTTCCATTCCAGTTTTGGCTATGACCTGCATTTCATGCTCTATTTCCTGGAAATTTAATTTCTTTCTGCGAATATTGTTATAACAATTGAATCCACAGTAAATGCAGTAATTCTGACAATAATTGGCTATATAAAGTGGTGTAAAAATATAAACAGTGTTTCCAAAATGATTTTTTGTTATCTCTTCTGCTTTTCTTGCCATCTGCTCCAGATACGGTGCTGCAGCAGGTGACAAAAAGGCTTTAAAGTCTTCTATTGAGCATGTCTCGTGAGAAAGTGCTCTCTCAACATCAGCTGCAGTGTAGGAATTGTAATCATACTCTCCCATGGCTTTTAACACTTTATCTTTAATGTCTGATTCGATTACCTGCATTCCATCCATGTATTTCATATGGTCAGCACGAAAAGAGGGATCCTGCTCCAAACGATGTTTTCTTTCCAATGCGGAAGGCGGCAGTTGATCACTGTCAATAAAATATACCTGATTTTCTTCATTCATGACTACAACCTCCTACCGTAAAAATCCTGTTAACGGATCTGATGCGCTTCCACCTCTTGCAAGAACTCTTCCCATTCCAGTAAGATATGCTTTTCTGCCAGCCTGAATTGCAAGCTTAAAAGCCTCTGCCATATCAGGTATATTCCCTGCTGTTGCAATTGCCGTATTTGCCATAATTGCTGCTGCTCCCATTTCCATTGCTTCACAAGCCTGAGATGGTTTTCCAATTCCTGCATCCACAATAACTGGCAGATCGATCTCATCAATAAGTACCTGAATCATGGCTTTTGTTGCCAGACCTTTATTGCTTCCAATAGGAGCAGCCAGCGGCATTACAGCAGCAGCTCCGGCGTTTTGCAGATCTCTTGCAACATTTAAATCAGGATTCATATACGGCAGAACTACAAATCCTTCCTTTGCCAAAATTTCTGTTGCTTTTATTGTTTCCTGATTATCTGGGAAAAGATATTTGGCATCTCGCATTATCTCTATCTTTACAAAATCACCACAGCCCATTGCACGGCTCAGTCTCGCAATACGAACTGCCTCCTCTGCATTTCGTGCACCAGAAGTATTTGGAAGCAGTGTGACACCCTTTGGAATATAATCCAAAATATTTTCACTTTCCTTGGTATTTGCACGTCTAAGAGCAAGTGTTATGATTTCTGCACCACCCTGCTCTACTGCTGCGTTAATCAGATTCAAATTATATTTTCCTGATCCCAGAATAAAACGACTTTTGAATTCTTTTCCACCTAATATCAGTTTATCTTCCATGTTTGTCTCCTCATTAAACTTTTATTTTTAAGTTTTTATTTCATGCTTCCATAATAAGCTGTATCACTTTATTGGCTTCATGTGCAGCGCAAGCTGCTACTCTCGGAGCCATAAGACCAATTCCCTCACCTACATCTGTATGCTGATCTCCGCACACATAAAGGTGCCTCATTTTTCTGCTCGTCTGTATTTCATTGATATCTCCATATCCAGCCATTCCATTTCCCGATACAACTGTAGTATTGGGACACTGAGTAAGTACTTCCCTTACCAGCATTGCTTTCTGATCTGGTGCGTCAAAAGCTTCACATACAATTGGATATTGCGAAAACAACTCGTGTACATTTCGCTCTGTTACTTTCACAGAACATGACTGATAATTACTATATGGATTAATCTGATATAATATTTCAGGCAGTGCCTGAGCTTTTGGTTTTCCAATATGTTGAATATAATACATCTGTCTATTCAGATTTGTCACATCTACCACATCATAATCTACAAGTAAAAGCTGACCCACCCCACTTCTTGCAAGCATGACTGCAATATTGGAGCCAAGTCCGCCAAGTCCTGCTATGGCAACCTTTGCATTATGCAGCTTTACCTGCATCTCTTTTGGAAACCTTGCATCAAAAGCTTTATCCAATTCGTCTTTTGAAATAAGTTTCTGCATCTCTTTCTGCATTTCAGTCATTATATCAGCCTCCACCAACAAAACTCAGTACTTCAATGGAATCATTTTCCTGAATCACCACATTTTCTAACTGATCTCGCGGAATTATTTCCAGATTTCGTTCTACCACAATCTTTTCCAGTTGGTATCCAGCATCTTTTAAGTATTCCAAGAGATTAATTCCTGCAAGTGCCTTATCTTCTCCATTTATCCTTACCATATGGCTTATCTCCTTTCTTATATTCGGCACCTTTATTAGCAAATTAAAAACAAAAAAAGCGCCGAATGATACAATACAAGTATCATCCGGCGCCTAGTCTGTTCTGCGAAAAGTGGTGCCCCCAGTTCACAAAAAAACAGAGAGCAAAAAACACACAACATTATTGTGCAAGACATGTATTTCCCTACGTTGGCATTATCCAAATCAGGTTTCAGGTCAAGACTACCAAGTCTACTCTCAGCCCATCTATTTGAGCTCCCTATTTAGTCATATCATATCGCATTTATTTTGTTTTGTAAAGTATTTCTTCTTCTGTATATTCCTCTATTTCTGTCTTTGTCACCTGCTTGATATCCAGAAGGCCATGGGGACAGGTACAGTGGCACTTTAAACGCCGTAGTCAGATTCATGCCAAGTTCAGTAAACAGTGCGTCCGCTTGCGCTTTCAAATCTGCATCCATACAAATACTTATGTTTGTAGCATTTCCAGTAAGAACAATACTTTGCACGAATATTTAACAATAAATTCATTCAAGGAGGTTACCTGCTTTGTAAAAGTATTCCAATTGAAGATGATGATGCCCATGTGACATTTTATATTGCCTCACGAATTTAACACAGCTTACTTCCATTTGCAACCAATTTAAAGCGCCAGCCAAGCACCTCTGCTGCACGTCTGCACATCATCATGCGCTCTAAGAATATGCCAAAGTAATCCATAACCGTACACATCGAATCATCCAGTTCCAAATTCATCTGAATGATTTTCTTTTCTGTCTTAAACTCTAGAGATGAGGACAATGCTGCATAGTTTACGCGGTCATGAATATCAAAATTTGCAATGACTGGGTTTTGTACACGATTTCTTCGCACATCGGTCTTATCAGCAAGAATGAGTGCAGCCGAAACTGGATCTAGAGCTGTTCCTGTCTTCTCATCATGATGACCAATTGCTGTTACGATTGTCAATCGATCTGAAATCGGCATATCCAACTCTTTCAAAATGGAATAGGTCAAAATAGCTCCACTGTGCGCATGATCCTGTCGATTGATACAATTTCCAATATCGTGCATGTAACCTGCAATTTGTGCCAGCTCAATCTGATGTGCGTCTGCTCCAGTGATTTTTAAAATCTCAGCTGCATGCTCTGCCACCTTGATTGCATGTTTCTTCGAATGCTCCGTATAACCAAGTGTCTTTAATACTTGGTTGCCCTGCTCAATCATTGCATTGATTTCTTTATTTTTCTGGATGTCTTTATAGGTAATCATCTTTATTTGTGCCTCTTTTCTGTATTAGCGAACTAGCTAATCTATCATCTAGTATTATTTCTGTTTCTAATACACAATAGCACCAAACTATGTTGCTTTTCTATCCTGTTTGAGTAAAAAAAATGTAAATTTATTCATGCATACAGCAAATTACTAAATCGTGATTTAGTAGTTAAAATTTTATTTCAAATTTTTCTTAATAAACTCTATCGACTGTTCTCTCGCAAACTGACTATCCTTTCCATCAAATCCATGCCCTGCGCTTGGAATTCGAATCAGTTTAACATTGTCATATACTTTTTCTGCGTGCTCGGAATAAGAAATCGGCACGCAATTATCGCTTTCTCCATGAATGATCACCACTGGTCCCTTATATCCTGTGATGACATTGAAAATATCGATATCCTTTGCTACTTTATTGTAATCTGGACTTAACTGCTGTCCAAAACAGGTATTGTCATTTTCTTCAAAACGGCGCTTGGCATCATCTGGAATCACAAATGCAGGATACCACAAAATTAATCCCTTTATTTTTTCTGGAATCTGCGCTGCTACATAAGCACCGACAAATCCTCCCTGACTTTCTCCCTGAATAAATAATTGATCTGAATCTACATTCTCCATCTGCTGCACTTGACTAATTACCTCGGTTAAATCCTCTGCCTCTGTGAGAACTGTCATCTGCGTCATCTTGCCATCACTAAGAGACTTTAATCCACCTCCACAAAAATCAAAAAAAATGCAGTTAATTCCACTTTCTGCAAATCCAGCTCCGTGATGTTCTAGGTCACGGTAATTGGAACCGAATCCGTGGGCAAAAATCACCGTCGGATATTTTTTATCTACGCCTGCAAAGTATGCCTTTCCTGCAATTTTTTGTCCATTTTTCTTCTGAAATGCTAATCTCTCACCCATCATCTGTTTTTACCTTCCCTTCTCGAAAACAAAAATCTTGCTTCCACTATTACATATTATAACGTATTCTCAACGGAAACTCTATCTTCCATTTATTTTTTTCTTCATTTTACCATCAGAACTTGAGCTTTACAATACTTGAAAATTTCTACATTCATGAAGCATACCTTTTTACAAAAAAAGATGGCATTCCAAAGTTTTCATGGAGTGCCATCTTGCTGAATCAAACTTATTTATGAATATACATTCTCGTCATCTCTTGTATACTGGTCAAGATTTTTTGTAACACTTTGTTCGATAACTACCTATTACCTATAATACGATTATAGTTGTAATAAACATACTTTATTTTGCACTGTTTTTTGCATCAGTTCAATCCGCGGAAGCCTTTTCCAATGATTTCACTTGAATTTACAATGGCAATAAATGCGCCTGGCTGATAGCGCTTTACAAAGTTTCTAAGCTGCACTGCCTGTCCACGCTTCATAACTGACATAATAATCATCTTCTGGTTATGCGTGAATGCGCCATGTGCTTTATAAACGGTTGCGCTGCGCTTAAGATCCTGGTAAATAAATTCACAAATCGGATCTGGATCATCGCAGACAATTAAAAATACCTTACAACGATTAATACTCTCAATTACGTTATCGATGACAAGTGACTTTGCCAAAAGACCTGTCAGTGAGAACAGACCTGTCTGAATATCAAATACAAAGCAAGATGATATAACAATAACGCAATCCACTAAAAATAGTGCTGTGCCAATTGGCACGCTTGTATATTTCTTTAAGATCATTGCAATGATATCTGTGCCACCGCCGGATGCACCAATATTGAATAATATGGCTGCGCTAAGCGCCGGAAGAAAGATTGCAAAAATCAGTTCCAGCACTGGCTCTGTCGTTAATGGTGCACTCATAGGAAACAACTTTTCAAGTGCTGACAATCCTACTGATGTTAATACACTGACATAGACTGTCTTGGCACCAAAACTTTTTCCTAAGAATAAAAAGCCTAACACCAGAAGCGCCATATTGATAATAAATGTGTAGGAACTTGCCGATGCTTTGCTCATTGCTGAAAGCACAACAGCAATACCAGTTACTCCTCCAAATGAAAAATTATTTGGAAACTTAAAAAAATACACGCCAACTACTAAAAGCAGTGTCGCCACTGTGATCACGCCATATTCAAATGCCGTTCTCGCAAGCTTCGCCTTCATTTTAAAACTCCCCTATTCTCTTTTGTTATCATTTTTCTCTGCCTGCTATTATAGCATAGGAATTTTGTTTGTCAATTGAAAGCAGCCTGATTTACAGCTTTATAAATCCATTTAAAATCCCCTGTACAACTTCTGCCCCAACTGCACACCCTGTCGGAATTACCATAGTCAATTGTGATTGTGATAACTGTATGCTCAGCTGCCTCTTCCTCAGAATGACCATCATCCTCATCGCCTGCACCATAAGTGCTGTCCTGTCCTTCTTTATAATAAACAATATCTGCTCCAGCATAAACAGAATCCTCCGTATTCTCGGAAATTGTCTCACCATCGACTAAGATGCCATTATCAGAAAGTTCAATCTTGCACTCCTTGATCTTTGTTTCTGCGGTGTTAGACGCTTCATCAGTATCTGTGCTCTTTTTTGTATGATCAGAGTATAAAAAAGCAAGGTATTCGCTGTTTGTTAGATTCGTCAAAAATTTGTGTCCTTTTTGTTTATGATATGTGTTCACCATGGCTTTCCTGATAAACACGAATTGTACCGTTTTCTATCACAAGTGCACTGAGCTTTTGACCGTAAACACAACCAGTATCCATATTTATGCAGCCCTGCTTTGGCAATTCATAAGTTTCTCCTGGAAGCAGTTGAAGCTTTGTGCTATCTGGACTGCGGTATGTTACTTCCTCTGTCTCAGTATGTCCGAAAATGACAAGCTTTCCATCATACTGACGACCATGCGCCATCTCTCGATCCCAGATCAAATCATGCAGAGAATTTTCTTCTGGCTTCTCATGCACCAATCCGGCATGAACAAAAATGGCATCCTCATTCTCATAATACGGACACATTTCATAAAACCAACGAAGCTGTTTTTCCAGGTCACAGTGATGCTCCTCAAAGGAATCGAGTGTCGTCTGTCCCTGATTTCGCATCCATCTGGCATAAACCACTGGATCATAAAATGAGTTCATCATCATGTCATCATGATTGCCCAAAATCATAATACAACGCTCTCCCATCTTACGCTTCAAGCTGCGAAAGCGATCAAATACGCCAAAACTGTACGGACCACGATCCATCAAATCCCCCAGGCAGATCAGTTTGTCTGCCTCTGAGTCAAATCCTGCCTGCGCCAATACACTTTCAAGTTCCTCTAAGCATCCATGAATATCTGTTACAACAATTGTTTTCATTAGTAGTTCTACTGCGGCAAGCCGCTCATCCTTTCTTTATACGATAATGCAACTTTATTTGGGTAAGGCACAAAGTTTCAAAAATAGAACGATGCCTTTTTATAGTATAATGTAATCACCACAAAAACATTACGAAAGAAGGCATCGCTCTACGTATAGCAGTATACAGTATTTTACAGAAAAAGTAATCCCCAAATTGGAAAAAAATGAGAAGATTTTTTGAAGAATCAAACCAAATTCGAAAGCATTAATTGTAAGAGTACCTGGCATCATGGCTTACCAGTTTAATTTTTCCATTCTTAATTTTTCGCAGTTTCATCCGCATTGTGCGCGCAATCCTGTCCTGCATGTGCCGCCTTAAACTTGCGGTTGTTCTCTACCATCTCCTCAAATGTCACAGGGCGATAATCATTCACATCCACACCGGCATTCAGCACTCGTTCCCGGCGCTGAATTAACGGCCAATAATCTGAATTTGTGTCCGCATGAATATATGACCATGAACCATGTACGTTCGCCCGGCATTTTTCCACGCTAGCAGCGGATAGTGGCAAATCGTCATTCCATGTACACCATCTGTTGTTTCCAGATAATTGTCTACACTGACAAAATAGTGATTCAAACCGCCAAAGGGACAGGGATGCCGGCTCTTTTATTGGGTACACTGGCTCAATTAGTGTCCCTGTGGTATTTCGATATGATAACAGCTTTTATTACAAAATGATATAGCAAGAACTTGCTGCCAAGCACTCTTACAATGGTCATTCTATGGCTGAAAATTGTAAGAGTACCTGGCACTGCGTCCAAGAAAATCTGCCAGAGAAAGCAAAAAGCATTAGTGCTAAATTCTATCTTTTAGTAAACAACAGATCCCCCATCTTCCAGCATATCATAGTTAGAAACACCGTACGCTGTTAATTGACCACGCATCGTAAATCGTGTAACTGATGCATGAGCAACATTATCCATATGTGTCAGATAAAGTTTTGCCTCTGGTGCTGCCAGCGAAACATTCCATACATCCTCAGCACCCATAATCAGACGGCCATTTTCCTTTGTTTCAGCAGCACAACAATTCAAAGCTATAACCTCTGGTTTAAATTCATTGATTGCCTTCTGTACTCCGTAATACCATACTGTATCACCAGCAAGATAAAACGTTTTCTCTGTCTCAGCAGAAAACATGACTCCCATAGCCTCACCACAATTCTTATAAGTACCATGTTGCGCCGGAATCCTGGTTATTTTTACATTACCCACTTTCAATCCGGTCAGCGGAAGCACAGTAATTCTAGAAAATCCGGATTTTTCCAGTACAGCGGCATCTTCTTCATTTTGACAATTTTCAAAAAAGAAAAAAAACATTCCTTGCCGCAACCATATAGTTGCTGTATACTAAAATTATAGGAGGAGGTGCCCATGAATCAAAAACAAATGCAATATTTCGTGACTGTCTATGAAACACAAAATATACAAGTGGCGGCTGATCAGTTATTTGTCACACGACAGGGTGTCAGCAAAGTGATCCGTTTACTGGAAACCGAACTCGGTCAGGCACTTTTCACCCGTAGCAGCAAAGGTGTTACGCCAACAGATTATGCCGTTGCGCTTTTGCCTCATGCCAGACAATTTTTAGAAGCATGTACCGCTATCAGCGGGCTTCATACTCTCGCCGCACAATCACATAGCGTTGTAACCGTTTATGCCATTGATCATATTCTAGCCTTCTTGGGGGCTGATTTTGTTATACAGTTTCATCAGAAATATCCACAAATTATTTTAAACGTGGTCGATACCACAGATGATGCCGCTCTTTCAGCATTATCTGCTCAGCAATGCAATTTTGCGATTGTGACTGGGCCATTCGAACAAACACAGTTTCAAGCTGATCCGTTGTTTTACAGCAGATACAGTGTGATAATGAATCAGCAGCATCCATTGGCAAATAAAAGGCACATAACCTTTGCTGATCTCGACGGACAAACCATTGTCAGCAAAGGTCGTGCCTATTCATGTTTCAGAAATATGATTGACAAATATGTTCTCGGATTAAACCGCAAAATCCATATTCTTGTTGAAACTACGGATGAGTCTGTAATCCGCGATTTATTGATAAAAAACAAAGCAATTTATCTCGGCTATGATTATATGAATACATTATGGTCGCATCCCGAGGTTATAAGTCGACCTTTGGTTGATTCCGGTCATGAAGGCAATACAATCTATCTGCTCTCAAACTCACAGCTGCGCATGACTAAGGTGAACCGCTACTTTCGTGAATTCCTACTGGCATGGATTGCTTCTTAGAAGGAAATTGACTCTTTCACTTCTGTTTGATTCTAAGTCAATATATTTATTAATGACTATTAACGATAAAATTGATTTTGTGATAAAAACCGATCTCTAGACATTACATTTTGCAACTAAAATTTGAAGGATGTAGTTATGTATAGGCTACAAAAGTCAAAGTACCTTTTCAGGCCATATTCAATAAGTAAAATATCAATAATTTATTAATCGTTTTTTTCAAAAAAGCAAAAAAATAGAACGTATAGTTAATTTCCATACGCTCTATCTCACATTTCATATTAAATTTTTGAATTCTACAAACTT
>OLSF01003176.1_pt1 | contig 11368 bp, 10 predicted proteins | sample 1672301 | NCBI WGS metagenome assembly OLSF01 (sample SAMEA3136669, study PRJEB25190) | human gut metagenome | biome: human gut; feature: human-associated habitat; material: faeces | place: Austria | collected 2013
GCTGGTTGCCGCCGGACATGCTGCGCACGATGGTGGAGCTGCCCTGGCCGCTGCGGACGTCGTACTGCGCGATCAGTTTATCGGAGTACTCCCGCACTTTCTCTTTTTGGATGAAGCCGCCTTTCTGGAACTCCGGCTGCCAGTAACGCTGGAGCACCATGTTGTTCTCCAGACTGTAATCCAGCACCAGACCGTGCTTGTGGCGGTCTTCGGGGATATGGCTCATGCCGTCCTTGGAGCGCTGGCGGATGGATTCACGGGTGATGTCCTTTCCGTCCAGCGTAATGGTGCCGCTGGACAGTTTTTCCAGGCCGGTCAGGCCGTAGATGAACTCGGTCTGGCCGTTGCCCTCAATGCCTGCCAGGCAGACGATCTCGCCGCCGTGCACCTGGAACGAAACGTTCTTGACGGAGTCCTTCTTGCTCTGGCTGTTGTGCATGGTCACGTTCTTCACGTCCAGCACCGCCTTGCCGGGGTTGGCAGGCTTTTTCTCGACCTGAAGCTGGACATCACGGCCCACCATCATGCGGGAAAGCTCTTCCTTGGTGGTGTCCTTGATCTCCACAGTGCCCATATACTTGCCCTTGCGCAGGACGGTGCAGCGGTCTGCCACCGCCATGATCTCGTTGAGCTTGTGGGTGATGAAGAGGATGGATTTGCCCTCTTTCTTGAACCCGCGCATGATCTCCATGAGCTCGTCGATCTCCTGCGGCGTCAGAACAGCCGTAGGCTCGTCGAAGATCAGGATCTCATTGTCGCGGTAGAGCATCTTGAGGATCTCCGTGCGCTGCTGCATGCCGACGGTGATGTCCTCGATGAGAGCATCGGGGTCGACGTGCAGGCCATACTGCTCAGAGAGCTTCATGACCTTTTCCCGGGCCTGATCCATCTGCAGGAAGCCCGCCTTGTTCGGCTCCACGCCGAGGATGATGTTTTCAAGCACCGTAAAGCACTCCACGAGCTTAAAGTGCTGATGCACCATGCCAATGCCCAGTGCATTGGCATCGTTCGGATCATTGATCTTGACTTCCACGCCATCCTTCTTGATAATGCCCTCTTCCGCCTGATACAGGCCGAACAGGACGCTCATCAGCGTGGACTTGCCTGCGCCGTTTTCTCCGAGGAGCGCATGGATCTCGCCATGGCGAAGCTGGAGCGTGATGTTGTCGTTTGCAATGATACCGGGGAACCGCTTGGTGATATTCAGCATTTCGATTGCATACTGTTCGTTACCCAAACCGATTGCCTCCCTCTCTTATGGTTTCAGATTCTATTATAATCAATTCCATGTTTGATTTCAAACACAAAAAGCTCTCGCAGCTAACTTTTTCATTTTTTTATGCATTTCAACCAAAAGTAGTATTTTATCCCTGGCGTAAGCATGTATTTTGCAGCATTTTGACGGATCGAAAAAGGACGGGTCAAAGCCCGTCCCGGATATGTCGAACAATTTTTTACAGCCGTCCGCCGCTCAGCGCATGCTTCACCCTTTTCTTGAACAGCGCAGCATCGCGTTTGCCAACGCCGCGGCAGCAATCACGGTATCGCGGCGGGGCGCGCTGACCTCGATCCCGACGGAGGCCGAGGTCACGGCGCTGATTTCCGGCACAGATAATGGCTGACCTGTCAAAGCACCTATCCCGAAGTCCGAAAATAAGAGGAGAGCACAACGATGAACACGCCCAAGCTTTTACCCTCGCTGATGTGTGTTGACTTTTCCCGCATGGCGCAGACGCTGGAGGTTTTCGAACAGTGCGGCATCGACGCCCTGCATGTCGATATCATGGATGGAGAATTCGTGCCGAACTATGCGCTGGGCACGGATTTCTGCAGACAGCTGCGCAAGCTGACGCCGATCCCGCTGGACATTCATCTGATGATCTCGCGGCCCGATACGAAGCTCTCATGCTTTGCGATCCAGCCGGGCGAGTATGTCTCGGTGCACTGGGAGAGCACGCCGCACATCCATCGCACGATCGGTGCAATCGCCGCGCTGGGCGGAAAGCCGATGCTCGCGATCAATCCTGCGACGCCGTATGATGTGATCCGCTATCTGCTGCCCGATCTGGCAGGCGTGCTGGTCATGACGGTCGATCCCGGCTTTGCCGGTCAGCAGCTCGTTCCGGCCATGCTGCAGAAGCTGCGCGATCTGCGCGCATTTCTGGACGAAAACGGCCACCCGGATCTGGAGATCGAGGTAGACGGAAACGTCAGCTTTGAAAATGCGGAGAAAATGCGGCAGGCCGGGGCGACGATGTTCGTCGGCGGCAGCTCCAGCGTCTTCTGGAAGGGCGCTTCTCTAAGCGAAAACATCCAGAGAATGTACGCCGTAATAGGAAAGCGCAATATTGCAGTTCTGCGGGCAGTAAAATAAGATAAGCAAGAAAATAGCCGGGCTGACTTTGTAATAGGTCGGCCCGGTTTTCGGCTGAGCAGCTTTCGTTGTCCGAACGCGTCGGCATACAAAAAGGACGGGCCGAAGCCCGTCCTTTTGCGGTTCCTTATGGGGAATTAGCCCTTGATGTTGCCGAGGTAGTTCACAGCGATGTTGGAGACGGTCGGCTCGACAGTGGTGTCGTTGGAGACCTTCACCTTGCCGTTGAACATATCAGCGACGAGAGCGGTGTAATCCTCAACGGTGAACTTGCCGTCTGCCCACTGCGTGGTCTCGAGCGGGAGCTGGACATAGTTCGCGGAAGGATCGTCAGCAGAGACGAGGCCCAGGGTCTCGATCTTGCCGGCGTAGTTGGCCCAGTTGCCATTGACAATGACATCGGTCAGGGTGTCGATGGTGGTGGGAGCAAGGCCCTTCATAGCGGAGGTAACAGTCATGCCTTCGCCGTAGCCGCCGTCGATGACAGCGGACTGGTCGGTGTCGACGCCGATGACCTTGCCGTTGACCTTCTGAGCAGCCTCAGCAGCAGAGGTGAAGATGCCGCCGCCGCAAGCGAAGACCAGCTGAGTGCCGTTGGAATACCAGGTGTCCATAACAGCGGTGATGTCGCCGTCGCCGTTGAACTGGCCGCCGTAGATGTAGTTGACCTCAACGCCCTCAACACCCTTGGCAGCAGCAGCGGCGTCAACGCCCTGCACGAAGCCGTAGCCGAAGCGGATAACAGCAGGAACAGCCATGCCGCCGAGGAAGCCAAGCTTGGTGTAGCCGAGGCAGACAGCAGCGTAACCGGCCATGTAGCCGCTGAGCTCTTCCTGATAAACAGCGCAGTAAACGTTGCTCAGGTCGACGTAGTCAGCGAGGTTCCAGTTGTCGGGGTTGTAGTCGTAGGTCTCACCGGCGTTGGCAACAGCAGCCTCGAGCAGATCGCCCTTGGCGACGTCCAGCGCGATGAACTTCACATTGGGGTACTGCGGAGCGACCTCAACGATGGTGCCGCCGAAGGCATAGCCCGGCATCACGATGACGTTGTAGCCGTCAGCGATGGCCAGCTCGGTGGAAGCAACACGGCCGGCAGTGGAGTTGTCGGTGGGCTTGTAGTACTTGAAGTCATAGCCGTTGTCGCCGGCAAACTTCTGGCAAGCCTCATAGGTGGTCTGGTTGAAGGACTGGTCGGTGATGTCGCCGTAGTCGGTGATCATCGCGATCTTGACGTCGCCGTTGTTGTCATCGGGCTCAGTCGCATCGCTGTTGTCCGTGCTCTCGTTGGTCTTGGACTCATCCGTAGGAGCGGTGGTGGGTGCATCGGTCTCGCTGTCGTTGTTGGCACAGGCCACGAACAGGCAGGAGATCATAGCAAGAACAAGGAGCATTGCTAAGAGTTTCTTCATTTTCTTAACCTCCATTTATTTTGGCTCAAGGCCGTAAGCAATTATTACACAATTTGGCGTGAAAATCAAGGCGCTGTAAAATTTTTGTGAAAAGCGCCAAAAATTAGGCCTCCATACTGTCTTTTGTAAAGCCGAACGGCAGCAATTCGGGCAGTTTTACGGTGAACACACCGCCGCCGGCCTTCTGCATATGGATCTCGAAGTCCGGGCCGCAGAATTCCTGCATGACCTGACGGCACACACCGCACGGGCCGCTCGGCTCGTCTTGAGCCTGCACAGGCTTCCCGGCAGGACCGCCGACCACGGCAATGGCGGCAAAGTCATAGCAGCCGTCGTACACCGCCTTGAAAAAGGCCGTGCGCTCCGCGCAGTTTGTGGCGGAGAAGCTGGCATTTTCAATGTTGCAGCCCTGATAGACACGGCCGTCCTTCGTCAGCAGTGCAGCGCCGACAGCATAATGGGAATACGGCGCATAGGCGCGCTCGCGGGCCTCATGCGCAAGCTCCAGCAGTTTTTCCGGTGTCATGGCGATCTCCCCTTTCAGAAATTACAGGATCTCGGTGGCAAAGCTCGTGCCGGGCGTCTGATACGGAACACCGAGCAGCTCCGTCACGGTCGCGGCAATGTCCGCAAACGACTTGCGCGTGCCGAGATTCACAGGGCGCAGGTGCTTGCCCGCCATCAGCAGCGGCACATACTCGCGGGTATGGTCCGTCGTGCGGGTGTAGGCAGGGTCGCAGCCATGGTCGGCCGTGATCATAACGAGGTCCTCGTCGCCGAGCTGCGGCAGCAGCTCAGCCAGCCAGCCGTCGAATTCCGTCAGGGCGGCAGCATAGCCGTCGATGTTGCGGCGATGGCCGTAGAGCATATCGAAATCAACGAGATTCACAAAGCACAGGCCCTGGAAATCGCGCTTGAAGTAGTCCATGGTCTTGGCGAGGCCGTCGGTGTTGCCCTTCGTGTAGACATAGTCCGTCAGGCCGCGGCCTGCGAAGATATCGTGGATCTTGCCGACGGCAAGGACATCCTGACCGGCGGCCTTGATGGCGTCAAGCATGGTCTCCGCGGGCGGCTCGAGCGAGAAGTCGTGGCGGTTGGACGTGCGGGTGAAGCCGTCCTTCTCGTTGCCGATGAACGGACGGGCGATGACGCGGCCGACGCCATGCTTTCCGACGAGGATCTTACGGGCGATGCGGCAGTATTCATACAGCTGCTCCAGAGGGACGATGTCCTCGTGCGCCGCGATCTGGAACACGGAGTCTGCGGACGTATAAACGATGAGGTCTCCCGTGCGCATATGCTCCGCGCCGTACTTTGCGATGACCTCGGTGCCGGACCAGGGTGCGTTCGCCAGGACGCCGCGGCCCGTCGCCTCGCGGAAGGGCTTGAGCACTTCCTCGGGGAAGCCGTTGGGATAGGTGGGCAGCGGATTCGGGGAAACGACGCCCGCGATCTCCCAGTGGCCGATCGTGGTGTCCTTGCCCATGGAGGCCTCTGCCATGCGGGCGCAGGCGCCCGTCTGCGCGGGATCCGTGCCGAGGAACGACAGGCCCTCGATGTTGCCGAGGCCGCAGTGCACCATCGTGGGGATGTGCAGCTTGCTGGACGTGGAACAGCTCTTGAGCGTGTTCACGCCGAAATCACCGAACTTTGCGGCATCGGGCATTTCACCTGCGCCGCAGGAATCCAGAACGATCAGAAAAATGCGCTTCATTTTGGTATTTGCTCCTTTTTGTTGTGATAGAAATTTGAGAAGAGAAAGAAAATAAAAAATAAGAAACAGGCTTTAAATTTGAAAACCTGCCCAGCCGAAGGTTTCGGAGGGAAGAAAAGTGTGAAAGGAAACCGTCAGGGTGTCCTTTCGCGTTTGATCACCCGCCGCAGCGGCAGAATTGCAAAACCATGCTGCAAAATTTGATTTTGCAATTCGGAAAGCAGCTTGGCGAAAAAGTCCAAAGGGACTTTTTTGCCAAGCTGAAATTCGGAAGCGTTGTTTTACGCTTCCGAATTTTTTGATTACTTTTCCAGTTTGACGGCCGTTTCGAGCGCGACCTCCATCATCTGCGTGAAGGACGTCTGGCGCTCCTCGGCGGGCAGGGCCTCGCCCGTGAGCATGTGATCGGAGATCGTGCAGATGCACAGGGCGTTCTTCTTCCAGCGGGCGGCGGTCATATACAGGCCGGCAGCCTCCATCTCGCAGGCCATGACGCCCATCTTGATCCAGGCGGGAACGGTCTGCAGGACCTCGGGCATGCCCTCGTCGTCGTTATAGAAGTTGTCCGTTGACAGGACGTTGCCGACGTGATACGTCGCGCCGACCTGTTCGCAGGACGCAACGGCGCGGCGCAGCATCTCATAGGAGGCAATGGGTGCGAACGTGCCGTCGATGTGATACTGGTGCAGGAAGTTCGAATCCGTACACGCGCCCTGCGCGATGACGATGTCGCGGACGTGGATATCGGGGTTGATGGAACCGGCCGAGCCGATGCGCATGATGTTCTGCACGCCGAAGGCGTTGAAGAGCTCATAGGAATAGATGCCGATGGACGGGATGCCCATGCCGGAGGCCATGACAGAAACCTTCACGCCGTGATAGGTGCCCGTGTAGCCCTGCACGCCGCGGACGTTGTTCACGAGGCGGGCGTTCTCCAGGAAATGCTCGGCGATGTACTTCGAGCGGAGCGGATCGCCCGGCATCAGGACGGTCTGACCAAAATCGTCGGGCGTAGCGTTGATATGGGGAGTCGGATAATTCATAACAGGATCTCCTTTCAAAATTCAGCGGTTCTTTACTTTGCGGTGCTCGCGGATGTTGCGGATCCAGCACTTGTGGCACATGGCAAGATAGCGGTCGTTGCCTCCGAGCAGAAGCTGGGCGCCCTCCGTGACGATGCAGCCCTCGCTGTCCAGCCGGGCATTGACCGTGGCCTTGGCCCCGCAGTCGCAGATGGCCTTAATCTCCGTGATGGTGTCCGCCACCTCGAACAGCCTGCGGCTGCCGTCAAACAGCTTGCACTGGAAATCCGTGCGCAGGCCGAAGCACAGCACCGGGATGTTCTCCACATCCACGATGTCGCGGAGCTGATCGATCTGCGCAGGTGTCAGGAACTGGCACTCGTCGACGATGATGACGTCCGTCTTTTCGCGGCTGCGATAGAGCTCGTAGATGTCGCTGTGCGGCGGAACAACCTCGGCAGGGGCCTCCAGACCAACGCGGCTGCGCAGGATGATCGCGCCGTCGCGCTCATCGGCCGCAGGCTTGATCAGCCAGACGTGCATGCCGTTTTCCTCGTAGTTATACTTGGTAATGAGCGCCTGTGCTGTCTTGGACGAGCCCATCGAGCCATATTTAAAGTAGAGCTTTGCCATTGGCTATCCCCCATTTGCATTGACTGGGACTATTATACCGGATTTGCTCCATTTATGCAAGCAGAAAAGCATTCTCGTACAGCACGCATTGACAAGGCGCCCCCGTTTCGTTATACTGAAGGCAGAATCGAACCGAGGGGGATTTTCCATGTTTTGTCCGAAATGCGGAGCGCCGAACGACGCCTCCGCCCGTTTCTGCTCTACCTGCGGCGCAGCGCTGCCCGTGCAGCAGCCCATGCAGAGCACGCAGCCGGTCCCGGTCGTCGTGCAGCAGGTCCGCCCGGCGCCGGTGCAGCTTGTGCCTGCCCATCCGACGGCCTATACCCATGCCCTGACGGGCTGCGGCAGGTCGCTGCCCTACCTGTTTGCCGCCATTGCCCTGACCGCCGTCGCGGTGCTGCACCTACTGGACCTGCTGCTGGGCATTTCCGGCGGCATCGGGAGCGTCCGGACGGCCATCGACGCAAGCCCGAGTGGCCTGATGCAGTTCCTGCTGGCTGCCTTCTGGCTGCCGGAGCTGCTGACCGTCATCGGCGTGTGGTCTACTGCAGGGGCCTGCAGAAGCCGCGGCGCGCAGATCTCGACCGGCGGTCTGAACTGTGTGCACACGGCGGCCGTCTTCCGCATCATCTTCGAGGCACTTGAGCTGACGTTCCTGCTGATCTATCTGCTGTTTTACAGCGCCGAGGATTTCTTCAGCTTCCACTTTGTCGGCGAAGAATACGTCGTCTTTGTCATGGCCGGCGGCTGTGCGCTGACCATTGTCCTGCAGGGCTGCATCATCGCCGCACTGAACTCCGCGAAGGAAGCAGCTGTCAAAGCCCGCGCCACAACGCTCCCGCCGATGCTCCTCGCCGTCATCGTCATGGCAGAGGCCGCCATGCAGATCATCGGTCTTGCCATGTACTGGGGCGCGCCGTATCTGGACTACGACATCGCCCTCCAGCTCTACGGCATGTTCGGCTATCTGAACGGCAATGTTCTGCTGCATATGTTCTCCCTGCTCCTCAGCGCCGTTTCCGGCATCCTGTTCTCCGTCGTCACGCTGCGCTACCGCCGCGAGGTCAGCGCCGCCATGGAAGCGGAATGAGCTGAGAACAGTACCCTGTCAAATTGAATCATCAAAAAAACGAGGAAGCCCCGAAACAAAAACTGTGGACCGTTCGTCAGGCGGCCCACAGCTTTTTTCGGGACGTGTCCCATTTTCAGGAGGTGATTTTTGCTGATTACGATCTATTTGTGCTCTGGCGTGGTCGATCTATCAGGCAGTGCCGCACAGGGCTCCGGCAGGGATCGCCGTCCTAGTGCGGACCCGCCCGTTACACCCGGGATCAACCGGCCAGCGTAGCACCCAGCTTCTTGCACTGCGCAAGCGCGTCGTCTTCCGGCGCTTCGCAGCAGATGACGCTCTCACAGGCGAGCACCGCGCCGTCGGAACGGCAGGTGTCCTCCCAGGTGCGCATCCATTCGCCGTCGCCCCAGCCATAGGAACCGAACAGCGCTACCTTCTTGCCGGAGAGCTTGCTTTCGATTCCTTCAAAGAACGGCTTGAACTCGCCTTCTTCAAGGTTCTCGGCGCCCATAGCCGGGCAGCCGAACGCCAGTCTGTCATATTCGGTAACATCGCCGGAGAACTGGGAAACCGAGTAAAGCTCAGCGCCAGCACCCTCTGCGACTGCGGAAGCCATAGCCTCTGTGTTGCCTGTTCCGCTCCAATAAATAACTGCAATTTTCATAGTAGTTGTCCTCCTTATGATATCTTCAGCGCCTGGTAGAGGTCCTCGCCCTGCTCCAGCCTGCCGCAGAGGTATTCCCTGCATCGGTCCTAGGCTGCGAACTTCCGGCGGGCGCTCTCCACGCTGCCATATACTTTCCAGCAGCCGCACAGCTTGTAATTGCAGCCGCCATTCTCCACGAATCCCCGGACGTCCTCCGCAGGATAGCCGAGGAAAATTCCGATTTCGTGCGGGAAATCGTCGCACTTCGTACGCTCCGAGAGCCGCTCAAGGCACTCGTCAAGCGGCATGTCGTCCGTGTAACCGTACTCTCTCAGGAGTTCGCGGTTTTCCGGCGCGCTGAGCCTCGCCGCAAGCAGCTTCGGGCTGTAGACAAGTATCAGCGAACGTCCCGCGCAGGAGCACTCATCGCGGAGCACCTTTATCTTCAGTCCCCTCGCGGCGGCGCGGCGGTTGAATCTGCGCGCGTTTCCGCCTATGTCGAACTCGCTGCGCGACAGCGCCTGGATGCCGCCTTGGAACAAGCCCACGCATACGGCCAGCACCCAGAACTCGACGGCGGAGCGCAGGAAGAACGCGGCGAACAGCGTGATGCAGAAGTACGCGAACACCGCGATCAGCAGCATGCGCTTGGTGCCGAAACGCCCGGCCAGGCGCCCGTAGGCGATAGCGGACGGGAACGCCACGAACTGCGTCACCAGCAACGCCAACACCAGCTGCGTGGAGTCGATGCCCAGCTGCGTGCCATACGACGTGCTCATGGAAATGACGGTGTTGACGGCGTCGATGTAGAAGAAGAACGCCAGCATGAACATGAGCAGGCGCTTGTCGCGCGCGATCTTCTTGCACGTGCCCGCCAAGCCCTTGAGCGTATGGCGGAACAAGTGCTCCTCGCGCGCCTTGAAGTGCGTCTGGTGCACGTCGCGCAGCACCGGCACGGAGAACACCAGCCACCACGCCGCGGTGATGACGAACGAGATGCGGATGCCGTCAAGCTGCCCGATGCCGAAGCTGCTGCCGAACAGCACGATGACCAGGCACACGATGAACGGGATGCAAGATCCGATATAGCCCCACGCATAGCCTTGGGACGAAACCTCGTCGTAGCGATCCTGCTCGGCGGCGTCGACCAGGAACGCATCGTAGAACACCAGCGACGCGTTGAGCATGACCGACGAGAACACGTATATAGCCAGGAACACCATGGCGTTGCCGGGCACGCCCATGACCGCGAGCGATACCGCGCCCGTGCCGATGGTTCCCGCAAGGAACTTCTTTTTGTTGCCCTTCAGGTCGGCCAGGCTGCCCAGAAACGGCATGAGCAGGGCAAGCGCCAGCGAGGCTACCGTGGTCGCATAGCCCCAGGCCACCACGGCGGACGACCCAGGTTCGGCGATGGCCGAGAAATAGATGGGGATGAGCGTTGCCGCCAGCATGACGTATGCGGAGTTTCCCACATCGTACAAAACCCAGCTGCGCTCGCGTTTCGACAGGCTGCGAAGGCCCAATCCCATGGCTGCTCCTTGCTATCGGCAAAGCCCGCGCCGCCCGCGGGAACCCGCCGACGCGCAGGCCCGTGCGGTTCTGAACACCGAATCGTGCATGTACGTTGAACGCCGCCGAGCGGCGCGCAAACCATTGTATATGATGGCTATAATCGTCCACGTAAAATGAATGTCAGCCACACGAGAAACGGGGATACGGAATGCCAGCAATCATCACCCATGATTTCTTCGGACGCGACGTGTACGACGCGCTGTTCCAGACCATCGGCGGATCGCGCGACGAAGCCGACGCGTTCCTGCTGGGAAACCAAGGCCCCGACCCGCTGTTCTACGCGGTGGCCGACTTCCGCGCCACGGCGTACCACAAGCTGGGCAACACCATGCACAGCCGAAAGCCCGCCGAGCTGCTGGCGGCGCTGAAGGACTCCCTCGGCGTCCTGGGCCCCGAGGAGAAACCGCTCGGACGCGCCTACGCGCTGGGCTTCCTTTGCCACTACGCGCTCGATTCCACCGTGCACCCGCTGGTGTACTGCCACGAGCATGCGCTATGCGACGCAGGCGAGCCGGGCTTGACGCGCGATGACGGCAGCGAGGTGCACGGCGTCATCGAAAGCGAGCTTGACGAGATGGTGCTGTTCGCCAAGCGCGGCGACACCGTGGCCGTGTTCAACCCCTCGCGTGAGATCCTGCACGCAAGCGAGGCGGTGCTCGATGCCGTGTCGAAGATGTACGCCTACCTGGCCCTGAACGTGTACGGAGAAGTGGTCCCACACAACCTGTTCCGCCTGTCGGTGCACGGGTTCCGCCTGGTGCAGCGCTTGTTCTGGTCGCCTACCGGCATCAAGCGCGACCTCATCGGCCGCATCGAGCGCCTGGCGCGCCCGCATTCGTTCTACCAGTCCATGAGCCATCGCCCGGTGGCCGCCGCCGAAAGCGTGTTCGACAACCACGAGCACGACGCCTGGACCAACCCCT
>OLSF01003177.1_pt1 | contig 11367 bp, 6 predicted proteins | sample 1672301 | NCBI WGS metagenome assembly OLSF01 (sample SAMEA3136669, study PRJEB25190) | human gut metagenome | biome: human gut; feature: human-associated habitat; material: faeces | place: Austria | collected 2013
ACTCACCCACCTCGCGGACCGGAACCATCCGGACCACTCGCTGAGCGGCAGCAAGGGATTAATTTACACGAACCCGTCCACTTGCGCAAATCGGCATTCCGCAAACCCCGTAAAATCCCTTGCGGCGCAACGCATTCATCGGCGTGTCGAAAACCGCCTATCGCACGCCACATCATCGCAGAAATGCTTCAGACAAGCCTCAAAACGACCTGAAATTCATCAGAAAAACCTGTCTACGGGCGTGTCGTGAGCCTGCAACGATTTCCAAATACGGTCGGAAAGCCGAAAAAGACGCATACGGAGGAAACCGCGCGGTGGTATGTATGGAGGTATGAGCAAAAAAATCGCAGTATTGACGGGCGCAGGCATCTCCACGTCCGCAGGCATCCCTGACTTCCGCGGCCCGGACGGCGTCTGGACCAAACATCCCGAGCAAATGAACGTGTACGACATCGACGCGTTCCTAGCCAATAAGGAAGACCGCGAGTATTCCTGGCGCTGGCAAAAGGAATCGCCAGTATGGAACGCGCAGCCGGGCACCGCACACAAAGCGCTCGTCAAGCTGGAACAGGCAGGGCTGCTGACGCTGCTCGCCACGCAGAATTTCGACGCGCTGCACGAGAAGGCGGGCAATAGCAGCAACGTCATCGTCAATCTGCACGGAACCATCGGCACTTCGCATTGCATGAAATGCCATGCGAAATACAACACGGCGGACATTATGGCGAATCTCGACAACGAGCCGGATCCGCACTGTCATCGCAAGCTGCCATACAGCGGCAATATGCCATGCAATGGGCTGATCAAAACCGACGTCGTCTACTTCGGCGAAGCGCTGCCGGACGGCGCGATCGAGAAATCGTACCGGCTGGCCACGCAGGCCGACGAATTGTGGGTGATCGGCTCCACGCTGGAAGTGATGCCGGCGGCGAGCATTGTGCCGGTCGCGGCACAGGCGGGCGTGCCGATCACCATCATGAACATGGGACGCACGCAATACGATCGGTTGGCCGACCGGCTTATCCACGACGATATCGCCGTCGCCCTGCCGCAGCTCGTCGACGAAACCATCACCGCCGAGCAGTAAGCCGCACAGTAAATACGTTTTCTCGTACGTCTTGCAGTACCGGCACAAATCGTTGGAATTACACCGGTTTTGGTTGGTCGTTACCAAAATCCGAATTTTTCAACGACAAAAATCCGAATGACGTAACGGCTAGTCAAGCAATATAAACAACAAAAGGGTCTTGGATTGCTTTGCGACAATCAGAAATCATCGCAAGGCTTTCCAAGACCCTTATTGGTTATCAAATACTGAAAAACGGTACTGAAATCAGTAAATGCGCTTCGGCTGGAAACCGGCTTCCCGCAATGCCTCGAGCACACGATCAATGTGGTCGGGACCATTCGTTTCAACCGTCACGCCCAAAGCCACGGCATTCGCGTAATGGCTGGACGCCTTGAACTGGTCGTGATCCAGCGCGATAACGTTCGCACGCTGCTCGGCCAGCAATGTGGCGACCTTCACCAGCTGTCCCGGGGTATCGGGCAGCTCGACCTCGAAATGCATGATGCGGCCACGCGTGATCATACCCTTCTGAATCACAGCGCCAATGGACACAGTGTCTTCATTACCGCCAGACATGATCGGCACCACCACATGCGGACCCTGTGCTTCGGCGAACTTGCGCGAACGTAGATTCAGATGCTCGAGCGCAGCCAAGGACACGGCACCAGCAGCCTCGACCACCAGCTTGTGCTTCTCCAGCATGAGCAGAATCATCTCGTTGATGTCACGCTCGGTGACGGTGACCAGATCGTCGAGGAACTCGTTGAGCAGCGCGAAGGTCAGGTCGCCCGGACGCTTCACGGCAACGCCTTCGGCGGAGGTGCGCACCTGGTCGGCCGGCACCACATGACCGGCGGCCAACGAATTCTTCCATGCCGGGCTGCCTTCCGGAATGGCGCCGATCACGCGCACTTCCGGCTTGAACGTCTTGATGGCGAGCGCCACGCCCGCGCCCAGACCGCCGCCACCAAGCGGCACAACCACATCGGTGACGTTAGGCACGTCTTCGAGAATCTCAAGACCGATGGTGCCCTGTCCGCACAGCACTTCGTAATCGTCGAACGGCGGCACGTAAATCATGCCTTCGGTATCGCTGAGTTCCTGCGCGTGGGCGGCGGATTCATCGAACACCTCGCCGCACAGCACCACGTCCGCGCCGTACGCTTTGGTGGCATCCACCTTCAGCGGCGGAGTGATCTGCGGCATGCAGATGGTGGCCTTCGCGCCACGCTCACGGGCCGCGTATGCCACGCCTTGGGCATGGTTGCCTGCGGAAGCGGTGACGATGCCATGCGCAAGCTGCTCGTCGGACAACGATGCGATCTTGTTATACGCGCCACGAATCTTGAATGACCCAGTGACCTGGAGATTCTCGGGCTTGAGCAGAATCTCATGTCCGGTCATCTCGGACAGCACAGGCGACGGAATAATCTCCGTGTGGCGTGCGGTGCCCTTCAGTCGTTCGGCGGCCAGTTTCAATTCAGCGGCATGATCACGCCGCAATGCTTTGAGCACCTCGTTTTGTTCCATGGACGTTATTGTAAGCGCACGTCTGCCGAAAATGCCGTGCGATTGCCGAATCGCAATCGAATCCCGGCCGTGCCTCAGAATCGCACGGAAAAAGAAACGTCCGACAGGTTTCGTGATGAACCTGCCGGACGTTCCGCAGAGAGTTTATAGGGAAAGATCGATCAGAGCTGAATCACGACTCCCTCCCAGCGAGCGAGCTCGCCACGAGCGATCGATTTAACACTATGCATAGCATCATAGGTGCTGAGCAGTACTTGCGGATCGGACACGCCGTCGGAAAGCAGCTCCGCCACGTCCGAAGGCAGCGCCGCGGACCTGTCGGTGAGGTTGACCACGACAAGAATCGTGTCGTCGCCATTGGTGCGCGTGAAAGCATACACCTGATCGCTGTCGGCGGCGAGCAGATGCCATTCGCCAGTGGAGATGGTGGCGCTGTTGTGCCGCATGGCGATGAGCTTCTTGTAGAACGTGTACACGGAATCCGGATCGTCGAATTCCTCGGCCGCGTTGATTTCCACATGATTCGGGTTGACGCTGATCCACGGTTCGGCTGCCGCGTCCGCCGGGGTGAAACCGGCATACTTGGAGGCGTCCCACTGCATGGGGGTGCGCGCGTTGTCGCGGCCGATGAGGGCGAGGGCGGCCATCATGGATTCGGACGACTGGCACTTGGCTTCCTCCACGCGCTGGCGATAGCCGTTGAGGGCTTCCAAATCGCGGTATTGTTCCAGCTTGGTGAAGTGGGCGTTGGTCATACCCAGTTCCTCGCCTTCGTAAATGTACGGGGTGCCGCGGTGCATGTGCAGCAGCATGCCGAACGCCTTGGCGCTCAACTCGCGCGACTCACGGTCAGAGTCGTTACCCCAACGGGACACGACGCGCGGCTGGTCATGGTTGCAGAAGAACAGGCTGGCCCAACCGGCCTTCCTCACGGCCTCCTGCTGCTCGGTCATACGGTCGCGCAGGTTTTTGACCTCGAACGGCACGGTATTCCACTTGGAGCCTTCCTGGTCGATGCCGACATGGTCGAACAGGAATAGCATGTCAAGTTCCTTGTTGGCCGGATCGGTGACGTGCTCGTTACGGGCCGGGGTGATGCCCGGAGCCTCGCCTACAGTCAGGAACCCTTCGCGACCGTCGAAGACCTCGTGACGCATTTCGGCAAGAAACTCATCCTGCCTTGGGCCGTCCGCGCAGAACGGGTTCGGATTCGAATAGCCTTCCTCGCCGACCGGCAGATCGGCGATTTCGGAACCGTCCTCGCCCGGCAGCCTGCCGTTCTTGTCGACGGTCTTGGAGATCTGGGTGATCACGTCCATGCGGAAGCCGTCGATGCCGCGATCCATCCACCAATTCATCATCTTGTAGACGGCCTTGCGCACCTCCGGATTCTCCCAGTTGAGGTCGGGCTGCTTCTTGGAGTACTGGTGGAAGAAGTATTCGCCGCGCTTCGGGTCGTACTCCCATGCGGAGCCGCCGAAGTAGGAGCCCCACTGGTTCGGCTCGGCGCCCGGGGTGCCCGGCTCGTGGCCCGGCCTGGCGGGACGCCACCAGTACCAGTCGGCGTGCGGGTCGTCCTTGTCGCGGGAGGCCTGGAACCAGGCGTGCTCGTCGGACGTGTGGTTGACGACCAGGTCCATCACGATCCTCAGGCCGCGCTTGTGCGCCTCGGCGAGCAGTTCGTCCATGTCCTCGAGGGTGCCGAACAGCGGGTCGATGTCCTGGTAGTCGGAGATGTCGTAGCCGTTGTCGTCCTGCGGGGACTTGTACACCGGGGACAGCCACAGCACGTCCACGCCGAGGTCGGCGAGGTAGTCGAGGCGGCTGGTGATGCCCTTCAGGTCGCCGATGCCGTCGCCGTTGGAATCCTGGAAGGAACGCGGGTAGATCTGGTAGACCACCGCGTTCGCCCACCACGGATTCGGGGTCGCGCCGTTCGAACGGACGCTGTCGGGAAGCTTGGAACGATTGAAATCAGTCATGAAAGCCTTCTTCTTTGACGTTGCTAGATGCAGTTTGTATGAGAGGTGTTGTTCATCTATGGGCAGCACCTCATGATTGCTGTTGAAATGTGCTGCGATGGCATACATAGGCACCGTTGCCTTAAACAGCTAGGTGGCAGACGGGGTTACCTGCTGTAGATGTTGCTGCGTTGTACTGGCTGAAGTAATTGGACGTACATCATTGGCGCTGCAGCCGGTTTAGCGAAAATCCCCGTTCTGCATATTTGCTCCTTTCTTTCTTCGTCGAAGTGAGTAGCTCATAAAGCTATCATGTATACGATAACATTATAGTATATAAGTCTCAAAGTCAATATCTAGATTGTTATTTGTAAACGTATACACTTTAGGGTTTTAATGCTTTACCTTTCTCAAGCGAGAGAAGCTGCAACATGCCTGTTGTGATTATGGAATTATCGCATTTGCGATGGGCGTGTCATTGATTCTTCTTCGAATCTATGCGGAATGTCGAGTCATACTAATTTCGTACATAAAACAAAACGCGTGTGCGTCCGGGCGGAAACCATCCGGACGCGCACGCGTTTTATTTTGAATTATTGCGATGAGGTCAGTTGCGGGTCAGCACTTCGGCCAGGGCCTGGATGACCGGCTGCGGCATGTGGGACTGGTGTTTGGTCTGCGCGCCAACGCCGTGCAGATCCTCCAGCGTGCTCAGTGCCGGCAGCGCATCCTTGCCCAGCTCGCGGATCGCGCGGTATGCGTGCTCCTTGGTCATGTACAGCATCTGCGCATCCTTCAGCACGGCGAACGCGTCGGCTTCAACCGGATCGTCCGCAACGGCAAGACCGTCGGCGAAATCGATGGCGATTGCGGAGCTCGTCGGCACGTCACGCAGCGTGACGGTCAGGCTCAGCGTTTCCGCATCGTACGTGACTTCCGGAGCGGCGGCAGAGCCGTCGACGGTCGCGCGGACGGCGTGCATCGCTTCCGGAGCGATGCCACGGAACGTGACCGTCCAATCGCGGGAAGCCGGAATGACGTCCGTCGCACCTTCCGCAGGGGCGATCGAGAACTGTGCGGAATCGCCCTCAAAACGCAGCGCCATTTCGGTGGATGCCCAACGATCCTTGCTCTGTGCGGCACCGTCATCCTCCCACAGCGTGAAGCTGTTTTCGGCACCCGGGAACACCACTACCTGCAGTGCGCGCGGGTTGGCCACGGAGTTGAGCGCCTCGCCTTCGGCGGGCATCTGTAGCGGCACGATCGCGCCGGGCTTGGCGAACACCGGCATGCGGTCGAGATCGCGCCAAGCCTCCAGACGGCGGCCTTCGGCCGGACGAGACGTGTAATGGCGACCGTCGAAGAAATCGAACCATTCGCCCTGCGGCAGCCACACGTCGGCCTTCGCACGCTGCACGGAACGCTCGGCTGGATCGACGATCGGCGCGACCAGCAGCTCGGTGCCGAAACGGAATTCGTCGGTGAGCTTGTATGCGGCTTCGATTTCCGGATAGTCCCAGTACAGCGGCTGCACGAGCGGCTCGTTGTCGAATGCGGCGCGACGGTTCATCGTGTACAGGTACGGGATCATCGCATGGCGCAGGCGCAGCGCGGACGTCATCGCACGTTCCGCATCGCCGTGGAAGTTCCACGGCTCCTTGCCGTTGAACGGCGAATCGGTGGAATGCAGACGGTTGATCGGGCTGAACGCGCCCAGCTGGTACCAGCGGACCTCCAGCTCCTCGTCACGGTAGCCGAACATGTGGCCGCCGATGTCGTGGCTCCACCAGCCGTAGCCGATGTTGGAAGCGCAGGCGGTGAATTCCGGCTGGAACTTCAGCGACTCCCACGTCACGACGGTGTCGCCGGAGAAGCCGATCGGGTAGCGGTGCGAGCCCGGGCCGGCGTAACGCGAGAAGGTGAGCGGGCGCGGGTTGCGTTCGCTGTAGTTGCTGTCGTCGTTGCGGGCGGAATCGAGGTAATGCAGGTGGTTCAGGCCCCACAGCGGGTCGAGGCCCGGCTGCCGCGTCAGGCCGCCCTGCTGCCAGTCAATCCACCAGAAGTCGACGCCATCTTCCTCCATCGGGTGGTGGAGCTGGTCGAAGTAGACCTCCATGAACTTCGGATCGGTCAGGTCGAACTGCACGGCCTCGCCGCTTTCCGGATCGATGTTCATGGCCTTGGCGACCTGCGGATACAGCTCTTCGAACGCGCGCACGCCGTCCCTCGGGTGGACGTTGAGCGTGGCCTTCATGCCATGCTCGTGCAGCCAGTTGAGGAAGCGCTTCGGATCCGGGAAGAAGTCCTTGTTCCACGTGTAGCCGGTCCAGCCGGAGCCGTACTTCGGGTCGACGTCGTCAACCAGGTGCCAGTCCATATCGATGACGGCCGTGGTGAACGGGATGCCTTCCTTTTCGAAACGTTCGACGAGCTGACGGTATTCGGTTTCGGTATAGCGGTGGTAGCGGCTCCACCAGTTGCCCAGCACGAAGCGTGGCAGCAGCGGGGTCGGGCCGGTCAGGCGGTACAGGGCGTGCACGGCCTCACGGTAGCGGTGGCCGTAGCCGAACAGGTACAGGTCGGTGGTCGGCTCTTCCTTCGGGGTCACCCACGTGCCGAAATCGTTGTGGTTGCCGTTCACTTCGGCGGTTTCGCGGATGACGTTCGACTTGGAATCGTCGATGATCGCCCAACCGTCGGTGCTGTTGACGCCCGGATCGACGGGGATGCGGCCGTTCGCCTCGTCGAGCGTACGGTAGGTGCCGCCGAGGTTCCTGCGCTGCACGTCGCCGTAATGCCAAGTGTTTTCGATGGCGTTGACGTGCTTGACGGTTGCGTACAGGCCTTCCGGAGAGAACTTGCGCTGGTTGTAGGAGATATGCAGCGACGGGGTGTCGATTTCCAGCCAGCCATTACGTTCGGTGACGGTGAATTCAGGTTTTTCGCCGAAATCACGGACCATCGCCATCTGCGTGGCGTCATCCACGAAACGGCCGCTGTCGGACCATTCGAAACGGACGAGCGCGTCCGTGATGAGGCCGATGCGCCAATGATCGCCCTGGATCACCGAATCCGGATTCATTGCCGGATGGGCGTTGAGCGTGGCCAGCGAGAACAGTGTGCTGTCTACCATGTGGGGCTCCTTTGAGTGTGGGAAAAATCGGGAGAACTGGATTGGGACCGTGTCATCATATGCGACGGTACGGTCCTGTTTGAATTACTTGATGCGCTTGATGGTCAAGACCGACGCGCCAGCGCACAGTGCGATGACGATGGCGTTAAGCACGGTCCAGGCGAGGAAGCCGAAGAGGTACCTCCACTTGACTGCCGGTTTATCGGCCTGCTGGACGTCCGTATTGGCGTCCAGGGCGATGCTCGTGTCGCTGCTTTGCTGGTCGCGCATCTTATTATCCTTTCTGTGCGCTGCGAAACATCGCTCTCCGCGTTGAGTGATCAAAGCATGTTCCGCATTGAAGAAAAGTCAGCAAAACTTACTTTCGTTAAGTATGATAGCGCTTGTGCAAAAAGGTATCAATATCGGCGAGTCGCTTGAAATTGCAACGATATACGCATATCGAAACGCTTGCCATCGATTGCAAAATGGAACGATGCGATTTTATGCGCGTTCTGCGCCACCGCATACCCTCTTCACCGCGCCCATATGCCGATTGTGCGAGCAAAACGACAGGTTGTGTAATACGGCGGTGATGGCATCGCAAAAGCTGGTTCAATCAAACTAGCGGCGAAATCCCGCGTGCGGCACGGTGCGATGCAGCGCGGTACGGCAGCGGGAAATCGCAAGAAAACAGCGCAGTCGGGCGGAGCGGACAGGGCAGGCTCGGCAAAGCAGGTTTTGGCAACACCTAGTGCGAGGGAGAACCCATGGAACTTGAAGACCTTTCGATCGTTGAAAAGGCGGCGATGCTGTCCGGCGGATCCGAATGGGATTCGCGCGGCAACGATCGCGCCGACATTCCCGGCTTCGTCATGAGCGACGGCCCACACGGCGTGCGCAGGCAGCTTGGCGAAGGCGACCACCTCGGCATCGGCGCATCCAAGCCGGCCACCTGCTTCCCGACCGCCTGCACCGTGGCCAACACCTGGGATCCGGCGCTCGCCGAAGAGATGGGCGAGGCGCTCGGCAAGGAAGCTCACGATCTCGACGTGAACGTGTTGCTTGGACCGGGCATGAACATCAAACGCAACCCGCTGTGCGGACGCAACTTCGAGTACTATTCGGAAGATCCGATCGTCGCCGGCCGTATGGCCGCCGGCCTCATTCGCGGCATCCAGAGCAACGGCGTCTCCGCATGCCCGAAGCATTTCGCGGTCAACAGCCAGGAGCTGCGCCGCCAGGCCAGCAACTCCGTGGTGGACGAACGTACCATGCGCGAATTGTATCTGACCGGTTTTGAAATCGCCGTGCGCGAGGCCAAGCCGATGAGCATCATGACCTCCTACAACGAGGTCAACGGCGTCTACGCCCACGAAAACAAGCATCTGCTGCAGGAGATCCTGCGCGACGAATGGGGCTTCGACGGCATGGTCGTCTCCGATTGGGGCGGCTCCAACTCCGCAGTCGCAGCCGTCAAAGCCGGCGGCTCGCTGGAAATGCCGTCGCCAGGTTTCACCTCCGTGCGCGAGCTGGAAGGCGCGGTCAAAGCGGGCACGCTCGCCGAGGCGGACATCAACAAGCGTGCCGCGGAAGTCGCCAAAATCGCGGCGGCGACCAAGCTCGTCGGCGTCGGCCGCGACGATCTGCTGTCGGACGACATCGCGAAGGCGCACCACGATATCGCCAGAAAGGTCGCGGAACATTCCAGCGTGCTGCTGAAGAACGACGCCGCCACGCTGCCGCTCAAGCCGGGCACTCGCGTGGCCGTCATCGGAGATATGGCCGCGACCGCACGCTATCAGGGTTCCGGCTCATCCAAGGTGAACGCCACCAAGGAGGAGAACATCCTCGACGAGGTCAAGAACGCCGAAGGATTGGTATTGGCCGGCTACGAGCAGGGTTACGACCGCCAAGGCAAGCCGGATGAGGTGCTGCTGAACGACGCCGTCGCGCTCGCCAAGAAGGACGCCGTGGATGTGGTGTTGGCCGTCGTTGGCCTCGACGAACGCAGCGAATCCGAAGGCCTCGACCGCTCCACCATGGCGATTCCGCAGGCGCAGAACGATCTCGTAACGGCGTTGGCGAAGACCGGCAAACCGGTGGTGATCGTGCTCGTCGCCGGTTCCCCGGTGGAATTGCCGTGGTTCAACGATGTTGCGGCCATGTTGTACGTAGGATTGTCCGGCCAGGCCGGCGCGTCCGCCACCGTGCGCGCGCTGACCGGCGAAGTCAACCCATCCGGACATTTGGCCGAAACCTGGCCGATGCAATACGAGGATTGCCCAAGCTCCGGCTGGTATCCGGCCATCGGACGTGACGCGATCTACCGCGAGGGCCCGTTCGTCGGCTACCGCTATTACGAGACCGTGGGCGTGCCCGTACGTTTCCCGTTCGGCTACGGTCTGAGCTACTCCACGTTCACGTACAGCGCGATCACCGCCACCGCGACCGGTGTGGATTTCGTCGTCACCAATGATTCCGATGTCGCCGGCTCCACCGTGGCCCAGTTGTATGTGCGCGCGCCGCAGGGCGGCGTGCTCCATCCCGACCGCGAGCTGAAGGGCTTCATCAAGGTCGAGCTGGCAGCGCATGAAAGCAAGAGCGTGCACATCGATTTCGACCGCTACACGTTCCGCCATTTCGATGTTGCCGCCAATGCATGGAAGACGGAAAGCGGCGAATGGACGCTGCTGGTCGGCGACAATGCGGAGCATTTGCCGCTTGCGATTCCTCACACCGTGGCCGGCGATTGCACGACCGCCGATTGCGCCGCCGATCCCGCGCTCGGTCACTATCTGACCGGCCGGGTCAAGGATGTGACCGACGCCGAAATGGCCGTGCTGTTCGGCCATGAGGTGCTTGCCCCCGGCAAGCCGACGACGTTCGGTGTCAACGATCCGATCATGTCGTGGGTGGATTCCAAGGGATTCGCGGCGCGCACTGTTGCCAGGACGCTGACCAAGCGCGAAGCGAAGATTCGCCAGAAGACCGGTTCGCCGGATCTGAACACCCTGTTCATTCTGAATATGCCGCCTCGCGCCATGAGCAAGATGACCCAGGGCATGGTCGATTCGGCGATGGTCGACGCCATCGTGAAGATCGCGAACGGCCATACCTTCCGCGGATTGGGCGGCGTTATCGCCGGCTTCTTCCGCAACCAATCCGCAAACAAGCACACTGCAAAGGAGCTGAACCATGACTGACAACAATGCTGCGAAGCCGGCTGAAACCGGTGCCGGCGAGAAGAAGGTCGGCCCGATCCGCCAGTGGATCAAGGATCATCCGAACATCTGGGAGTTCATCCTGTTCAACGTGCTGTCGAACATCTCCACCATCACCCGCTTCGTGGTGACGTGGATCGGTACCGCCATCTTCATCACGGGTCTGGGTCTCACGCAGCCGTTCCACTTCCTGATCTTCAACTATGACACCAAGGGCAACGGCCTGGGCGGATTCCTCACCTTCCTGCTGGCCGAGGTGCTTGCGCAGGTGGTGAACTTCTTCGTGCAGATGAAGTGGGTGTTCAAGTCTGACTCCAGCTTCAAGGATGCCGCTTGGAAGTACGTGATCCTCGCTGTGATCATCGTGGTCGTGAACCTCGTGTTGCCGGGCTATGTGACCGGTCTGTGCCAGGGTTGGGGCATGGGCGCTGGCATTGCTGGCACCATCGCTTCCGTGGTCAACACCCTGCT
>OLSF01003185.1_pt1 | contig 11333 bp, 9 predicted proteins | sample 1672301 | NCBI WGS metagenome assembly OLSF01 (sample SAMEA3136669, study PRJEB25190) | human gut metagenome | biome: human gut; feature: human-associated habitat; material: faeces | place: Austria | collected 2013
ATACAAAATGGAGCGGAAACTACGTCTTGGAGAACGATATAGATGTGAGCGGAGTACAACTCAGTTCCATTGGAGATCCAGGAACTCCGTACACAGGAAAATTCAGTGGAGACGGACATACGATAGGCCATGTCAATATGACAGGTAATTGTCTGGGCTTGTTTGGCGGGATAGGTAACATAAATGGTCAGATCGCAGAAAGCGGTAAAGTAATGCTTTTGGCTGCCAACGGAGTGATTGTTTCGACTTCGAATACCGAGACAGGAGGAATTTGCGGAAACTTGTCTGTGGGCGAAATTTATGGCTGCTCCTTTACCGGAACGGTAAAAGGGTATACAGCAGGTGGAATCTGCAGCAATGCCGGACAAAACACTATAATTTCCCAGTGCTTTTTTGCAGGAGACGTGCAGGGAGAGTATTATGCGGCAGGAATCTGCGGTTATAGTCCATTTAAAGTTATTGATCATTGCATTAGTATAGCTGCTGTTACAAGTGATAAAGATTGTGCAGGAATAGTGAACAGTGGAGATTACGGTACAACGAATTGCTATTTCAATAACGATATATGTAAAGCAGATGATAAACGCAATTTGGGGCGTACGACCCTGCAACTGACCTCTTCCAGCTTTTTCGAAGAACTCAAAACATACGACTTTAACACCGAACTCTGGACAAAGAAAGCCAACGACAAAGAGAAGGGAATCGCCTACTACCCTTCTCTTGGGGAGAATAACGCAGTTGGTGTAAAGTACACCACGGGTCTGCTGTTCGAGAGAACAGATAACGCTATTCCCACCTATGGACAAGATATTACTTTTAATGTAAAGGCACTGGTAAACTTTGTGACAAACGGAAAGAACATCTCTGCGGAAGATACGGAGGGCAGCTTTGAGATCCGGATCGAGGATACCCCGGTGGTAAATGCGGCAGAATTCCGGGACGGCACCGCAACCTACAATGCGCGGACTGCAGGTGCGACCACGTTTACCCTCGTCTACAAAGGAAATGACAATTCTTTCTTCTCTGAGAAGACGAAGAATCTGATCGTTGACATCGCCCCGGCTCCACTTACTGTAGAAGGGGAGGGCATTGCCTGTGGAACCTATGGCAATAAGCTGAGTGAACTCACAGTGACAGGACTGACGGCAAAACTGGGAACCGAGATCATCGACGGAACCTGGCAGATCATCGGAGACGAGGTTCCTTGTGTCGGAGACGATGGAACCTACACGGCAACATTTACCCCGGTACAGCATCCGGAATACTATAAGCCGTTGACTGCACCGGTGAAGCTGGCAATTGAAAAGGCGGAAGTTTCGGCAATTCCAATGCAGAATTTATATTACAGTTGGGCAGCCAAAGGAGAGAAGGAAGTACAGATACCGGGACTGCCGGAAGACAGGGGAACGACAGAATTAATCAATATGGTAAAGTCAGATGATGCTAACGTTTTGGCAACAGACCAGGCTATCAGATATTCGGAAGGTAAGCTGATATTCACATTGGGAGAAAACACCATGGAGGATATCAAGCATTCTGCGGCTATTCAAATTGTATTGAGGTCGCAAAATTATAAAGACATCTGTGTGAATATAACCATACATCGAACCGAAAGAGCAGACCGCGAGGATACCCCGGATCCGGATGCCTTTGACATGACCTTTACCGTCAGCGGCAACGATCTGGCGGCGCAGATCACCACAGACCGCACTGACGTGGAGTTCAGCTTTGATGGAACGGACTGGGGGCAGACCAAATCCACCGGAGTCGGTCACAACGAGAAGGTGATTGCACAGATCCGCTATGCGGAAACCGATGATTATAACGCAAGCCCCGCCGTATCGAAGACACGGAACTCCGGTCACGGCCCGCTGACCCACCACGACCGGGTGGAACCCACCTGTCAGGCAGAGGGCAGCATCGAGTATTGGACCTGCGACGTCTGCGGCCTGTATTTTGCATCCGCAGATGGAAGTAAGAGCATAACAGCGGCAGAAATCGTGCTGCCGAAGACGGATCATAGCTGGGCAGAAGGATATCTGTCCGATATGACCGGACACTGGCATAAGTGTGGTGTCTGTGGAATCACCAGCAATACGGAAAAGCATGCATCCGGTGGCGCGGCCACCACAGAACGGGCGGAGATCTGTACGATCTGCGGTTATGAGATCGCACCGAAGAAGCCTGCTGCCAGTAACGATGATGACGATGATGACGACGATGACAGCAGTCAGGCGTCCAATACGGACCAGAAGACCACGGACGCGGCAACACCTCCCGTAGCCACGGCAACGCCTGCCGCACCCGGTGTGGTAAAGCCTTCTGTAATTCCCGTGCCCCCGACAACACCTGCTGCGGACGAAAACCGTAAGGAAGATGCGGCAAAGCCCTCCGGGGAGGCACAGGACACGCAGGAATCGAGTGGAGAAGCACCGCAGGAGGAGCGGATAGATTCCATGACCGCCCAGACTTCCGGCTCTCAGGAATCCGGCACAGAGCAGATAACGGAGACCTCCGGTAAGGGAACGAACGCAGGCCGTGTGGCGGCAGCGGCAGCAGCCGGAACCGTAGTGGTCGGCGGTGGCGGCGCAGCTGTCTACGTGACCATGATCAAAGGAAAGTTTAAATTCAAATAACGTATGATAAGATGATAAGCGAACCTCAGAGGCCCGGTGCTTCTGAGGTTTGTTTTGCCATAGGGGAGAAATCTGCCGGAAATTACAACAAACTATTTTCAGATGAAAATAAATGTATTAAAATAGAAATAAGTATTGGCAGAACGAAGACAGTTTTGCATAGTTACAGCAAACGCAAGAGAAAATAATGAAATATAGAAAACGGAGGATCCTACGATGAAGAGAATCGGAATGTTGACGAGCGGTGGTGACTGTCAGGCATTGAACGCAGCCATGAGAGGCGTGGTGAAGACCCTGGCGAACGGCAAGGAAGAGGTTGAAATCTATGGTTTTCTGGACGGTTACAGAGGACTGATTTACGGTAATTTCCGCATGCTGACAGACAAGGATTTCTCCGGCATCCTTACCAAGGGCGGCACGATCCTGGGAACCTCCCGTACCCCCTTCAAGACGATCCAGGATCCGGATCCCAACGGACTGAATAAAGTCGAAGCCATGAAGCAGAATTATTATAAGCTGCAGTTGGACTGCCTGGTAATTCTCGGTGGTAATGGCACCCACAAGACTGCGAACCTGTTGCGCAAGGAAGGACTGAATATCGTGACCCTGCCCAAGACCATCGACAATGACCTGTGGGGCACCGATATGACCTTCGGTTTCCAGAGTGCGGTGGATATTGCAACGGATGCCATCGACTGCATCCATACCACAGCAGCTTCCCACGGCAGAGTATTTATCGTGGAAGTTATGGGACATAAAGTAGGGTGGCTGACCCTGAATGCCGGAATGGCAGGCGGTGCGGACATCATCCTGCTCCCGGAGATCCCTTATGATATCGATAAGGTGATCGAGAAGATCGAAGACAGGGACAAAAAGGGCTGCCGTTTTACCATTATCGCCGTGGCTGAGGGTGCGATTTCCAGGGAAGATGCTGCCCTGACCAAAAAAGACTACAAGAAAAAGATGGAAAAATATCCGTTCCCTTCCGTATCTTACGAAGTGGCTGCACAGATCCAGGAGAAGACCGGCAGAGAAGTACGTGTCACCGTACCCGGCCATATGCAGAGAGGCGGAAGCCCCTGCCCTTATGACAGAGTATTCGCCAGCCGTCTGGGCTCCGAGGCAGGCAAGCTGATCCTGGATAATCAGTATGGATTCATGGTAGGTTACAAGAACCGTGAGATCGTAAGAGTTCCGTTAGAGGATGTAGCGGGCAAGTTAAAGACCGTGGATCCCGATGCTACCATCGTACAGGAAGCGAAGCTGCTGGGCATCTGCTTCGGCGATTAAGACAGAAAATTAATGAGTAATTATTTTCGCCAAGCATCTGCTAATATTTGATGGCTCTGAATAGTTACAAGGAAGAGAGAAAAAACATGTCATATACAGCACTATACCGGAAATTCCGCCCGGACGCTTTTTCCGATGTCAAGGGTCAGGATCATATCGTGACGACATTGAAGAATCAGCTGCGGGCGAACCGGATCGGCCATGCGTACCTGTTTACCGGAACAAGAGGTACCGGTAAGACCACGGTGGCCAAGATTTTTGCGAAAACAGTGAACTGCGAACACCCCACAGAGGACGGCCCCTGTGGGGAATGCCGTATTTGTAAGGCAATCGCAGCGGGAGCTAGCATGAATGTCATCGAGATCGATGCGGCTTCCAACAACGGTGTGGACAATATCCGTGAGATCATCGACGAGGTATCCTATTCCCCTGCGGAGGGAAAATACAAGGTCTACATCATCGACGAGGTGCATATGCTCTCCCCCGGAGCTTTCAACGCATTGTTAAAAACGCTGGAAGAGCCGCCCTCTTATGTTATTTTTATTCTGGCGACCACAGAGGTGCACAAGATCCCCATTACGATCCTGTCCCGCTGCCAGAGATATGATTTTAAACGAATCTCCATTGATACCATCACGGATCGTATGAAGGAACTGATGGACACGGAGCAGGTACAGGTGGAGGACAGAGCTCTGCGCTACATTGCCAAGGTGGCAGACGGCTCCATGCGTGATGCCTTGAGCCTGTTGGATCAGTGTATTGCCTTCCATCTGGGCAAAGAACTGACCTACGATATGACCCTGGATGTGCTGGGGGCAGTGGATACGGAAGTGTTCAGCAGGTTGCTGCGCTTCGTTATGGACCGGAATGTGTTAGGCTGCATTGAACTGTTGGAAGAGATCGTCATGCAGGGCAGGGAGCTGGTACAGTTTGTCACGGACTTTACCTGGTATCTGCGGAATCTGATGTTGGTACAGACAGCGGATAATCTGGAGGATGTCATAGACATGTCTACGGACAATCTGGCGAATCTGAAGGAAGAAGCTTCCATGCTGTCCATGGACCAGATCATCCGCTATATTCATATTTTCTCCGAACTGTCCGGACAGATCCGCTATGCGGCGCAGAAGCGTATCCTGGTAGAGATCGCGCTGATCAAGCTGTGTAAGCCGGAGATGGAGACGGATCAGGAAGCTGTCCTGGATCGTATTCGCCAGGTGGAGGAAAAGGTCGAGAACGGTATTGTAGTCACGGCGGCCCAGATGCCTGCCGGAGCTCCCGGAGCACAGGGAGTGCCGCAGGCCGGTGTGGCAAAGCCGAAGCCACAGTTGCCGAAGGCGGTTCCCGGGGATATCCAGGAGATCGTACGGAAATGGCCGGCCATCGTGGGAAATGCAGAGAACCCCATGAAGATGTATCTGAAAAACGCCCGATTAAGTCTGGGTGGAGACAACAAGCTCATGGTGGTGTTGGAGGACGGACTGGCTTCCGATTATTTCAAAGGAGAAGCTCACGAGCAGAACAAGCAGCAGCTGGAAATGCTGTTGTCCGATTTTTCCAGCAAAGAGATTGAAGTGACGATCCAGACGGTGGAAAGCAGCAGAGAATTCGAAGACAACTATGTGGATCTCAGTAAGGTCATCAACATGGAGATCGATGAGGAAGAGTGATCCTGCGTGAATTTGGGATTGCGGCAGACTTGCAGATAAGGTAAGATAGAATAATAACTCAATTATAAATAATATGGAGGAAACAGCAACATGGCAAAAAGAGGTGGATTTCCCGGAGGCGCAATGCCCGGAAATATGAATAATCTGATGAAGCAGGCACAGAGAATGCAGCGTCAGATGGAAGAAGGACAGAAGGAACTGGAGACCAAGGAGTTCTCCGCATCCGCAGGTGGCGGAGCTGTGGAAGTGACCATCAACGGTAAAAAAGAGATCACATCCATCAAGCTGGCAGAGGAGATCGTGGATCCCGAGGATATCGAGACTCTGCAGGATGCTATCGTGGCAGCAGCCAACGAAGCACTGCGCAAGGCGGATGAAGCCAATGCAGAACTTATGGGCAAAATGACCGGAGGATTAGGAGGATTTCCTTTCTAATGGAACTCTACAGCGGACAGATCAATAAATTAATAGAAGAACTGGCAGCCCTTCCGGGGATTGGCAGTAAGTCCGCACAACGACTGGCTTTTCACCTGATCAATATGCCGAAGGACCGTGTGGACAGACTGGCAAACGTCATGATCGAAGCCAGAGCCAATGTCCGCTATTGCAAGGAATGCTATACTCTGACGGATAAGGAACTCTGCCCGGTGTGTGCGAATCCCAGACGGGATCATCGTACCATTATGGTGGTGGAGAACACCAGAGATCTGGCGGCTTATGAGAAGACCGGCAAATATGAGGGCGTTTACCATGTACTGCATGGTGCCATTTCCCCGATGCTGGGTGTGGGACCCGGTGACATCAAGCTGAAGGAACTGATGGAACGTCTGCAGGGTGATGTGGAGGAGGTCATTATCGCAACCAATTCCAGCCTGGAAGGTGAGACCACGGCAATGTATATCAGCAAGCTTATCAAGCCCACAGGAATCAAGGTGACCAGAATTGCCAGTGGTGTCCCTGTAGGAGGAGATCTGGAATATATTGATGAGGTAACATTACTCCGCGCTTTAGAGGGCAGAGTGGAATTATAGACAGTATGCATGAAATAAAAATGGATAAAAGTGGGAGGGAAAGACAATGGCAGTAACAAAAAGTTTATTTGGGAAAAGCCCGGAAGGGAAAGAGATCTCGCTGTATACCCTGAGTAATAGTAAGGGTATGAAGGCAGCGGTGACAGATCTGGGCGCTACTCTGGTGCGCGTACTGGTACCGGATGCCGCGGGCAAGGCGGACGACCTGGTGCTGGGATTTGACAATGGTGAGAGCTATTACGGCAACGACAGCTTTTTCGGCACGGTGATCGGCCCCTGTGCGAACCGTACCGGCGGTGCAGAGTATACGCTGGATGGCGTTACTTATCAGCTGGATAAAAATGACGGTGTCAACAATTTACATACCCATAAGCAACTGGGATTCCATAAGAGACTCTGGGATGCGGAGATGGGAGAGAACAGCGTGACATTTTCTCTGGAGGATGAGGATGGACATCTGGGATTCCCCGGCAATAAGAAGGTATCCGTAACCTACTCTCTGAGTGAAGAGAATGAGCTGACTCTGCATTACCATGCTTCCAGTGACAAGAAGACCATTATCAACCTGACCAACCATTCCTATTTCAATCTGGACGGTCACGGTGCAGGCAGCATTGAAGAGCATGAACTGTGGCTGAGAGCCTCTCACTTTACTCCGGTGGCAGCAGGATCGATCCCTACCGGTGAGATTCGTGCGGTAGCAGGCACACCCATGGATTTTACACAGCCCAAGAAGATCGGCAGAGACATCCGGGAAGATTATGAGCAGTTACTCTTGACCGGAGGCTATGACCATAATTTCGTGATCGATGGATGGAACGATGACGGTACATTACGGCATATTGCCACAGTAAAAGGCCCGAAGAGCGGCAGAGTAATGAAGGCATACACCACCCTGCCAGGAGTGCAGTTTTATGCAGGCAATTTTATTGATGTACAGCCCGGAAAAGATGGGGTGACCTACGGCAACCGCTGCGGTTTTGCATTGGAGACCCAGTATTTCCCGGATACCATTCATCATGAGAATTTCCCCTCCTATGTATTTGGCGGGGAGAACGGCAGAGAATACGATTCTGTTACCGTATATAAGTTTGAAGCATAGCTAAGAATACATAGAATATGGTGCAAACTTTGTCGAACTGTTTTTGAAGAGGTGCGACAAAGAACGCTAAAATACCTCCTGTGCGGATGCTATAGTTAGTGATAACTGATAGAAACGGCATGGGAGGTGTTTTTTGTATGGAATTACCGAAGAACATAACGCAGATCGGAGAGGCGGACAAGCACTGCAGAATCTATGTGGAAGATTATGTGGTATCTTACATAAAACAAATGAATGGAATGGCACAGAACAAGGATATTGCCATAGCATTATACGGCAGGAAGACAGCAGAGGACGGTGTGGCATATCTATTCGCCTATGGCTCCGCAAAGCTGAATTTCCTGCAGAAGCCGGTGCGGCACCTGTCCCAGGCGCAGGAACAGGAGATTGAGAAGCTGCGGAGAAAGTATTTTTCGGAAATGACCTTTTTAGGCTACCAGATACTGAATGGCGAGATGGTGGAAGGCTTCCAGATCTGCGAACAGGAGATCTGCCGTTATGTGTCGGGGTATGCACAGTTCTATGAGAAGAATGACAGTATGCTGGCATATATGCTGGAGAACCGGGGCGAAGAGGCGGCACCGGAGAAGGTGGATCAGGAAAAATACGAAGTGGTGAAGAAACGGCAGGAGGAACGCAGACAGAGACAGGAGAGCGGAAATGCCTCCCGTGCCGCCGGACATACGGAGAATGCACCTGTGGAATATCGCAGAGTGGCAGAGAACAGACGCAGGGAACCGGATAATATTATACCCATGCCAACGACCGGACTGCGTCGGATGAAAATGGCGGCTGCCGGTGTCTTTGTTCTGCTCTGCGTGATGGCATTGGCATTGATGCGGCAGGAAAGCACCGGAGAATCCCTGGGGGAGACAGCCAGGCAGGCCATGAGCAACCTGATGGAGCAGAAACTGCCGGATGCGGTGGAGGAACAGAGCCAGATCAGCACGCTGGTGGCGGAGGACAAGCTGGAGGATGCTCTGCGACAGGAAAATGCTGCGGCGGGAAATACTACTGGGACTGCAGCAGAGACAGCGATGCCGGAAGGCACGGAAAATGCATCAATGGATGGAACGGGAAACAGTGCTGTAGATCCGACGGAAGAAAATACGGGCAGTGTAGCGGATGGAACCTCTGCGGACAGCAATGTCACAAAAAATACGACAGATGTGACGGAGGCAACAGAACAGAACACGACACAGGAAACAATACAGGATGTGACACAGACGGCAGAACCTGCAGTGGCAGAGACTCCTACAGTGGAGGCGGTTGCTCAACCCACACATTATACTATCCAGAGAGGGGACACACTGATCGGTATTTCTCTGCGGAACTACGGCAGCAACAGTAAAGTATCTGAGATCTGTTCCCTGAACGGTATTGCTGACCCCGATGATATCAAGATCGGTCAGGAAATCCTTCTCCCGTAAAAAACTTATTTTCAAAAAAGGGAAGTGTGTTATACTGTAACTACATGAGCAAAAAGCAGACTGCGCCGCAGTAATTTTGCGAATGCGATTCTTAATAGTTACGATAATACATAAGGAAACAGATACATGGCAGCAGATATCAAGAATTATCTGAAGGAAAAAGAAAAGCGGCAAAAGAGTCAGGATGACTATAAGAAAAAGATCCGTAAACACCGGCTGAAAATCGTGTACCGGGTGCTGTTGGTGGTGGCGGCTTTGGGAGCGGCACTTGCTCTTGTGGTGGTACAGGCAAAGAGACATATCTATACGGGATATGACACCGTATCTTCCATTAGCCGGGAGGTCTCATCGGATGCCACAGACATACGGTTGAAAAACAGTATTCTTACATATAGTAAAGACGGCGCTCACTGTACGGATGCCAAGGGAAATGTAAAGTGGAATCAGACTTATGTGATCCAGGATGTGAAGATCGCTACTTGTGGCGATGTGGCAGCTATCGGCAGTTATAACGGCCGTGAGATCTACGTGCAGAATACGGACAAGCAACTGGGAACTATTACAACGACCATGCCGATCCGAAATATCACAGTAGCGGAAACGGGAAGAGTGACAGCGGTGCTAGCAGATACGGATGTAGCCTGGATCATGACTTACGAAGCGGACGGGACCAACAGCTATACGGGACAGGCACATATGACGGACGGAGGGTATCCGGTATCCATCAGCCTGTCACCGGACGGAGAGCTTCTGGCGATCAGTTACCTGTATGTGGATGCAGGTGTGGTAAAAAGTAATGTGACATTCTACAATTTCGGACCGGTGGGCGAGAATCAGAGCGATTATATGGTCAGCGCATATTCTTATTCCGACCTGGTCGTGCCGAAAGTACAGTTTATGAATAATGATACAGCGTTTGCAGTAGGAGACAGCCGCCTTATGATCTATTCGGGTACCCAGAAGCCTGTGACGGCGGGAGAATACCTATATGACGACGAGATCCAGTCGATTTTCTACAGTGATAAATATGTAGGACTGGTATTCCTTTCGGACCAGGCGGAGACCAAGTACCGCATGGATGTGTACAATACTTCGGCGGCAAAGGTGGGCAGCTACTATTTTGATGTGGATTATACGGATATTTTCTTCGGGGATGATGACATGGTGATCTACAACGAATCGGAGTGCCAGATCTTTACAACGGACGGTGTGGAAAAATACCATGGCAGCTTCGGTAAGAGTGCCCGGCTTCTGCTTCCTGCAGGAGGTTCCTACAAATATTATCTGGTGACAGATAGTACAATAGATACGATACGGTTAAAATAAAGGAGTATACCAATGAATCTGAATTTATTACTGGTCATCATGGCGGTAGTATTGATCTGCATGGTGATGGACGGCTACAAGAAGGGAATGGTAAAATCCCTGATCTCTCTGATCTCCCTGCTGATTACCTGTGTGGTGCTGTTCCTGATCGGGAATGGTCTGAGCAGTTACTTTGATGGAAAGATATTCAATGTGATCCTGACAATACTGTTGCTGGCGGCGATCGGTTTGGTGCATCATCTTCTTAATATCGTATTTTTCTCGGCAAAGATGATTGTGAAACTACCTATAGTACATAGCCTGGACAAATTACTAGGTATTGTGGTTGGAATGTTGGAAACTGTTCTAATTGTTTGGACAATATACGCATTTAATATCTTCAGAGACCTGGGAACCCTGGGCCAGGTGATCGTAGATTATACCAGAGACAGCAGAATACTTACATGTTTGTATGAAAATAACTATCTGGCATATCTGGTGGAACAGCTCGGACAAAAGCTTCCTATCTTTGTAAAATAGCAATAAACATAATTGAAACATGGTTAAAATCCCCTGTTTATGCGGAATTGATGCGGCAGGGGATAATTTGTGTAAAAAATTCAAAAAATAGTGTTGACAAGTACACTAGCGGATGATATACTCAGATTCGTTGTTGAGGCAACGCCGAGACAACACAACAGCTCGAAAGAAACTTGAAAAGATTTCAAAAAAAGTTGTTGACAAAGTCTGACAGATATGTTAACATAAATACCTGTCACGGAAAACAAAGTTTTCCAAGACGAAAAAGATTTCAAAAAAAGTTGTTGACAAACGAAAGCGGTTATGATAAGATATCAGAGTTGCCGCTG
>OLSF01003194.1_pt1 | contig 11316 bp, 6 predicted proteins | sample 1672301 | NCBI WGS metagenome assembly OLSF01 (sample SAMEA3136669, study PRJEB25190) | human gut metagenome | biome: human gut; feature: human-associated habitat; material: faeces | place: Austria | collected 2013
GAGCAAGAAGCCCCTCATAGACCAGATTGCGGGACTCCTTAAAACTTGCGATTCCGTCATCGCCGCCGGTGACCCGGACGATGAGGGGCAGCTTATCGTGGACGAGCTTTTGGACTACCTCGGCTACGCCGGTAAGGTCGAGCGCGTCTACGTGAACGACAACATCGAGAAGAACATCGTGAAGGCATTCGACAAGCTCGTGCCCAACGACTCCTGCCGGGGTGCTGGCAATGCCGCCTATGCCCGACAGATGGCGGATATGTGCTTCGGCGTGAACGAGACGAGACTCGCCACCAAGCGTCTCGACGGCCTGTTCACCGTCGGACGCGTGCAGACCCCGACGCTGGGGCTTGTGGTGAAACGCGACGAAGCCATCGCCCACCACGTCACCCGAAAGTTCTACGAGCTGTTTGCAAGCGGTGATTCGGATGCCGGAGAACTCACCTTCAAGTATCTGCCGGGAAAGGAGCTGCTTGCCGGTGAGAAGCATCTGTTCGAGCGGCATACGCTGGAAGCCCTTAAGGAAAAGCTCGACGGACGCGACCTGCACTTTGAAACGACCGTATCGAAAAAGCAGGAGAACCCGCCGCTTCCCTACAACTTGACCGTGCTGCTTTCCGACATGAGCGAGCGCTTCGGCTTCACTGCCGCCGAGACTCAGCAAATCACGCAGGATTTGCGTGATAAGTACAAAGCCATCACCTACAACCGCTCCGATTCCCAATACCTCAAGGAAGAGCACCGAGAGCAGGCACCGGCAGTCCTTGCGCAGGCGATGAAGAACCTCGGCGTGCGCTGGCCTTTGGATTACCGGCTCCACTCCAAGGCGTTCAACGATGGGAACGTGACCGCCCACCACGGCATCATCCCGCAGGAAGCGGATGCGCCCGTGTCCGCGATGGAACCGGACGAAGCCAAGGTCTACACCGCCATCTGTGAGCGCTATGCGGCGCAATTTCTTCCTCCCGCCGTGTACGACGTGAGCGAGAGCACGGTAAGCGTGGACGGTGGAACGCTTAAGCTCACCGCGAAGCGCCTTTCGGACGCGGGGTTCACGGCTGTCTTCCCGAACATCTCGAACAGCCGCGTCAGAGAGGATTCCGATACGGGGAACCCATGGGTTCCCGCAGGAAGCCACACCCTTGCCGGTATCTCCTGTTCAATCACGGAAGGGGAGACCACCCCGCCCGCACCCTATACGGAGGGCACCCTCATCACAGACATGGCATCCATCGCGAAGTACGTCAAAGACCCGGAAATCCGGGAAATCCTTAAGCGTAAGGATGACGGCAAGAAGGGCGAACACGGCGGTATCGGAACGACGGCCACCCGCTCCTCCATCATCGAGGGTCTGAAAACTCGTGGCTACCTTGAGGAACGAAAGGGAAAGGTTCGAGCGACCGATAAGGCCAAGGCGTTCTACGCACTCCTCCCGCCGGAGATTCGCGGTGCAGACGTGACCGCAAGATGGTGGCTCATCCAGCAGGATATCGCAGACGGCAAGGCGGACGTGAACGCCCTGCAAGATTCCGTCATCGAGGTCTTCAATCACCACCGCGAGACCGCCTACGTGGGCGCATCCATCGCAGGTGCCGGAAAGACCGTAGTGGGCAAGTGTCCGAGGTGCGGCAAGGACGTTATAAAGACCGGCTCCATCTACGCCTGCTCCTCCATCAAGAACGAGAAGCAGGAGGACGGCACTTGGAAGGAGGTCGCGGGCTGCGGGTTCAAGCTGTTCGGCTTCTGCACCAAGAAGTTCACCGAGAAGCAGGCCGCATCCCTTCTTGACGGGAAGGCGGTCTCGCTAAGGGGCTGCAAGTCCAAGGCCGGAAAGACCTTCGACTGCACAGTCGTTCTTCAAAAGGACGGGTCGGTAGAACCTATTTTCACACCGAGAAAACCCACGAAGAAAGGCCGCAGGTAGCGGCAGAAAGGAAGGAATGACATGGCAACACTCCTATCACCGGATATGCTTCCCGAGGATATTCGGAACATGGATTTCGGGCAGGCTTCCATGCCCCACGCGCCCGAAGCCCAGACCCCGGAAGTGCCCTACGATACGACCACATCCGCACCAGACCGCCCTGCCATACCGCTCTCCCCGGACATGCTTTCCGGGAACCTGCGAGAAAACGACAGTGAGAAATCGGGCATCGAGTTCTCCTTCGATGCTTTCGGATACACCCAGCAGGTCGAGCTTGTACAGGAGTCCTATGCGGACGGGAACCTTGCAGTGACCGCCTATCTCTCCGACCCAACCGACGAATCGTTCGGACAGCCTTGGAGCAGCGTCACCGTGAACTTCGGTTCCCCGCTGCAACAGGACGCGACCGTTTTCCTCGACACCAATAACATGGGAGAAGCGATGCTCTCGAAAATCTCCCAGCTCGGAGCCTTCACCGGCCAGTTCATGCGTTCGGGATTCTGCTCCTACCCGGCCTTCACCTTCGATACCGAAGTCATGGGCAACATGCGCGACTTAAACGAGTTCGCATCGGCAGACCACAGCAGCCTTGCCGAGATGCGGGGCGCGTGCCACGCGGCACTCGAAAACGTATACGGCAGCGAGTTCACGGATGCCTTGGAAAGCGGTTACGACCTGAACGCCGAATCCCATGACTGCGCTTCCGGAAGCGCCGTGCTCGAAACCTGCGATACGAACCGCGCGGAACAACCCACGAACCATGTGAAGGGGGTGCGATAGGCATGAGCCGCTTTCACTCGAACCGGACTTGCATCCGTTCGCCGACAGCTATCCTAAGCAGCCAAAACACACCATTGTGCTAAAATCGGATACCGTATACACACCGCGCGGGACTACCCGTTCCGCACAGACAGAAAGGATGAAAAAACATGCCCAAGAAGACACCGGAGCCAGAGCAGGCTCCCAAGGCAGACAACTACGCCAAAATCAACATGCCCGCCGCCTTCCTCACGCCCCACGACATTCAGACAAGTGACGGGCGCACTTTTGAGAAGTGCTTCGTTTCCTTCCCCAAGGGGACGAAAGTGAACGGCATCGACGTGAGCGGCTTCTCAACCGATGTGTTCCTCTCCAACTACATGAAGAAGGACATGCTCGAGAAGGGACGCGCCACGGTCTCGTTCAAGAAGGACGAGCCGGTGCCCATCTGGACGGGGAAGAAGGACGATGCCGAGCACCCGTATCAGCGCTACGAGGTGAAGGCCACCGACCTCACCCACGCACTCAAGGTGGCGCAGGACTCCTATAAGGCCGAAAAAGCCGCAGAGCGTGCCGCCGCAAAGGACGGCGTGAGCCTTGCGGGCGAAGCGCGCGACATGGAGACCGGGAAGGACGCGCTCGCAGGCGATGACCCCGCCAAGTCCACCAAGTCGCGAACCGGGCAGGATATTGCCCAGTAGTACAGAGGAAAGAGGTGACAGTTCATGGTAATCGAGGTGCTCTACAAGTCCTTCCGCTACGAGAAGTTCGACTCGTCTGCCCAGACGAACTCCGAGCCGTTCCGCGCGAAGGGAACGAACATCCTTACCGACTGGAACCTCTACCTCGGTGCCCTTGAGGAAAACGGCATCATCCTCGCAGAGCACTGGTATGACGGAAATCCGCAGCACGCAGGCGGGCAGGTGACCCTTGAGGGCACCAAGGTTCCCGCCGCCACCCGTCAGGTCGGGAGCGCCATGCTACTCGTCTCGCCAGATGAGCTGGACGATGTGGTCTGGCTCAAGAAGGACGGCGAAAAGCTCCTGTGGCGGGAGGGCGATGAGCTGATAAACGGCGAGCGGTTCTTCGCCATGGAGCAGCTGTGCTACTCCGATGCCACGGTGCAGTCCATCAACCGTCGCGCCATCGCCGTGTTCGACTACTTGAAACACGCGCACCCGACGCACTCGGATGATGAGATTGCCCGCATCATGGGCTACACCGAATCCGCCATCGAGCGCATCCGCGATGCAGAAATCTCTCAGGACGATGGTTTCGTGGACGATGACGGGGAAGGTCAAAACGAGGAAGACAACACCGGAGCTATCGGCAGATATGACTTCGGTTAGAGATAGAACGAAACGAGAAACGCAGTTCAAACGAACCACCAACGAAGCTACAGAAAACCACGCAAACAAGGAAGGAGAAAAGAACACATGAAGATTCTCGGACGAATCAAGAAATCTAAGGTGCTCACTGCGGTCATGACCGCAGTGCTCATCTTCCAATCGGCCTGCCCCACCGGGCTTGCCTATGCCGCGCAGAAATCGGGTGTTAGCGCCTATGCTGCCGGTCAGACCATCGACCAAGCACTCGGTGCCACCAAGACGGTCGAGTCCGTGCTCTCCCAGCACGAGAACGACGAGTATTACCTCACCACGCCATATGGCAACAAAGGGCCTCATGGCGAGGGCGGCGCAATCGACACTTGGGACTGCTGGAAACCGAAGGGCGAGTACGGTAGCGGTGCCTATATGAACTGCACCGGTTTTGTGGTTGCCGTCCTCCGTGCCTGTGGAGCGAATACATCCATCATCGGAAACTATACCGCCAAGGACGGCTACAACAGGGGTAACGAGACGAACGCATCTAAATGGGATGAGTATTGCCGCGACAACAATGCCGTCAGCTACACATTCAGCTCCAAAGAGCAGATGCTCGCGTCCGGTATCCTTGAGAAGGGCGATATCATCTACATGGAGCCGGCGGACTGGAATCATAGCAATTCAGACTGCCATATCGGCTTCTTCTGGGGCAGCAACAGCTCGGAAGACCTTTTCTGGCACTCTTCCAGCCACGCGGACGGTATTGTAAAGGGCTATTTCCCGAACTCCGCAGGCGGCAACGTGATTTCCAAAATCACGCCCAAGTATCCCGTTCGCTACTACCGTGTCATCAAGACGTTGCACAAGGGATATCTGACACTGCATAAGGACTCCTCAAATAAGACCCTTACCGATGCCAATGACTGCTATTCCCTCGCAGGTGCCGAATATGGGGTCTACACTGACTCCAACTGCTCGAACAAGGTAGCGACCCTTACGACGAACGTAAGCGGGAACGCGAACACCGTCTCGCTCAACCCCGGACGCTACTATGTGAAGGAGACCAAGGCTCCCAAGGGATATTTCACCGATTCGCAGGTTTACACCGCAGATGTTTCCGGTGCGAATCGCGAATCCTCGCCTGTGAAGCTCTCAGTCAGCGACAATCCCGCAAATGACCCTATGGCTATGCTCCTTGGTAAATACGACGGCCAGAAGACCTATAACGGCGCTGGTAACCTCCCGCAGGGTTCCGCCACCCTTGCAGGTGCCGAGTTCACCGTCGATTACTACGCCACCCTTGACTACAAGAGCTACGATGACCTTAAGAACGCCGACGTGAAGCCGACACGTTCTTGGACGTTCAAGACGAACGAAAACGGAATCGCCAACTTCAAGGCCGACGATTTTGTTTCCGGCGATGCCTTCTACTACAACTCCAACAACGACCCGTGCATCCCACGCGGCACTGTCGTCATTCGTGAGACCAAGGCACCCACAGGCTATGTGAAGTCCGACGATGTATCCTTCCAGAAGATTCAGGAGAATCCGACCACAGGTGCCGTTCGTACTTACAACGTCCCGGAGGTTGCCGAGCAGGTCTACCGCTCCGATATCGAGTTCACGAAAAAGGCCGATAACGGTTCCGAGCACCTTGCAGGCGTGCCCTTCAAGGTGACCTCCCTCACTACCGGCGAGTCCCATATCGCTGTGACCGATGAGAACGGCTATTTCAGCTCCGCGTCCTCTTGGAACGCGCATGACTCGAACACCAACGCGAACGATTGGGCGCTGACCGCAAGCGACACCATCGACAGCACAAAGCTCGATGCTAACGCCGGTTTCTGGTTCGGCAACAACAGCGCGCTCGATGGGAACGGCACCACTTCCACCTCCGATGCCGTCAAGGCGGACAACAAGCTCGGTGCCCTGCCCTTTGACACCTATTCCATTGAAGAGCTTCGCTGCTCCGCTAATGAGGGCTATGCGCTCATCAACACGACTGTTACTGTGACCCGTGATGCCAAGACTATCGACCTCGGCACCTTCGATGACCCGGAGCCGGAAATCCACACCACCGCCTACGACGCTTCTGATAGCGACCATTACGTTGGGGTCGGCACCGTCAAGATTTCCGACAAGGTAGAGTACAGCCATCTCGTCGCGGGTAAGACCTACACCGTCATCGGTGAACTGCATGATGCCGCTACCGGCGATGCTGTCACGGTTAACGGTCAGGCTATCACTGCTGAAAAGACCTTCACGGCTGAGGACTCCGCAGGTTCCGTCACGCTTGACTACGCTTTCGATTCCTACGACCTCAAGGGGAAGACCCTCGTGGTCTATGAGACGCTTACCGATGCAAAGGGTGCGAAGCTCGCCGAGCATAGGAACAAATCCGACGTTTCCCAGCAGGTGACCGTGCTCACGCCGAAGCTCTCGACAAGCGCTGTGGGCGATGCGGACAATAGCAAGTCCGTCACCGCTGAGGGTGATGTTACTGTTACCGATTATGTCCGTTACACCGGGCTTACCGCCGGGCAGACCTACACGCTCACGGGAACCCTTATGGACAAGTCCACCAAGAAGGCTTTCGTGGATGCCGACGGCAACCCCGTCACCGCGACTGCTGAGTTCACGGCGGAAGCCGAAAGCGGTACCGCGACCGTGACCTTCACCTTCAATGCCAGCAGCATCAAGACCGGCACCAAGCTCATCGCCTTCGAGACCCTTTCCACGAACGGTATCGAGATTGCCGACCACAAGGATATCAACGACATTGACCAGACCGTTACCGTGAAGGCTCCCGTTATCGGCACCACCGCCGTCGATGCTGCCGACGGTGACAAGACGGTTACGGGCGAGGAAAATGTCGCTGTCCGCGATACCGTCCACTACAACAACGTGACCCCCGGCAAGACCTACAAGGTCATCGGTACCCTCTACGAGAAGGTTCTTGACAAGAACGGAAAGGTCACGAAGAAGGTATTCAAAGACAAGGACGGTACCCCCGTCACTGCGGAAGCAAACTTTACCGCAGAGGACTCCTACGGAAACGTCGATGTGACCTTCTACTTCGATGGCAGTTCGCTCAAGGAAGGTACCTCTCTCGTTGCCTTCGAGTCCCTGTCCTACAACGACAATGAGATTGCTTCCCATGCCGACGTGAATGATTCCGGCCAGACTGTCATCATCACGAAGCCCAAGCTCTCCACTACCGCAACGGATGCCCTTGATGGTGATAAGAACCTCATCGGTGAGGATAATGCCACCATCGTCGATACCGTCCATTACATGAACGTGACACCCGGCAAGACCTACAAGGTTTCCGGCACCCTCTACGAGAAGGTCACCGACAAGGACGGCAAGGTCACCAAGAAGCAGCTCCTCGATGCCGACGGCAACCCCGTCACCGCCGAGACCGAGTTCGTTCCCGAGGACACCTACGGCACCGTCGATGTGACCTTCGCCTTCGACGCGTCCGACCTCAAGGCCAAGGACAAGGTGGTCGCTTTCGAGTCCCTGTCCTACAAGGACAAGGAGATTGCTTCCCATAGCGATATCGAGGATGAAGACCAGACGGTCACCATGCACACTTCCGAGATTGGTACCACAGCCACGGACAAGCTCGATGGTGACAAGACCGTTATCGCCGATGCCGAGTCCACCGTCACCGACAAGGTGGAGTACGACCATGTGCTCACCGGCAAGGCCTACACCATGGCCGGTATCCTGATGGATGCAAAGACCGGTCTTCCCGTGCTGACTGGCGAAGGTGCGAAGAAGTATACCGAGGATGACCTCACCAAGTTCACCTCCGGCCTGATGAACGTGCTCGGCTTCCAGTCGAACACCTACTCCATCAAGGTTAAGGACAAGGACTGGGGCAACGGTGCCGTCATCGTCAAGAACGCGGACGGTTCCTACACCTATGATGCTTCCGAGCGCACCGAGAACGAGGACGGCACTTGGACTGTCAAGACCGACACCCAGACTCTCACCGAGCAGGAAGACGGCACTGGGAAGCTCACCGGTCTGGAGGGTAGCGGCAGCGCCACCGCAGACGGCGGCACAAGCTACGTCCGTAATATCGAGGAAACCTACAAGGCCGATGAGGTCGAGGTTACCGATAACGGTATCGACTGGTCGAACGCAAAGAAGCTCCCGACCGCTTCCATCGACCTCGCCAAGGTCAAGGCATATGCCGAGGAGAACAAAGACCTCCTCTCCTGCCTTGTCTACAAGACGGCGGAGTTCACCCCTGAGAAGGAGTCCGGTTCCATCGACATGGACTACACCTTCAACTCCAACGACGTTATCGACCGCCTGTCCGGCGAGACCAAGAACCTCGTGGTCTTCGAGGTCATGTTCAAGGGCAGCATCGAGAACGCTTCCGATGAGACTCCCGTTTCCATCGTCGCGAGCGAATGCGATAAGGACAACGAGGGACAGACGGTAAAACTCGCCCCGAGTACCATCGGTACCACCGCGACCGACAAGTCCGACGGTGACCATGAACTGATGGCTGGCAAGGATGCCGTCATCACTGACGAGGTGAAGTACGAGGGTCTTATCCCCGGCAAGGAGTACACGCTCCATGCCACGCTCATGGATAAGAAGACCGGCGAACCTTTGAAGGTTGCCGACAAGGGCGTGACCGCCGAACTCAAGTTCACGCCGAACAGTGAGAGCGGCACGGTCTCCATCAACCTCGGCGAGTTCGATGCAACCTCCCTCGACGGTCATACACTGGTTGTCTTCGAGGAGCTGACCAAACAGAGCGATATCGACGGCAAGGCCACGGACGTTACCGTAGCGGAGCATAAGGATATCAACGACGAGGGACAGTCCGTGACCGTCACCTCGACCCCGGCAGGCTCCACCTACGGAAAGACCGGCGTTGACATGACGAACATCGCCATCGCCATCGGCATCCTCCTGATTGCCGCAGGCTGCGCGACCGCTTACGGCATCAAGAGCCGCAAGACCACCAAGGGCGATGCGGACGAGAACGCAGAGGATAACACCGAAGCCTAGTGCCCGTAACGCCTGAAACCGGCAGGGTGCCGCGACACTCCGGCACCCTGCCTTCCTTTTTAATTTGAAAGGGGGATACACCCATGAAGGACGATAAAGAGAACGATATCGAGATGAACGACGGAGATTCCACCGAATCACCTGCGGATGGGAACAACATGCACGCGAACCCGGAAAGCGAGAAGAAGCCGCATAACCGGAAGGTCATTGCCGCCATCTGCGGCCTTGCCCTCGTCGCGCTCATCGGCGGCGGTGCCTATTACGGCATCGGCCACCCAACCGGCGCAGGTTCCAAGACCGAATCCGTGCAGGCGAATGATTCCAAGGAAAGCGGTTCCGATGCGTCTGCGAAGGACGGCTCTAAGAGCAAAGAGAAGTCTCACACCCACGACTGGTCTATCACCTACAAGACCGTCCACCATGACGCTGTGACGCACACGGAGCACGTAGCACCCGTCTACCAGAACCTGACCACCTACCATACCGTTTGCAATGAGTGCAAGCAGGTCATCGACGGCAAGGCCGATGACCACATCAAGCAGACCGGTCACTCCGGCTACTCCACCAATGTCCCCATCACCGATGAGGTCATGGTGAGCGAGGGCTATGACAAACAGGTCACCGACACCCCGGCTTACGATGAGACGGTCATCGACAAGCTGGTCTGCACCACCTGCGGAGCGACGAAGGATGCCCCGCAGGCCACATCGGATGCCGCCAAGTAATTCAGATGGCCAGATTGGGAAATCATAACCGGAAATCCCGTGCGGCTTTTGCGGCAGCGGCGGTCTTCTTGGCCGTCGCTGCCATCCTTTTCGGCGTGCTGCTTCATTTCTATCGGGATGCAAGTCCCTCACCGTCACCAAACGGCACGCCGCAGGAAACCGCCACGGAAAGCGCAGGTGGTCGGGAATCCGAGTTCCCTACTGTTGATTGGGATTACTGGAAGAGCGTAAACGGGGATGTTATCGGATGGATAACCGTGCCGGGGACGGATATCAACCATCCCATCCTGCAAGCCCACGCATCTGACCCGGATTACTACCTGCATCACGATATCTACCGGAACTACAACCCCTTGGGTGCGCTCTATCTCGACGCAGAATGCGAGAAGGAGGGCTTTCAAAGTCCGAATGCCGTCATCCTCGGACACAGCCTGACCCTCGGGAACGCGGTCACCTGTTTCGGCAACATCCAACGGTATAGCGATAAATCCTTCGCTTCTGAGCATCAGACTGTACTCATCCAAACCCCAAACACCAAGATGCGCTACACCGTGCGCTTCGCGAATATCGTGAAGGGATGGGAGCCGACCAAACGGACGGTCTTTGCCGGTGATTCGGATTTTCGGAACTGGTACGATTCCTCGCGGGAATCTGCCGCCATGGTACTCGATACCGATTCCGAACCGAATCAGGTCATCTCCCTCGTCTCCTGCTCCTATAACTTCTGGAAGCAGAATGAGCGGACGGTCGTGACCACCAGTATCGACCAAAAACAGGCGCAAACGGAAACTGTTTCGACCGAATCCCGTCAGACTGGCTCTGGTGCCGAATAAGGACAGGTTTTAATCTGTTCGCACTCACGCTACAAACCTACCGCCAAGACCCCGCAGATTCGATTCTGTGGGGTCGTTTTCTTAGAGCATGTCGGAAAAGCGGCAGCTATCGTATAATTTCAATGAGCTTTCCCGGAAAGGAGACCATGATGAAATCTAAGCAGAAGCAGACTCCTACGGAGATTATTGATAACCAGCGTCAGGCGGTCGTTGAGAAAATCATCGAGGACATGAAGCGCGACGGGCTTCGTTGGGCAGAACCGTACCTGCCCTCCCTAACACCGCACAACCCCGTCTCCGGCACCGTGTATCAGGGCGGAAACCGCGTGCATCTTGGCTTCATCGGGTTCATGCGCGGTTACACGGACAACCGGTGGGCTACTTTCAACCAGATAAAGGATGCCGGTTGGCATGTGAAAAAGGGTGCCAAGTCCGCGCTCATCGAGAAATGGAAACAGTTCGCCTTCTACAAGGAAAACGAGGATACCGGCGAGAAGGAACTTGCCGGACGCTACCCGAAGCTCGTGGGCTACTGGAACGTCTTCAATGCGGAGGATATCGAGGGCATCCCGCCGGAGAACGCTCCCGTCCATCTGAACGACCGAACGGCAACCATCGCACAGAACCTTGAGGAGTCTTCCAGATGCCCCGTCATCGAGAGCAGCGGCTACCTCGGAAGTGCCGCCTACTCTCCGGCTACCGACCGCATCCTC
>OLSF01003202.1_pt1 | contig 11282 bp, 11 predicted proteins | sample 1672301 | NCBI WGS metagenome assembly OLSF01 (sample SAMEA3136669, study PRJEB25190) | human gut metagenome | biome: human gut; feature: human-associated habitat; material: faeces | place: Austria | collected 2013
CGCCCTCGGCTTTCGCCATCTGCGCCACGGCCTGTGCTACCATCCTCTGCGCGGTCTGCTCGATCTCCGCCAGATGTTCCGTCAGTCGGCAGCTCGTTTTCAAGTTGATGTACAGCACGCGGCGGTGCTGCTTGAGGTACTGCCGCCGCAGTTCCGCGTACTTGCCCAGATGGACTTCCGACTCCTGCGGAAGCAGCAGGTTCGGAATCTGAAAGCCGTTCTGCTCGTGATAGGTGATTTCCATGTTCATCGCTCCTGTCAGCGTCAATATTTCGTTCGGTATTGGAATCATACCGTTTTTTGCTGTCCTTTGCAAATAACTGCTCTCGCTGAGCCTGCATGACGGTTCGGCTGATTTCGCGCAGTCCCATTTCTGCGATGTCACTGGTAGCGATGCCAAGGGCGTTGATGGTAGTAGGCGTGTTGAATTCATAGATATGGCCGAATTCATCAGGTGAAAAGTAATCATCTGCCCGCAGGCCCAGACGAGTCAGCAGCATATAGGACACGCTGACTTCCAGTGCATCCCGGTAGAACACTTCCAGATTGAGGTCGTCCAGTTCTTCCAGCAGACTGTCCTCACGGCAGTCCAATAGGTCTTGCAGATAGTCCGTGATGTTATCTGCCACGGCGTTATGGCTGGCAGAGCGCACCGCCTCTGCGAGATTCTCTTTCTCGGCAAGGTTTCCGAAGGTAGCTTCCAGCGTTTCAATGACAGCCGGTTCAAAGGCAGGCTGCATTGTCCAGATCGGCAGCGGATGGGCAAATCGGGATTCGTGCGTATCCGACACATCGAAGTAGAGCTTCAACAAATGCTGTCCATCGTCACCGAACACGGCAATGCTTTTCGCACCGCGATTGACCCAGCGGCCAAACTGACGGTTCCATCGCTCCATCTCAAGGACTGCGGTGGCGTCCGGGCGCTGGGCATAGATCAGGATTTGCTCATCAAACGGGCATTTGTAGTTATAGCAGGCCGCACGGAGAAAGCCTGTCCAGCTTTTATAGCTGCTGGTGACGCTTCGCACGGTCTGGTCGTACAGTTCGGTGATGAACTGAAATTTGGTTGGCAAATGTGTTGTCCTCCTTTCCAAAGGTATGAAAAAAGCAGCCCTTATGGACTGCTTTCAGCGGATGATTTCATTTTACGATATGGGATTATCGCTTACCATGTTTCGGCAAGCAGAAAATCGACAAGATGAACGATTTTAATACCGTTTTCAATGCCGGTATCCATTTCGTTGAGCGTAACGACATATTTAGGATAATGGTCGCGAATCTCCATCAGATTTCCGACCTCTCGATCTGAAGTTGCCGGAATCTGGACACAGACCTGCACATAAATCTTTTCGTCACGGCGCGTTGCTACAAAGTCGATCTCCTTCGTATCGTTCTTGCCGATAAAAACATCGTAACCGTGGCGCTTCAATTCCAGAAAGACGATGTTTTCCATCGCACCATCCAGCATCTTTCGGTTATAGCCCAGCAGAGCATATTTGAGCGATACATCGGAAAGATAATACTTCTCCTGCGTTTTCAAAATGCTCTTGCCTTGCAGGTCATAGCGTTCGCATGGATAAATGATGAACGCCTGCTCCAGCCAGCGCAGATAATTGTAAATACTCTCCACCGAAACCTTACGGTGCTCACTTTTGAGAAAAGTAGAGATAGAGTTGGCCGAAAAGGTCTTGCCTATATTCTCAATGATATATTTCACCACGCGATCAAAAAGGTCTTGCTTGTTGATACGGTGGCGCTTTACAATATCGCGGGAAACTACGGTGTGATAAATGCCGTTGACGATCTGATAGGCACTCTGCTCATCATACTCACTCAGCGCAATAATGGGAAAGCCGCCAAAGCGAATATATTCCTCCAGCAGTTCCTTGCGTGATAGGGTGCTGTCTGCCTTAAAGTCCAGATACTCCTTGAACGACAGCGTATAGACGGGAATGGAAACATAGCGCCCTGTCAGATAGGTTGAGATTTCGCTGGACATCAGTTTGGAATTGGAGCCGGTTACATAGATGTCGGCATCTGCACCCTCCAGCAGACTGTTGACCGCTTTTTCCCATCCGTCAATCTCCTGAATCTCGTCCAACAGAAGGTAGCAATGGTCTTTTCCTTTCATAGCTTCCAGCAGTTCATCATACATCTGCTTGGCGGTGATGTTTTCAGGAATGTCCATCTCCGTGTATCGCTTGGAGATAATATGGTCCTCGGATATGCCACGGCGCAGAAATTCTTCTTTCAGCATTTCAAAAATGGTAGACTTGCCGCAGCGGCGAACGCCAGCCAGTATCTTGACAAGCGGTTTATCAATAAACGGCTCGATAGCTTCAATATAGTCCGGTCTGTTAATCATGATATCGCCTCCCCTATAGCTATTAGTATAACCAGAAAAATCAGGATATGCAATGAGTTTTTCTGGTCTAACCGTAAAAACTTTATAGCTATTCAGAAGCGATATGACTTATCGCTCCGGCTCCGCTCGCTTCTTAGCATGGGAGCGCGCTTTGTTTTTCAGCTGTGCGCGGTATTTCTCGAAGGCAGCACGCTGATAGCAGTACATATAAAAATTATAATCGCCCTTTGTCGGCGTACAGCGCAGCATATACACATACTGCTTGCTTTCCACCAAAAACGCGCAGGATGGAAAAATAGCATCTTTGATGGCGCAGCTTCGCTGATAGTAAGTGCAGCAGCGTTTCATGGTGTCAAAGTCCCGCAGCGGGGAATCTGGCTGTTCTCTCAGCCAGTTTACGGTGCGGTCAATATCTGCCTTGAACTCCGGTGTGTTCAGCGCGTCGTTCTGGTGCGGCCACCAAGTCGTAAAGAATTGCTTGCCGCTGCCAAAGTCACCGCGCAGATGGCCGATACAGCCAGAGACCTTGTCCTGCTCCTCAGTCTGAGAGTAACAGAGGTCATGCAGCGCAGTGTCATCGGCTACAAAAAAGTCGATGACCTGTTTCTCGCTGACGGGATATTCCTGCTGAAACTCTGCCAGAGAGAAACAGCCGGATTCGAAATCCAAATCACCGTCGTTCAGTTCCAGACCGCCGCTGATGGGTAACTGGATCGGCTCCCGCATCAGGACAGTGCCGAAAAAATCCACCATGATACCGCGTGCCAGTTCTACCGGCTCACCGCCGTATTCGTCGCTGTACCGGACTTCGTAGCGGTACACGCCATCCGGCACGGTAGATCGGTCAACACGCAAGTCGGTGAACAGGGCCGGTACGCCGAAAATCGTCACCTCATCGTAGGTTAGGCGGTCTGCGTCATGTCTGCTCATCGTTCATCACCTCGCTCTGGTATCTGCGGCGCTTTGGATTTCATTCGTTCACGGAGAAATTCGGCTTCTTCCGTGATACGCCTTCCGAAGTCCGCAACTGCACCTAACTTAGTCGCGCAGTAGTGCCCCCAGAAGAAATTATCCGGGTCATTTTTGATGTTCGCCTGCCATGTGACATAGGGCGCTGCTGGATTGTTCAAATTCTCACCAATGACGAATCGGGCATTGCCGACTGTCATGCTTTCGATGATGATATAGCCTTCATTGACTTGTTTTTGCTCGTTCACACTCAGACCTCCCTGGATTTACTTAGCCGAAAGAAGAATATTCTTTCTCGGCACAGTAGTTTTCTTCTCTCTTTCGGCTTAGTTAGGAAAAGGGATTGTAAGGGGAAAACCCATGCAAGCCTATCGCTCCTGCTGCCGAAGCTGCCGTTTGTGCCAGTCCTCCAGGAGCTTGACGATAATTTTCTGTTTTTGTGACGGCGTATAAGTTTTGGGAAAATATTTCGCCAGCACATCGCCTTTCAGCACCAGCTTGTCCTCGATAGGTTTCTCCTCGGTCATAATAGCGTCCATCACATTCTCGTCCAGTTTGCCATCTTGGCTGTACTGTTTGAGCCGCTTGGCCTGACTGAGATTGGGCGTACATTCCTCGCGCTCGATAGCGTCGCAAAGCATAAGCTGTTCCGGCTCGGTGAGGTATGACACCTCCACAGCGGCATTGAATGCCATCGTCTTGTTATCCACACGGTCTAACAGGTCGGGGACGAGGTTGGTCAAACGGACATAACGGGTAACTTCCATTCGATTAACACCAGCGTCATGTGCAACAATATCGCGTGCCTGCAACTTCGGCACAATTTGTGCTGAAGTTAAATCTGTTCGTTTCCCTTGCCTTTTGATAGCGTCCAATTTCATCTTGTAGGCAAAGGCTTTTTCAGATGGCAGCAGTTCCTCGCGCTGTAAATTGCTGTCCACCATGAGTAGGATTGCAGTATCATCGTCCATCTCCCGCACAATAGCAGGAATTTCAGTCAGACCCGCAAGCTGACTGGCGTGATGACGGCGGTGTCCAGATACGATTTCAAAATTGCCGTCATTTTTCGGGCGCACCAGAATGGGAACCAAAACGCCCCGTTCCTTGATACTCTCGACCGTTTCCAGCATTTTGTCATCGTCTATCACTTTGAACGGGTGGTTCGGAAACGGCTCCAGCTTGTCCAGCGGAAGGTTCTGCACACGCTCCTGCGCGTCTGCCTGCCGTTCTTCGTCTGTCTTGAACAGGTCATCATAGCTGGCGAGTTGGATATTTTTCGCGGCGCTTTTCATGTTCCAGCACCTCCTTTGTAAATTTCTCATAGGCGGTCGCTACGGGACTGCGCGGGTCAAAGCTGAAAATACTGGTGCCTCTGGCGCTCATCTCTGCCGCCTTGATACCGCGCGGTATCTCGGTATCGTAGACCCGTATCGCCTTGCCGTAGGCGTTCCGCACAAGCTGGCTGATTTCCTTAGAGAAGTTGGTGCGGCTCTCCGTCATGGTGATGAGGATACCGCTGATTTTCAGATTGGAATTGAGCTGGCGCTGTACCTTGCTTACTGTGCGGAGAAGCTGTTCCAAGCCCTTGACGGGTAGGTAGTGCGACTGCACCGGGATAATGACCCGATCCGCCGCTGTCAGCGCGTTCAGCGTCAGCATACCGAGAGAGGGACTGCAATCCACCAGAATGTAGTCGTACTGCCGCTTGACCTCGTTCAGATAGGTACGGAGTACGGTTTCACGGCTCATGGTGTTCACAAGGGACACCTCCAGGCCGGACAGTTCGATGTTGGCGGGCAGTAAATCCATGCCCTCTGAGTGGTGCAGGATACCTGCCTGCGGCTCGATAGGGCGGTCTGAGATAATGTGCTCCAGCATGGTGGCCAGTGTTGGCGATAACTCGTCCGGCTGTTGCCAGCCGAGCATTTCTGTCAGATTCGCCTGACTGTCTGCGTCGATGAGCAGCACGCGCTTGCCCTGCCGCACCAGTCCAGCGCCCAGATTGACCGCCGTAGTGCTTTTTCCCACGCCGCCCTTTTGGTTCACGATTGCTATGGTCTGCATAGGTTTTTCCATCCTTTCTTTCTGATTTTTTGCATAAAAAAGCGGAGCATTTCAAACAAATGAAATACTCCGCTGATGCTGTCTATGAAGTTGTTATATACTATTACGATTCAGTCAAATCGAAATGCCGCCGTCAGTGCGTTTTCTGCGGCATCAGACATCTTCTCTGTGATGTGCGTGTAGTACCGCAGAGTGAACTCCAATTTGGAATGCCCCAGCATTTCCTGCACATAACGGGGATTGAGTCCGTTTTCCGCCAGCACTGTGGCGTGTCCCACATATTCTGTGAGAAAATACTGATATGAGATCCCCTGACTTTCCATGATGCTGCGAAGCCGGTTCCAGACATTACGTCCCTCACCGGATCTTGAATTGGGATTCACAATAAAAGAATACATAAAAAAAACCTCCAAACAACTCTCTGCTTTATCATAACATTGACGTTCGGCTTTTACAAATTAAAATTTCTTAAGGATTTCTATATTTTACATAAACTTAACCTTTTTTCTATGCTGGATTTTACGAATGCACTTTATACTTGCACGTATCAGATGAAAATGAAGCTGGAGGAAAATTATGATATATCTTGTGGAAGATGATGAAAGTATCCGTGAACTTGTTGTATATACATTAAACAGTCAGGGTCTGGAGGCACAGGGTTTTGAACGGCCATCACTTTTCTGGAAAGCGCTGGAAAAAGAACTGCCTTCACTGGTGCTTCTGGACATTATGCTTCCGGAGGAAGACGGACTGTCTATTTTAAAAAAAATCCGTATCCGTCCGGATGTGCGGAAACTTCCGGTGATCATGCTTACTGCAAAAGGAAGTGAGTTTGATACCGTGGTAGGTCTGGACAGCGGTGCAGATGATTACATTCCGAAGCCGTTCCGCATGATGGAACTGATCTCCAGGGTACGTGCCCTTCTTCGGAGATCAGAGGACAATGGCGCAGAGGAGTATCGTATGGAAAATCTTTATGTATGTCCGGGAAGACATGAGGTAACTGTTGATCAGGAGCCTGTGAATCTGACACTGAAAGAATACGAGATGCTTTGTCTCCTTCTGAAAAACAGTGGTACGGTTCTTTCCAGAACACAGCTTTTAAATCAGATCTGGGGATATGAATTCGACGGGGAGAGCAGAACCGTAGATGTACATATCCGTACCCTTCGCCAGAAGCTTGGCTCGGCAGGAGATCTGGTGGAAACAGTTCGTGGAGTGGGTTATAAGATCAGCGGAAAATGTGCATGAACAGCTGCTGAGAGTAATATGAAAGTAAAGAGCATTTCGACGGAAAAAGGCTTTGGCCCTTTTCTGGACGAAGTGCTTTTTTCATGCTATAATAGGTGAACCCTGGAGCGTAATCGAGAAGGCTCCAAAGAGCATGAGGTGAAATAAAAAATATGAAATCATTAGTAATTGCGGAGAAGCCATCCGTTGCCAGAGACATTGCTAGAGTCCTCCACTGCAGTCAGAAGGGGAACGGAACCCTGGAAGGAAAAGACTATGTAGTGACCTGGGCCCTGGGACATCTGGTAACACTGGCAGATCCGGAAGAATACGATAAAAAATATACCAAATGGGAGCTTTCCACGCTTCCCATGATGCCGGAGAAAATGAAACTGGTGGTGATACGCCAGACCTCCAAGCAGTACAATGCGGTGAAAACTCAGCTTTACAGGAAGGATATCGGGGAGATCATCATTGCCACAGATGCCGGACGTGAGGGAGAACTGGTAGCAAGGTGGATCCTTGCAAAGGCAGACTGCCATAAACCTATCAAGCGTCTGTGGATCTCATCCGTAACGGACAAAGCAATCCGTGACGGCTTTGCCCACCTTAAAAACGGCCATGATTATGATGATCTTTACCATGCGGCACAGGCCAGGGCGGAGGCGGACTGGCTGGTGGGAATGAACGGGACCAGAGCGCTGACCTGTAAATATAATGCCCAGCTTTCCTGCGGACGTGTGCAGACCCCCACCCTTGCCATGATCGCAAGAAGAGAGCAGGAAATCCGGGAATTTAAGCCGGAGGATTATTACGGGATCACTCTGCAGGCGGGAAATGTACGCTGGACCTGGCGTGACGGAAAAAGCGGAAGCCTCCGCACCTTTAAGAAGGAGCGTGCCCAGGAGATCCAGACAAAGGCAGGAAAAAGCAACCTTACCATAACAAAGGTTTCCAGAAAGCCGAAGAAGACCTATGCGCCGGGGCTTTATGACCTGACCACTCTTCAGAGAGAAGCCAATCAGAAATACGGCTTTTCTGCAAAGGAAACTCTGAATATCATGCAGAGGCTCTACGAGAATCACAAAGTCCTTACCTACCCAAGAACGGATTCAAGATATATAGGAAAAGATGTAGTTCCTACCATTAAAGAGCGTCTTCAGGCATGCGGGACAGGTCCTTATCGAAAACTTGCCGGTGCGCTGGTCAATAAACCGATCCAGACCAGTGCTGGCTTTGTGGATGACAAAAAAGTCAGTGACCATCATGCCATCATTCCTACAGAACAGTTTGTACAGCTGGATCATATGACCAACGAGGAACGGAAGATTTACGATATGGTAGTACGCCGTTTCCTGAGCGTGCTGTATCCGCCGGCTGTATATGAGCTGGTAAGCATGGAAGGAACTGCAGCAGGAGAAACTTTCGCTGCAAGCGGACGTATTGTAAAAAGTGCAGGGTGGAGAGAGGTTTATGAAGGAGGCTGGCAGGATGAGGAAGAAGAGGATTCATCGGATAAGCTGAAAGACCAGCAGCTTCCGGAGCTTACGGAAGGCCAGAAACTTACCGTGGAATCCGCATCCCTTACAAACGGAAAAACAAAACCACCGGCCAGATTTACAGAGGCCACACTTCTTGGTGCCATGGAAAATCCGGTCCACTTTATGGAAAGCCACGACAAAAAAGCGGCAAAAACCCTTGGTGAGACCGGTGGACTTGGAACGGTAGCCACAAGAGCGGACATCATTGAGAAGCTTTTCAACAGCTTTATGATGGAAAAAAGAGGCAATGAGATCTACATTACCTCCAAGGCGAAACAGCTTCTGGAGCTGGTTCCGGAAGAACTGAAAAAGCCGGAGCTTACCGCAGACTGGGAGATGAAGCTCAGTGATATTGCAAACGGAAAGCTCCGTCAGGATAAATTCCTCACAGGGATCCGTAAATATGCCTGTGAGATCGTAGATGAGATCAAAGGCGGACAGGGAACCTTCCGCCATGACAATATGACAAACAAGAAGTGCCCTAACTGCGGCAAACATCTTCTGGCAGTCAACGGAAAGAATGCCAAAATGCTGGTGTGCGAGGACCGGGAATGCGGATACAGAGAGACAGTATCCAGGACCACCAATGCGCGCTGTCCGAAATGCCATAAGCGTATGGAGATGCTTCTGAAGGGAAAAGAAGAGACCTTTGTATGTCAGTGCGGCTATAAAGAAAAGCTTTCATCCTTCCAGGCAAGACGAGCCAAAGAGGGTGCAGGTGTGAATAAGCGTGATGTGCAGCGTTATCTTAAGAAACAGCAGAAAGAGGCCAATGAGCCGGTGAACAATGCATTTGCACAGGCGTTGTCAGGAATTAAACTGGATTAAATAAATTGCCTGTCCAGATATCCGGGGTTCGGATGAGCGGAGGACCGGATGCAGATACATCGGTCGGAGAAATGTGTCTGGCAGAACAGGACAGCAGAAAGAGAGGAAAACGATTTGGGATTACAGGATGACAGAATGTCAGGAAATATTCAGGATATCGCAAGACTGATCACAAGACTTCTTCTTAAGGGAGATATGCCGCAGTATACACTTCCTGCAGCAGAGGCAGATTATACAGAGGCAGACCAGCTTTTTAAGAAGGTTATCGGACTTGCTGATGAGGGTGATATCAACGGAGCGGAAAATGAGCTTCTTATGAACATGGAGGAAGATGATCCGGATTATCTGGAGCTTGCCCTTACCTTTTATCTGCATCTCAATGATATGGACGTAGATTACCTGGATGATCACGATTATTCCAGGGAGGAGATCCTGGACGGGTTGAAAAGCCTGGCTGAGGACTGGGGAGTTACAGGACTGGAGGCACTTGTCTGATGCGGTGGGAGGTTACACTGGAGGAAATTTCCGACGGTCGTTTATACGAGGCAAATGACATGGTAAAGGCAGACTGTCAGGACTGTAAGGGCTGTTTTGACTGCTGTACGGGAATGGGAGATTCTGTTGTACTGGATCCGCTGGATGTATGGCGGTTAAGTCAGGGACTTCACTTAAGTGTGGACCAGCTGCTTGCCGGAAAAATAGAGCTTGGCGTCACAGACGGAAATATTCTGCCGCATCTTAGGATGACAGGGGCAGAGGAACGATGCGTATTTCTGAATGGCAACGGAAGATGCTCCATCCACAGTTTCCGTCCGGGCTTCTGCCGTTTGTTCCCGCTGGGAAGATACTATGAGGACGGGAGTTTTAAATACATCCTTCAGATCCACGAGTGCAAAAAGACCAGCCGCAGTAAGATCAAGGTCCGGAAATGGGTAGATACACCGGATTTCAAAAATTACGAAAAATTTGTCTGTGACTGGCATTATTTTCTTCTGGATGTCCAGTCGGTTCTCTATGAGAGCGAGGACAGTGATCTGATCCGAAACCTGAACATGTATGTGGTAAACCAGTTTTACAGGAAGCCTTATGATGAGAAGCGGGATTTTTATGAGCAGTTTTACGAGAGACTTGCGGCGGGAAAAGAGCTCCTGAGCCTTGGTATGTGAAACAGACCAGGCAGCGAGGTGTCTGAGCTTACCTGCCTGAAAGTCTCTCGCGCGGAGGAAAGAAAGGATTTTTTGACATATGAACTTAAATCAGCTCACATATTTTGTGACTCTTGCCCAGATCGAAAATTATACCAGGGCGGCCAAGCGGCTGGATATTACACAGCCAAGCCTCAGCCATGCTATCTCCAACCTGGAAAAAGAACTCCAGGTTCCACTTTTTGAGCGTCACGGAAGAAATGTGACCATGACCAAATACGGGGAAATGTTTCTGAAATATGTGCAGGACTCCTTACATATCCTGAATCTTGGTGTGGAGAGGATACAGGAAGCGGCAAGGATTCCGGGAGGAAGTATTTCCATCGGGTATATCCATACCCAGGGACGCAGATTTATCCCGGAGCTTGTCCGGGGGTTCCTTAATGAACAGGAGGGGAAGAAGATTGATTTCCGTTTTCAGAATGCAGCTACCGGAAGTCTGATCCGGGGTCTGAAAGAAGAGAAATTCGACGTGATCTTCTGTTCCCGGGCAGAGGGCGAGAAGGAGATCAGCTTTGTGCCGGTGTCAGAAGAAAAGCTGGTGGCTGTAGTGCCTGAGAACCATGCTCTTGCAGACCGAAATTCAGTGACCATAAAAGAGCTGGGGCAGTATCCGCAGGTGACCTTTACCCCTGCAAGCGGACTGTATTTTGTGATCCGGGAGCTTTTCGAAAAGGAAGGACTTTCACCGGAGACGGCCTTTGAGGTAGAAGAGGATGGTGCACTGGCAGGTATGGTGGCGGAGGAATTTGGTGTAGGCATTGTGCCGGATGTACCGGTGATCCATACACTTCCTGTGAAAATCTTAAATATTGAGAATCTGCACTGCCGTCGTTACATATACATGGGAATGATGAAAAAACGGTATCCAAGTGCGCTTGTGGAGCAGTTCCGGGATTATATATACAAGCATTACCGGATCTATGAAGTGATACAGTAGAATCTTGGTGATAAAATTTCTGTAAAAAATCTCTGCTTCTGTAAAAGGGCGGAGATTTTTTTGACACAGATCCTGGCGTGAATACTATAGCAATTCCATAAATTACTGCAAACAATCCAGTCCATCATAGCGTGAAGTCC
>OLSF01003217.1_pt1 | contig 11256 bp, 8 predicted proteins | sample 1672301 | NCBI WGS metagenome assembly OLSF01 (sample SAMEA3136669, study PRJEB25190) | human gut metagenome | biome: human gut; feature: human-associated habitat; material: faeces | place: Austria | collected 2013
ATTTGAAAATCTTACTTGCAGCATGCAATGCAAAATATATCCATTCCAATCTTGCGGTATATAACCTGAAATCCTGTTCCGGAGAATACAGCTCCAGTGTTGTGGTCAAAGAGTATACGATCAATCAGATCAGGGATGACATTTTAAAAGATATTTATCTGGAGCAGCCGGATGTGGTCTGCTTTTCCTGCTATATCTGGAATATTTCTTTTGTCAGGGAGCTGGTGCCGGATCTTAAGAAAATCCTTCCACAGGTGGAGTTTTGGGCAGGAGGCCCGGAGGTATCCTACGATGCGGTGGAATTTCTGAAAAAGAATCCTGTGTTTTTTGGAGTGATGGTGGGAGAAGGAGAGGAAACCTTCCATGAACTGGCAGGTTATTATATAGAAAGAAAACCGGAAACTTTGAGCGAGATCCGTGGAGTGGCTTTTCGTGATGAAAACAAAGGCAGGGATATTGTACACACGGGCTGGCGGGAATTGATGGATTTAAGTAAAGTTCCGTTTGCATACAGCAATCTTACAGAGTTTAAAAACCGCATTATTTATTATGAGAGTAGCAGGGGATGCCCCTTTTCCTGCAGCTACTGCCTTTCTTCCATAGATAAGAAGCTTCGGTTCCGTGATATTGAGCTTGTAAAAAAGGAATTGCAGTTTTTTATTGATAATAAAGTTCCTCAGGTCAAATTTGTGGATCGTACCTTCAACTGCAAGCATGACCATGCCATGGAGATCTGGAGGTATATTACGGAGCATGATAACGGGATCACCAATTTTCATTTTGAAATTTCAGCAGATCTTCTCCGTGCGGAGGAGCTGGCGCTGATGAAAACCATGCGTCCGGGCCTGATCCAGCTGGAGATTGGTGTACAGTCTACCAATCCTCAGACCATCAAAGCCATTCGGAGAACCATGGATTTTGAAAAGCTGAAAGGGATTGTAGAACAGATCCACAGCTTTGGAAATATCCACCAGCATCTGGATCTGATCGCAGGACTTCCCTATGAGGGATACGACAGCTTCCACAAGTCCTTCTGCGATGTTTACGCACTGCGTCCGGAACAGTTTCAGCTTGGTTTTCTGAAAGTGCTGAAGGGCTCACACATGATGGAAATGACAGGGGAATATCAGATTCTTTACAAGGATCGGGAACCCTATGAGGTACTTTCCACAGCCTGGCTGACCTACGGGGAGATTTTAAGGCTGAAAATGGTGGAAAGTATGGTGGAAGTGTATTATAATAGTGGGCAGTTCAAAAATACCCTTGTATTTCTGGAGAAGTATTTTGACGATCCTTTCCGGATGTATGAGGCACTTGGCAGATTTTATGAGAAAAAAGGATACTCGGAGATCTCTCATTCCAGGATGAGGCGCTATGAGATCCTTATGGAGTTTGCCGGAGAACAGAAAGAGATCCCGTCGGAAGCACTTTCCGATGTAATGCTCCTGGATCTTTATCTTCGAGAGAATTTAAAGAGCAGGCCATCCTTTGCTTCAGACCAGAAGCCGTATGAGCGGCTGATCTGGGATTACCGGAAAGCGAAAAAAATCCCGAAAACCGCCCATATCGAGGTGTTCCGGGACGGAAAGAAGCTTCTTTTTGATTATACAGACAGGGATCCTTTGACCAACAATGCGCGATTAACGGATATTACAGATGAGGTGAATAATAATTATGGGAATGTTTGATCCGAAAAAAAGAAAGCTTGTGACAGCCATCATTGCAGTGATTCTTGTTCTGGCAATGGTAGTGCCTACGGTCATTTCTCTTCTTCTGTAAGGATGTGGGAAGATGAGACTTGGAAAAGCAGCTATGGAGGCGCTGCAGGCAGAAATCTGCGGGCAGCTTTCGCCGGGAAATGAGCTGGTTGTGGCAGGAGCCGTAGCCCTTAAGGGAACTGCCCTGATTGCAAAAGAAAAGCATGAGATTCTCAGGGAACATTTTTCCCAGGGATTTCTGTATGATTCTGAGAACATGCAGGAGAGTTACGGTGTAGGAGAAAATCCAGAGGAAAGCGCAGCCTGGGAAACAGCTAAGAAAGCTGGGGCCACTGCTTTATATGCTATGGGAGAGGGCGGATTTCTAAGTGCCCTCTGGAAAATGGCGGAGGCATCCGGAGTAGGTCTTAGTGCAGATCTTCGAAGTGTGCCCATCCGACAGGAAACCATAGAGATCTGTGAGATCCTTGATGTGAATCCGTACAAGCTGCTTTCCGGCGGAAGTATTCTTATGGGAATCCATGGCGGTGATGCGTTTGTGCAGCAGTTGCGACGAGAGGGGATCATGGCAGCAGTGATCGGGCAGACCGATTCCGGAAATAACAGGCTTCTTTACAGCGGCGGAAATGCCAGATATCTGGAACGCCCGGCAGAAGATGAGACCAAAAAGCTTGGCTTTTTGATCTCATGAGCAAGCAGCGAAGCGGATTGCGAATGCATATTTTGTATATTTAATGCTATGTAGAAAAGAGGAAAAAAATAAATGGGAGTTTTGAATATTGTGCTCCATGAGCCGGAAATTCCGGCAAATACAGGAAATATCGGCAGAACCTGTGTGGCAACAGGAACCAGGCTGCATCTGATCGAACCGCTTGGTTTTCGCCTGAATGAAAAGGCCATCAAGCGTGCAGGTATGGATTATTGGGAACATCTGGATGTGACCAGATATCTAGACTATGAGGATTTTCTCAAAAAGAATCCGGGAGCAAAGATTTATTACGCAACCACCAAGGCACCTCAGACTTATACAGATGTGCAGTATGAGGATGACTGTTTCATTATGTTTGGCAAGGAGAGTGCGGGAATCCCGGAGGATATCCTGGTAAACAATCAGGAAACCTGCGTGCGGATCCCGATGATCGGAGATATCCGTTCCCTGAATTTAAGCAATTCAGTTGCCATTGTGCTTTATGAGGCGCTGCGACAGCATAATTTTACGCATATGAATCTGGAAGGCCATCTGAGAAATTACGACTGGAAATAAGCCTGCAAAGAGTAAATAAAAACCTCTGATCCGGAAATACTGTAGGAGATATTGAGAGATATTTCTTTTACAGCCTTCCGGATCAGAGGTTTTTTGATGTTTTATTTTGCTTTTTCCAGTGTAAAGATAAATTCTGTTCCAACACCTACGGTGCTGATCACATTGATATTCTGCTTATGAGCGTTGATGATCTCTTTTACAATGGCAAGGCCAAGCCCGGTACCCTTGCGGTCTTTTCCACGGGAGGCATCGATCTTATAGAAACGATCCCAGATCCTGGAAAGACTTTCCTTTGGAATTCCGCTTCCATGGTCTTTGACTGAGACAAAAACCTTGCCATGATTGACTGTGGTTTCCAGTGTGATAGAAGAATTGTCGTTGCTGAATTTTACTGCATTGTCCAATAAATTGTATAGTACCTGCTGGATCTGTTCCATATCTGCACGGACAAAAAGCTCTTTTCCCGCAAGGAGGAGCTCCAGACGGATGTTTCGTTCCGAACAGGTTCCCTCAAAGGTGGCGGCTGTGGTACGGATCGTTTCATTGATATCAAAACGCCGCATATGCATCATACGCTTTTTGACATCCAGTTCGTTTAAGGTAAGGAGACTTCGGGTAAGCTTCTCCAGACGGGTGGATTCAAAAGCAATGACTTTCAGATAACGTTCCTGCATTTCCGGTGGGATGGTACCGTCCAGCATGGCTTCCACATAGCCTTTGATGGAGGTCAGAGGCGAGCGGAAATCATGGGACACATTGGAAATGAATTGTCGTTGATACTCTCCGTTTTTGTTCAGCTTGTCTGCCATGTAATTCAGGGAGTGGGAAAGATATCCCATCTCATCTTCAGAATCTACGGGGATCGTGTAGGTAAGATTTCCGTTGGCAAATTCCAAGGCACCCTTTAAGATTTCTTTCAGAGGTTTGTGGACCCTGTAAAAATAGATCAGAAGAAAACTGAAAAACAGTGCATAGATCACAATAAAGATCAGGACCATAACCTCTACGATATTGCTGCGGCTTTCGTAGAGGTTTTTCATAGGGTAGTGGATCACCAGATAACCAGTCACCAGATCCGTATCTTTTATGGGAACGACTGTGCTTAGCTGTGTGGTTTTTAATATCCCGTAAAACGTACCGGAGGAATAGCAGGTATCTTCGTAATCTTCCGGTCGGAAGTTCCTGACGGTGATATCACCGGAATCAGAGGACTGCTGGTTTGTGTTTATCAGAACGTTCCCATCTGTATCCATAACCCAGAAATCTGCATTTTGAAAGGCTGCTGCAGAGGAAAGAGCCAGGGTGAGGGATTTGTTTTTGGGGCTTTTTACAGCCTGACGAAGTTCATTTTTGGAAACTAGCTGGCTGGCAGTGCGGTAAAGGGACTCTCCGGTAGAGCGCTCCAGCCTTTTTTCTACCAGGTAGGAGCCACCGGAGGAAAGCAGCAGAAAGCAGATTCCGCCTAGCATAAAGTACAGGATCAGCAGTTTAGTATAAAGATGCTGTTTCATGAATCCTTTACCTCAAATTTGTAACCGATCCCCCAGACTGTGGAAAGAGCCCAGTTTGGGTTATCCTTGATCTTCTCACGTAGACGTTTGATGTGAACGTCTACGGTTCTGGTATCGCCAATGTATTCATAGCCCCAGATGTGATCCAGAAGCTGTTCTCTTGTGAAAACCTGATTGGGAGAAGCTGCCAGGAAATAGAGAAGCTCCAGCTCCTTTGGCGGCATATCGATCTGGTGTCCCATATAAGTTACAGAATAGTTGGTCAGGTTGATCACCAGATCCGGATAGGAAACACATTTTTCCTTTGGCGCGGCAGACGGAGATTTTACATGAAATCTGCGCAGTACCGCACGGACACGTGCCACCAGCTCTTTGGAGTCAAAAGGCTTGATGATGTAATCATCTGCTCCAAGTTCCAGTCCCAGGACTTTGTCAAAGGTTTCTCCCTTGGCGGAAAGCATAATGATCGGTACATCGGAGGTGTGACGGATCTCACGGCATACCTGGTATCCGTCAATGCCCGGAAGCATGAGATCCAGAAGGATCAGATCCGGGTGAAAAATATGGAACTGCTTCAGGGCTTCCTCGCCGTCATTTACGATCTTAGTCTCAAAGCATTCTTTTGTGAGATAGAGAGCAACCAGCTCTGCAATGTTGTTGTCATCGTCAACAATGAGGATTTTCTGTTTTGTAGCCATGGCTTCAGCTCCTTTTTATTTCTTGAATTCTACAATGGTCACGCCGGCATCGCCTTCTCCGAATTCGCCGAGACGGAAGGAAGCTACGTGCTTTTGGCGCTTCAGGTAATTGTGGACACCTTTGCGGAGGGCACCGGTACCTTTTCCGTGAACGATACGGACGGATTTCATGTGTGCGATATAGGCGTCATCCAGATATTTATCCAGCTCTGCAACTGCCTCATCTACGGTTTTTCCAAGAAGATTGATCTCTGTGGAAATGCTGGCTGCCTTGGACATACGGATCTTTCCGGCGCCGGTACGCTGCATGGACGGAGTGGTGATCACCGGCTCGTCCACAAGCTCCAGATCGGAGATATGAACCTTGGAACGTATGATACCCATCTGCACAAAGAGATATCCTTTGGAATCCGGATGACTGGAAACTGTTCCTTTCAGATTCAGGCTGAGCACCTTTACGGTATCGCCAAGAGAAAGATCGGAGGGCTTCAGCTGTTTCTTTGGCTTTTGCTTCTGCTGTTTGGAAGACATTCCATTTTCGGCTTTTGACATACGTTTTTTCAGGTTCTGGCGCTCTTTTTCCACGGAAGCGGTATCTACGTGATCCTTCTGGAATTTATGGAAAAGCTTCATGGTCTGATCTGCGTATTCCTTGGTATCGCGGAGAATCGCATGTGCCTGTTCATTGGCTTCTCTGAGAATCCGCTCTTTACGTTCATCCAGCTTTTCTTCTTTTTCCTGAAGAGATTTTTTCAGCTCTTCTACCTGTTCTTTGTAACGGGCAATTTCAGCACGCTCGTTTTCGATGGTAACACGGCTCTGCTCCAGGGATGTCAGAACATCTTCAAAAGATTCATCCTGCTCGCTGATCTGTTCCTTTGCTTTGTCGATGATGAAATCCGGAAGCCCCAGCTTGGAAGAAATGGCAAATGCGTTACTTTTTCCCGGAACACCGATCAGAAGGCGGTAGGTCGGACGTAAGGTTTCCACATCGAATTCACAGCAGGCATTTTCCACACCTGGAGTGGAGAGGGCATAGATCTTCAGTTCGCTGTAATGGGTGGTTGCCATGGTACGGATACCCTGCTCGTGAAGATGTGACAGGATCGCAATGGCAAGAGCGGCACCCTCTGTAGGGTCCGTACCTGCACCAAGCTCATCGAAGAGGACCAGGGAATCCTGATCTGCGGATTTCAGGAAGGAAACCACGTTTGTCATATGAGAGGAGAAGGTACTTAAGGACTGTTCAATGCTCTGCTCATCTCCGATATCAGCATAAACCTCGCGGAAAAGTGCAAGTTCGGAACGATCCAGCGCCGGGATATGGAGACCCGACTGTCCCATCATGGTAAGAAGACCTACGGTTTTCAGAGAAACAGTTTTACCACCGGTGTTTGGTCCGGTGACAACCAGGAGGTCAAAATCATCCCCAAGACGGATGTCAATAGGAACGGCTTTTTTCTTATCGATTAGTGGATGACGGGCCTGGCGAAGCCGGATCCGGCCTTCTGTGTTGAAAATAGGTTCACTGGCGTTCATATCCATGGCAAGTGCGGCGCGGGCAAAAATAAAGTCCAGCTGTACCATGATGGAAAGATCTGCGTGAATAGCCTCCAGCTCAGCAGCTACCTGCTGGCTTAAGGATGCAAGGATCACTTCGATCTCTTTCTGCTCTTTCAGCTCCAGCTCGCGGATGTCGTTGTTCAGCTTGACAACAGCCATAGGCTCAATGAAAAGAGTGGAGCCAGTGGCGGACTGGTCGTGGATCATACCGGGAACCTGGCCTTTATATTCAGCCTTTACCGGGATACAGTAGCGGCCGTCGCGCATGGTGATAACGGAATCCTGAAGATAATTCCTGGCACTTCCTGCAACCAGAGAAGAAAGCTGGGTGTGGATCCGGTCATTGGTGGCCTTGATGCTGCGGCGGATCTGACGAAGCGTGCTGCTGGCATCGTCACTGATCTCATCCTCAGAAAGGATACAGCGGCGGATCTCTGTGCTAAGGGGTGTCAGAGGTTCCAGTGCCGCAAACATTCCGTCAAGGGAATCGGTCATTCCGTCATCACGGTCACTTCTGGAATAGGCCTTTACACGACCGGTATTCTCAAGAAGACTGCAGACAGAAAGCAGCTCCGGTGCATTCAGGGCGCTGCCAACAGTAAGACGTTTTAATGTGCCGCGGATGTCCTTGACGCTGCCGAAGGAAATGCCGCCTTTTTTGAACAGGCGTGCAAGGGCATCGTGTGTCTGCAACTGCATGGACCGGATCTCCTCAATGTCTGTGGAAGGGGTAAGCTTTCGACAGAGATCTTTTCCCATGGGGGAGGATGCCTTGTCTGTGAGCAGATCTATGATTTTATAGTATTCAAGTGCTTTGTATGCTTTTTTGTTCATTGTTGCTATAGTTACTCCTTTTTGTTACTTCTGTTGATTCTGTGCTTTTCTGCGTAACACAGGATATGCAAAAAAACACTTCGTTTCCTATTTTACATGATTTCCATAGCAAAGGAAAGTAAAATGTGTTATGATACTGAATAAAGCCCGGAAGTAAGAGGAAACTGTGCGAAAATGCAGGGAAGACCGGACCGGGATGTGGCCAGAGATCGTAAAGAAAGGCTGGCTGTGAATGTAAAGTGTGAAGTGGATAGGTACATGAGTATGTCTGCTTTGAAAGTAAAAAGAACAGAAAGGCAAGAATTTTATGCGTTTTTTAAATGAATTACATGAGGGAGACAGAGTAAACGGGATCTATCTCTGCAAACAGAAACAGGCAGCTACAACAAAGAACGGAAAGCCCTATGAAAATCTGATCCTTCAGGATAAAACAGGTGTGATCGATGGTAAGATCTGGGATCCCAATTCTTTGGGGATTGATGAGTTTGATGCGCTGGATTACATTGAGATCATGGGAGATGTGACAAGCTTTGCAGGCGCCATGCAGCTGAATATCAAGAGAGCACGCAAGGCAGGAGAAGGGGAGTATGATCCGGCAGATTATCTTCCTACCAGTGAGAACAGTGTGGATGATATGCAGAGCCAGCTGCGAGAACTTATCAATAGTGTGAAGAATCCCTATCTTTCCCAGCTTCTGAAGAAGCTCTTTGTGGAAGATCAGGAATTTATGAAGATATTTGAGGGACATTCTGCAGCCAAGACCGTACATCACGGCTTTATCGGCGGGCTGATGGAGCACACTCTTGGAGTGACCCGTCTCTGCGATTATATGGCGAATGCATATCCGCTATTGAACCGCGATCTTCTGATCACGACCGCACTTCTTCATGATGTGGGCAAAACGAAGGAGCTTTCTGCTTTTCCGATGAATGATTATACAGATGAGGGACAGCTTCTTGGACATATTGTGATCGGGGCACAGATGGTACATGATCTTGCAAAAGAGATCCCGGATTTTCCGGAGAAGCTTGAGAATCAGGTGATCCATTGTATTCTTGCACATCATGGTGAGCTGGAGTATGGTTCTCCCAAGAAGCCGGCACTTGCAGAGGCAGTTGCCCTGAATCTGGCAGACAATACAGATGCAAGGATGGAGACACTGACAGAAATTTTCCACGCAGACAAAGGCAAAAAAGAATGGCTTGGTTTCAACCGGCTTTTTGAGTCCAATTTAAGAAGAACAGGAGATATTTAATACATGGAATTCCGTAAAAACGATATACTCACTTTAGATATAGAGGATTGCGGAGTTGACGGTGAAGGTATCGGGAAAGCCGATGGCTTCACCGTTTTTGTGAAAGACGCCGTGATCGGAGACCGGATCAAAGCCAAGATCATCAAGGCAAAAAAGAACTATGGCTATGGCCGCCTGATGGAGGTGATCACACCGTCTCCATACCGTGTGAAACCTGCCTGCTCCATTGCCCGCCAGTGCGGAGGATGCCAGCTTCAGGCATTATCCTACGAGCAGCAGCTGAAATTTAAAGAGAAAAAGGTTCGTGGACATCTGGAAAGAATCGGAGGTTTTCAGAATCTTGATATGGAACCGATCATGGGGATGGAAGACCCCTATCATTATCGAAACAAGGCACAGTTTCCGGTAGGAAAAAATAAAGACGGAAAGATCATCACAGGCTTTTATGCAGGAAGAACCCACTCCATCATTGATAACCGAGAATGTATTCTGGGAGTGAAACAGAATAAAGAGGTTTTGGACCGTGTGATCGGACACATGGAAAAATATCATGTACAGCCCTACGATGAGGCCACGGGAAAAGGTCTTGTACGTCATATTATGATTCGTTATGGCTTCCATACCGATGAGATGATGGTCTGTCTGATCTTAAACGGAGATAAGATCCCTGCAGAAAAGGCTCTTGTGGAATCACTCTGTGAAATTCCGGAAATGACCAGCATTACCATCAATGTTAATAAAAAACGGAACAATGTGATCCTGGGTGATCAGCTTCGCCTCCTTTGGGGACAGTCCTATATAACGGACAGCATCGGAGATATTTCCTATCAGATCTCTCCCCTGTCCTTTTTCCAGGTCAATCCCATCCAGACCGAAAAACTGTATGGAAAGGCTCTGGAGTACGCCGGCCTTACGGGAAATGAAACTGTCTGGGATCTGTACTGCGGAATCGGAACTATCTCCCTGTTCCTGGCCCAGAAAGCAAAATTCGTCCGCGGCGTGGAGATCGTACCACAGGCCATTGACAATGCAAGAGAGAATGCGAAGCTCAATGGCATTGAGAATGTAGAGTTTTTTGTCGGAAAAGCAGAGGAAGTGCTGCCGAGAGAGTATGAGAAGAATGGCGTTTATGCAGACGTTATTGTGGTAGACCCGCCACGGAAGGGCTGTGATGAGGTGCTTCTGAATACAATCCTTAAAATGAAGCCGGAGAGGGTTGTGTATGTGAGCTGTGACAGTGCGACACTGGCGAGGGATCTGAAGGTGCTGTGTGCGGAGGATTATGAACTGATGCGGGTTTCTACTACTGATATGTTTCCGCAGGGAGTCCATGTGGAGACGGTCTGTTTGCTGTCAAGGAAAGATAAATAAAGGCTGAAAAGTGGCGTATTTCCGGGCTTTTTGTAAGGTTGGTATCATCGTAAGAAGCCTTGCGGAAAGCTCGGTTTTCTTGTATGGAAACATATCTACTTTTCAGTCTGAGTGGAAAAAATTAAGTAGCCGGAGAATAGTGGTAAGGTTTAGGCTGTGGATTAGATGTCAGAGCCGACCGCAGTTTAAGCCACTCGATACTAAGGGGCAGACTTAGCAGTGGAATAGATGACAGGAGGATTTGGTATATGGCTGATAAGTATACAGACGATAAACTTTATAAGGTGGTTCGCAAAGATGGCAGTCATTTAAATACAAAGGTGAATCCTGATGGAACGAAATCCGCATTACAATTCACTGATGATAATAATGATTTAAATGGTCCAGTTGATTTGATTGAAGTCGATGAAGAAGAGTTGATAAGGACTGAGTATATTCAAGTTCCACAGAATAAGCGTTCGCTAGGAGAGCTACTTGTTGATGAAGTTTTTGTCCCTGTAATTAGAGATGCAACTACTCAATTGCTTGAGTATGGAACTGCAAAAGCAGAGACATGGATAGAAGAAAAAGTCGTTCCGGTAGCAAAGACAAAAGTTAAGGCTGGTTGGGAGAACTTAAAGTTATTCATATCAACGATAAAGGATTCTGATAAACCCATAAAAGCTACTCAAATTATTGCTGAACAGAAAAGTGCTTCCAACTCAAGTGAGATTGAAGTTGTTAATAAGGTTGAGTGTGGGAATAAGGACGAGAAGAAATATGTACTTTCACCGGGAGAAGTTGAAATCTTATTAGATACAGCAAGGAGAAGCGCTTTGATGATAGCGGCCAGTTTAAGTATTCTCAATAATTCAGTTGTAATGGATGATGGAACAGATCCAGAGAGGGTTGCAATGATTCAAAGAGGAATAGAGCAGTTGTCTTCTAAAGATATCACAACACAGATTGATTTGCTGCTGGATAATAAAAATAGTGGACTTATAGATGAATCTTCGATCATCATGCTAAGAGCTTTCAGAGACGGAATGTTTATTGGAAATGG
>OLSF01003218.1_pt1 | contig 11255 bp, 9 predicted proteins | sample 1672301 | NCBI WGS metagenome assembly OLSF01 (sample SAMEA3136669, study PRJEB25190) | human gut metagenome | biome: human gut; feature: human-associated habitat; material: faeces | place: Austria | collected 2013
GAGGTTCCTGCGGAGGAACTGCGCCGCATCTCCGGGCTTGACGGGGCGGAAATATTCCATTCTCCCCGTGAGGCTCTCAAGTTTGCGCGCCGCGACCGCGAGGGCGGTTTGATGTACTTCGGCGGGAGCTTCTATTTTGCTGCCGCTGTGCGGGAATACCTTGTGTGATATCAAGTGCAAAATTAAAATGGGGCTGCGAAAACAGCTCCATTTTTCATAGTAAAAAAGGAGCTGCATGAAATATGCAGCTCCTTAATATTATCAGTACTCAACGCACCAGGAGGCTCTCCTGTGCCACGGGAGGTAATTTATCGGATTGAGGCGCGCGCCGTTCATTCCGTTGAGTCTCACCTCGAAGTGGCAGTGGTTGCCGGTGGACTGTCCCGTGGAACCAACGTCCGCAATGACCTCGCCCATAGTTACCTGCTGACCTACGTAAACGTGCAGGTAGCTTGCGTGGCCGTAAACCGTCACCATGCCGTTCGCGTGCTGGATCATTACGCAGTTTCCGTAGCCGTAGTACCACGACGCCAGGATGACCGTACCGGATTCCGCGGCGTAGATAGGCGTTCCGTACGGCGCGGAGATATCAATGCCGCTGTGACCGTAGTATCCGCCGTAGCCGTACATCATCTCGGAGATCTGACCGCCGTCGCCGCCGACCGGCCACAGGAACTGTCCGATAGGCATGTTATCCGGTATGTTAGCGGTGACTCCCGCAGGCTTTGCCTTTGTGCCCATGGAGATTATCTCGGTCGTAGGCTCCTCTATAGTTACTCTCTCGATGACCTTGCGGCGGGTCTCAATGCCGTTGATGTAGGAAACGTTCGCGGTAACGCGCTCGGTTCCCTTTACGCCCTCCTGCACTATTGTGGAGGTTCCTTCGTAATGCGTGGAATCCTCGGTGTACGTGGTGTCGTAGGGAGTGCGCTCGTCGTAGGTCTCGGTCCTCGTGACGGAAACCGCAAGGAACGGCTCCTCCTGGTTTATCAGGATCTTATCGCCGATGAACAGCGAGCTGTCCATTGAGAAACCGGGGTTCAGCAGAGCGACCTCCTCCTCGGACATTTCGAGCTTGTCGAGTATGCCGTAGGGGGAATCTCCATCGACCACGGTGTAGTACGCCGCAACGCTCTTCTTAGAGGTGATGAGCTTTATTATCGAGTCCTCGCTGACGATACTTTCCGTAAGGTACAGCCCCGGCTCGTAGCTTATCTCGCTTTCAAACTGTACGGTCTCGTCGCCGCCCTCGCGGTACTGGTCGAGCAGGTCCTCAAGAGCTGCGTCTACGCGGTCTTTGGTTTCGAGCGCTCCGTAGAAGGAGTTTCCTATGTACATTCCGTATGCGTAGGAGATCTCGGCTCCCATGGATTGAAGCATTTTATCGGCGAGCTGGTATTTTGTCATAGTTGAGCCGTAGCCCACCATTTCAACGGTGTAGTCGCTGTTGAAGCTGAACATTTCGGTGTTGCTGTCGAGGTAGGTTATCCTCTGCTGCACGATTTTTTCCGCTTCAGTGAACACCGTCTCGTCTGAAACGTAGCCCATCAGGTCGCCGTTTACAGAGAGCCTCAGCGCGTAGGTCATGCTGTTGGCGTATGTCACCACGCTGAACAGGAACACGCAGCTAATTATCGGAAGCGCCCAGTTGCACAGCGTGACTGCAAGTCCGCGCTTTCCGAACAGAATGCGGCCTACCATGCGGAAACCAGCTATGCACGCCGGTACGATCCCGTCTGCATGGGCGCGGCGTATGTCGGCGCACCCCATTCGTAAAGCCATGCCGTACCTGCGGAACGGCGAGGCTATCTTCTCGCCGAGGATTTTCAGCCCGCTGAGTATCTTGCCGCCGAGCCAGCCCAGACGGCGGCCTATCGCGGCGAACAGCCTTGCCAGCGCCTTTCCGAGCGCGGCGAGCATGACCATCATCACCGAGAACAGGTATTCCCCGGCGGCTGACGTGTTGTCATATAAAGCGCCTGCGCTGACGCGGGTGCTCGTTGGATTTTCGTTGCTCATATTATCTCCATTACTTTTAACAAAGTACTGCGTTATTTTCTACACTTATGAAATATTATAGCACACTTCCGGGAAATTTGCAACCGCCTGAAGCGAATTCACGGAAATTTCAGACAAAACCGCCGGAAACGCGGTAATCAGCGCATTCCGGCGGTAATTTATCAGTTTTCTGAACTTTCGGAGCTTTCCGAATTTCCTGAGCTTTCCGAATTTTCGGCAGGCTTTTCGCCCTTCTTGTAGATCTCGCCGACCGGGTTCTGTACGTCGTAGACATCGTTGATATCGGAGATGTCGATACGCACGCTGAAGTCCATGACCTCTCCGGCGGCGGTGACTACTGAGCCGTCCTCGGTGAAGCTCGACGGATATCCCTGTTGGTCGATCTCAAGGGTCGTGGTCAGCCTTTCGAAGCTCTGGATATCCTCCTGCACGCCGGGCATTGAAGCGGAATTCAGCTTCTCCGGGTCGTAGGTGTAGGTGATGGAGGTCGGGCCGTCGCCGCTTTCGATTATCCCCGCGTTCCGGACAGCCTCCCCGGCAAGGAAGAACAGCCTGCCCTCCGCATAGGGGTAGCGGTATCCGCGGTTGTACACGTTGTAGATGTACCCGTCGTCGTCGGAGCTGATGACCGTCCACTTCTCGTCCCCGGATTCCTTGTAGAAAAATTCCGCTCCGTCGCTGTACGCCTGCTGTTCTTCGCCCTGCCAGCTTCCCCAGTAGCTGAACACCATCTCGTCGTTGACGTTGAAATAAAAGCTGAACCGCATTATTTCATCGCCGGTGGTAAGGTCGGTCATGGTCACTCTGCCGCTGCTGAGGGTCTCGTATTTCTCTCGTGCGGCGGTGAATTTGTCGTAGCCCGCCGGGAGATTCGCTGCGCAGCCTGCGGCAAGGGAGATGGAAACAGCCGCGAGAACTGCGGCGATGGTCTTTTTCATAGATCCTCCGAAATTGCGTGTGTAAACGATTTACACTGCCTGAACAAATCAGGGCAGAAACCGTATGAACGGATCCTGCCCCTAAATCCTGATTCTTTGCAGCAAAACGCCGCTTATATGTCCCGAGTCAGATTACTCAGAGAAGCCGCTCTCTACGAGCTTAACGAGGCCGTCAACAGCGAGCTGCTCGTCGCTGCCGTCAGCGATGATGCGGATCTTAGCGCCGCCAACGATACCGAGAGAGAGGATACCGAGCAGGGACTTTGCGTTTACTCTGCGCTCTTCCTTCTCGACCCAGATGGAAGACTTGAACTCGTTAGCCTTCTGGATAAAGAAAGTTGCGGGTCTTGCGTGGAGACCAACCTGGTTCTTTACTTCTACGTCTTTCATGCACATAGTTTAAAACCTCCTAAAAAAGTTCTGCCGTAATGCCGGAAGTGAACTTCCGTTGTATTATCTTTCTTTGTTCTGCACTGCCGTTATATGCACTGCCTGAGGTGGGATCGCAGCTCTGTGCTGTCTTATCCCTTATCTCTTGGTTATAGTATATCCAAAAATGATTCAGCCGTCAACACAAAAATTGAAATTTAACACTTTTAACGCTGATTTTCAGTTTTTTGCAGAATAAATCATTTTCATTTCGCCCTGCACTTGTGAAAATTACACAAAAAACTTTCAACAAAATAATCAACATAAACATGAGTTTTCAACCAATTGCAGGATTTCTGCATAATTTCAGCCTTTCCGGGAAAAAATGCGCCCTGATGAACCGGGAGAATTTATATGCATTTTACACAATCGTCATATATAATACCTATTATATAAGCCTGCGTATCTGAATTTCAATGCAACCTTTTCAGGGAGTTCCTGGTATTATATACAAATGCCCCCCACGAAAGGAGTATGGTGATTATGAAAAGACGTTCTGTTATAGCTCTGCTGGCGGCTGCGGCGCTGCTTACAGGGTGTTCTTCCGGCGGAAACTCTGTGGAAGGTTCGGCGGTTTTGACGGGTTCAGCGGGTTCCGTAGGTTCTGTAGGTTCCGCAAGCCCTGCAAGCTCCGCGGAGCACGGAACTCCCGGTGCTTCCGGAGCTGGCGTTTCCGTCCCGGATTCCTCTGCGGCTTCTGCTGATTCGGGTGGTTCAGGCGGTTCGGCAGGTTCAGCAAGTTCGGTTAGTCCGGTTAGTTCCGCTGATTCAGCGGCTTCTTCTCCGGTTATGTCTACCGCCGCGCCTTCAACTGCTGCACCGGAGCTCTCCGCAGGTGAGTCGCCCTCAGACGACTACGCCCCCACCGACATCGGAGGAGTTAAGAGCGGTGACAGCGGCATGGCGCTGCCGGAAGGGGAAGTATTCGCGGACACAGAAATGGCGGCGGCTGACGGCTTTGCAGATTGCCCCGGGCCGATAGACCCGTTAGTTCCGATAGACCCCATCGACCCCATCGAACCCATAGACCCGATAGAGCCTGAGGAGCCGTGGATAGACCCGCGCGCGGGTCTTCTGACCGGCGGCGAGTGGAACGACAACGAAAACTGGGACTTCTGGAACAGCCTGTATTCCAGCAGCAACTACGGCGCAGACTGGGCGGGATACCTGGAGACCTGGCGCACCGGAATGGAGTACCGCGCGGCTGTGACGGTCAGGGACAGCTCCGGCGCTGCGGTTTCCGGCGCGAAGGTCTCCGGAATGGGGACTTCCGCAGTCACCGACAACAAGGGCAGGGCGTACCTGTTCTGGGCGAAGTCTGAAATGTCCGGCGGCGCCGAGGAATTCACCGTGGAATACGGCGGCAGCACCCAGACGTTCACGGAGACGGTAAACGGCGACATCGAGCCGGAATTCACGCTGGACGGCGCGGCGAAGCCCGTTCCGAAGTCCCTCGACCTGATGATAATGTGCGATACCACAGGCTCCATGGGCGATGAGCTTGAGTATCTGGTATGCGAACTCGAGGACGTGGTGACGCGTATCCGCAGTGAAAACGCGAATGTCCCGACCCGGATAAGCGTGAATTTCTACCGCGACGAGGGCGACGAGTACGTAGTGCGGGAATACCCGTTCACCACCGACCTCGCGGCGGCGGTAACGGCGATATCCGAGCAGACCGCCGACGGCGGCGGGGACACTCCCGAGGCGGTGCACGCGGCGCTGAAGAGCGCGGTCTCCCACGACTGGGACGAGGATTCCGTTAAGGTGATGTTCCTTGTGCTGGACGCTCCGCCGCACGGGGACGTGCAGATAATCGACGAAACGGTGAAGCACGTCGACGAAGCCGCTGAAAAGGGCATACGCATAGTTCCGGTGGCGGCGAGCGGCGTTGACAAGTCCTGCGAGTACCTGCTGCGGAGCATGGCGCTGAAAACAGGCGGGACATACACGTTCCTCACCAACGACAGCGGCATAGGGTACGACCACATGGAGCCCACCATCGGCAGCTACGATGTCGAGAAGCTCAATGACATGATGGTGCGGATAGTCGGCGAATACCTCGAGTGATTTTGCAGTAAATCAGATGTTGTGCTTTCAAAGGCGGCGGCGAAATACCTCCGCCTTTACACATTATTTGTGAATAAAAGGGAAAAATAACCTGCTATGGTTTTTGATTAATAAAAGATTTTTCAAAACCGCTTGCAAAAATTCTGCAAATGGTGTATGATATAAGCAGGAGCGGTTTCCCGTCTGGGAAATCGCATGAATTATTTTCAGAAAAAATCACAAAAGAGGTGCAGGAATGAAGGAAGATCTTCTCCAACAGATAGAACAGATGATGCCGACTTTCTCAAAAAGTCAGAAGCTCATCGCGAATTATATTCTCAACCACTACGAAAAGGCGGCGTATATGACCGCGCTCAAGCTCGGCAACGCCGTGAACGTCAGCGAATCCACCGTTGTACGCTTTGCTATCGAGCTTGGCTACGAGGGCTACCCGCAGCTCCAGCGCTCGCTCCAGAGCCACATAAAGAACCGCCTGACCTCCATTCAGCGCATGGACGTTACAAGAAGCCGTATCGGCGACCTCGACCCCATCGAGGGAGTCCTCACCCAGGATATGGATAAGATACGCCATACCCTCGAAAACGTTGACCGCGAGGCCTTCGACAACGCCGTGAACACCATCGTGGACGCCCGCCGCGTCTATATTCAGGGCGCTATGAGCTCCGGCATTCTTGCGAGCTTCATGCACTACTATCTCAGGCTGATATTCGACAAGGTGACGCTCATCGGCTCCGTTGCGACCAGCGAGATCTACCAGCAGATGATCCACATAGGCGAGGGGGACGTTTTCATCGGGCTTTCCTTCCCGAGGTACGCAAAGAGCACCATCAACGCGTGCAAGTTCGCGCATGACTGCGGCTCCCAGATAATCGCCATCACCGACAGCGAGAATTCCCCGCTGGCGCAATACGCTCACACGACGCTGTGCGCTTATTCCGACATGGTTAGCTTCGTGGACAGCCTGGTAGCTCCGATGAGCCTTCTCAACGCGCTTATCGTATCCGTTTCCAACCGCAACCGCTGCCGCGTGGAGCAGACCTTCCGCAAGCTGGAGACCCTCTGGGACAACAACGACGTTTACAAGAAAGATGTTTGATATACTGATAATCGGGGGCGGAGCAGCCGGAATGTACTGCGCCGCCCGCGCTGCTGAAACGGGACTTTCCGCCGCCGTCGCGGAGCACGGGAAATCCCTCGGGCGGAAGCTCGGGATAACCGGCAAGGGGCGCTGCAATATCACGAACAACTGCGATCCCGAGACCGTGCTGAAAAACGTTCCGCGAAACCCCAGGTTCCTTTACAGCGCGCTTTCGAAGTGTTCCCCCGCGGACGTGATGGAGTATTTCGAGGGGCTGGGAGTTCCGCTGAAAACCGAGCGCGGACAGCGCGTTTTCCCTGTTTCCGACAAGGCGGGCGATGTGGTTAACGCGCTTGAAAATCAGCTCCGCAGGCTGAACGTGGAGATAATACGCGGGAACTGCACCAGACTGGTTATCGAGGACGGCAGGTGCGCCGGAGCGTTGATCTCCGGCAGGGAAGTCCGGGCGCGGGCGGTGGTGCTCGCGACGGGAGGGCTTTCCTACCCGCTGACCGGCTCGGACGGCTCCGGGTACGCCCTCGCGCAGCAGGCGGGGCATATCGTCACGGAGCGCTCGCCGTCGCTTATCCCGATGGAGACCGAGGAGCGCTGGGTGAGCCGCGCGGCAGGTCTTGACCTCCGCAATGTTTCGATGAAGCTGATGTGCGGCGGCAAAGCCGTTTACGAGGATTTCGGGGAGCTTCTTTTCACCGCTTACGGCGTGGGAGGTCCCACGATCCTGAGCGCTTCCGCGCACATTCCGGCGATGGAGCCGGGGAAATACTCGGTTGTGATAGATCTGAAGCCCGCGCTGTCCGAAAAGCAGCTTGACGCGCGTATTCTCCGGGATTTCGGGGAGCGCAAGGGAATGCGCTTCGCGGACAGCCTCCGGGGGCTTCTTCCGGCGCAGCTCGCACCGGTAGTGGCGGAGCTTTCCGGGATACCCGCCGACAAAAAGGTCGACGAGGTCACAAAGGAGCAGCGCCGCGAGCTGGGAAGGCTCCTCAAGGGGCTGACGGTGCATATCAGGGGCTTCCGCCCGGTGGAGGAGGCTATCGTCACCAGGGGCGGCGTCTCCGTGAAGGAGATAAACCCCAACACGATGGAGAGCAGGCTGTGTCCGGGGCTGTATTTCGCAGGGGAGATCATCGACTGCGACGGCTACACCGGAGGGTTCAACCTGCAGATCGCGTTCGCTACGGCGTACTCTGCGGCGCTCGCTGTTTCGCAGACGTGAATTTTCCGACCGGAAATCGGCACTTGCGACAGTTTTTTTCACTTTTTGCGTGAAATTTCAATGAAATTGCAAAAAAACACTTGCAATTTTTTTTGAGGTGTGCTATAATAAATTGAATAAATGTAGGGAGTAGTTTCGCCTATTTACATTTTTTCACATTTCAGCCACTTGCATAGTGGTTCGTTCAGGTGATGTTTATGCCGGAAAAGCATATCGCGGCGGCAATCGACGGCCCCGTAGGAGCTGGAAAAAGCAGCATAGCACGGGAGGCGGCAAAGAAGCTCGGGTTCATTTATGTGGACACCGGGGCGCTCTACAGAGCGGTTGGGCTGTACTGTCACAGGTGCGGCACTAATATGAAGGATCCTGCCGATATCGCTTCCAGGCTGCCGGAGATAAAGCCCGAAATACGACTTTGCGACGGCGTTCAGCATATTTACCTCAACGGCGAGGACGTTTCCTCGGAGATAAGGCTGCCGGAGATCTCGATGGCGGCTTCCGCGGTTTCTGCCGTGCCGGAGGTCAGGGCGGCGCTGCTGGGTATCCAGCGCGGTATTGCCACTGAAAACAACGTTATCATGGACGGTCGCGACATCGGAACGGTCGTTCTTCCCAGCGCGCAGGTGAAGATCTTCCTCACCGCAGCGCCGGAGATAAGGGCGAAGCGCCGTTACGACGAGCTTTGCGCCAAGGGTGTACAGACCACGTTCGAGGAGGTCCTCGCTGATCTCAACAAGCGCGACTACGACGATTCGCACAGGGCGGCGGCTCCGCTGAAGCAGGCGGATGACGCGGTGCTTGCAGATACCTCGGGGCTGGATTTTGAGCAGTCCTGCGAACTGATCTGCAGCTTAATAAAGGAGAAGCTCTGATGTTCTATTCGTTTCTCCGGAATTGCGCAAGATTATTCTACATCATCGTTTATCATATACATGTCATCGGCGGGGAGAATATCCCCAAGGAAAAGGGCGGTTACATAATCGCCAGCAACCATGTGTCGAACAACGATCCGCCTGTGGTGGGCATCACCTTCAAGGGGAAGTACACCTTCATGGCGAAGGAGGAACTTTTCGAGATAAACCCGATATTTTCGTGGCTTATTTCCAAGCTCGGCGCGTTTCCGGTAAGGCGGGGCGCGAAGGATAACACTGCGATCGAAAAGGCGCTGGAGAGCCTCGGGGAAGGGCGTATATTCGTTATCTTTCCGGAGGGCACCCGCTCCAAGGACGGCACGCTCGGAAGGGCGAAAAGCGGCGTTACGATTATCGCGGCGCAGGCTAAGGTGCCGGTGGTTCCGGTGTATATCCAGTACGGCAGGAAGAAATTCCGCCAGAATATCTACATCTCGATCGGGGAGAAGATCCCGGCGGAGCATTTCGACGTCGACATAAGCGACAGAAAGATGCTCAAGCAGGTAAGCTCCACGATAATGGACGAGATAGCGAAACTCCGGGAGAACATGCCTGATGTTGATTGAGACCGCGGATAAGTCCGGATTCTGTTTCGGCGTTCAGCGCGCGATAGATCTTACCGGGCAGGCGGCGGATAAATACGGCGAGGTTTTCACGCTGGGTCCGCTTATCCATAACACGATAGTTACCGATTCCCTTGAAAAAAGGGGAGTTCATATAGCCGCAGACGTGCAGGACGCGCAGGGGAAGCCCCTGGTGATACGTTCCCACGGGGTCGGCAGGGATACCGAGGAAAGGGCGCAGGCGGTGTGCTCCGTGCTGCTGGACGCGACCTGTCCGTTTGTGAAGCGTATCCACAAAATAGTGTCGGAGCAGCCCGCAGATTCCACGGTGATCATTCTCGGCGACGGGGGGCACCCGGAGGTACAGGGCATTATGGGGCATGCGAACTGCAGGGCAGCCGCGTGCATGGCGCTCGATGAAGTCCGGAGCGTTCTTGATGAGTGCAGGGCTTCCGGCGGGGAAGCGATCCTCGTTGTACAGACCACCTTCGACCGCAGCAGATTTCTGGAATATTCGGAGATTATCCGGGAAGAATATAGCTGCGTGAAGATATACGATACGATATGCAACGCCACCTCAGAGCGCCAGGCTAACGCGGAGGAGCTTGCAAAACGGGCTGACCTTATGCTGGTAGTCGGAGGAAGGCACAGCTCAAACACAGGAAAGTTAGCTGAAATCTGTTCGAGATATTGCCGCACAGTGTTCATCGAGAGTGCCTCAGAGCTTTCCCCGCAGATCATCAGTGGTCTGCACTCCGATAGTATTATCGGAATAACGGCTGGAGCTTCAACTCCCGCCTATACAATAAAGGAGGTTCATTTAAAAATGAGCGAGATCATCAACAATAATGAAAATGAGGAGAGCTTTGCAGCACTGTTCGAGCAGTCCGAGAGCAAGAGATTATATAACGGCGCCAAAGTTAAGGCAACAGTTGTAAGCGTTAAGCCGAACGAGGCTGTTGTAGAGCTGGGTACAAAGCACACGGGTTACATACCCCTCGACGAGCTGACAAACGACCCCAACGCTAAGGTTGAGGACATCGTTAAGGTCGGCGACGAGATCGACGCTATCGTTACAAAGGTAGACGATTCTCAGGGTGTTGTATTCCTCTCCAAGAAGAGAGTAGATTCCGCGCTGGGCATGGAGAAGATCGCCGCAGCCAAGGAAGCTAACGAGACTCTCGAGGGCGTGGTTACACAGGCAGTCAAGGGCGGCGTGATCGTTGTAACTAACGGCACAAGAGTATTTATCCCTGCTTCCCAGACCGGCGTTCCGAGAAGCGGCAAGCTTGAGGATCTGGTTAAGAAGACCGTACAGTTCAAGGTAATCGAGATCAACGAGCAGCGCAACAGAGTTGTTGGTTCTATCCGTCAGGCTGCCAGAGAGGTTCGCGACGCTGAGAGAGCTAAGTTCTGGGAGAACATTCAGGTTGGTCAGAAGTTCGAGGGCGAGGTTCGCTCCATCGAGGACTACGGCGTATTCGTTGACATCGGTCCGGTTGACGGCCTGGTAAGAACCAGCGAGCTGACCTGGAACAGAGTCGGCCACCCCAAGGACATCGTTAAGGAAGGCGACAAGATCACCGTTATCGTTAAGTCCTTCGATCCTGAGAAGAAGAGAGTTTCCCTCTCCGCTAAGGATCCCGATGAGAACCCCTGGACAAAGTTCGTTGAGGAGTACCAGATCGGCGATGTTATCAAGGCTACTATCGTAAGCATTACTGAGTTCGGTGCATTCGCACAGATCATTCCCGGCGTTGACGGTCTGATCCACATTTCCCAGATCTCCACTGAGAGAGTTACCAACATCAACAATGTTCTGACTGTTGGCCAGGAAGTTGAGGCTAAGATCATCGACATCGACACCGAGAAGAACAGAGTTTCCCTCTCCATCAAGGCACTCATGGAGGACAACGAGACTCTCGACGCTGAGTAATTCCAGCGGTCAGGCTCACAAGTTGATATTCAGATATCCCCTGCTGTTTCGCAGGGGATATTTTTATATAGTCG
>OLSF01003220.1_pt1 | contig 11252 bp, 9 predicted proteins | sample 1672301 | NCBI WGS metagenome assembly OLSF01 (sample SAMEA3136669, study PRJEB25190) | human gut metagenome | biome: human gut; feature: human-associated habitat; material: faeces | place: Austria | collected 2013
ATTCTTTTTCTTAAAATCTGAAGTCAGATGTGGCACTTTATAGATTTCTGCCAGCTCCTCGCCAATCTCATTGATCTTCTGTGCATTTTTCAGCGGACTGATACTTAATGTTGTGGTGAAATAATCATATCCGCCCTCCTTCGCCAGCTTTGCCGCCTCTTCCATCCGCAGGCGATAACACCGAAAGCACCGCTCTCCTCCTTCCGGAACATCCTCCAGGCCTTTTGCCATCTCATAAAATTCCTTCGGGTCATACCGGCCCTCCATAAGAGTTACCGGATGGACAAATTCCATCTCCCCGATCAGGCGGCGGATCTCAGCCACACGGTGTGAATATTCCTCCACCGGTGCGATATTGGGATTATAAAAAAATATCGTGATCTCAAAATACTGCGACAGATATTCCATCACATAGCTGCTGCATGGCGCACAGCAGGCATGCAGAAAAAGTCTGGGAATTTTCCCTTCTTTCTGGTTTCTTTCAATCAGTTTATCCAGTTCTTTCTGGTAGTTTCTCTTGTTCAATGTTTGTAATTCCTTTCTCTATGACTGTTTTCAGGCAGACATCAAAGTATGCATCTCTGCCATTGGCCTTCTCATGTTTCAGACATATGATAATATTATATCATTATCTACGAAAAGGAGGCAACATCCATGAATCCTGTCCTGAAAGTGCGGGACGTGTGTCTCTCCTATCACACATTGTCCGGTGAGACACCCGCCCTTTCTCATATATCCTTTGACCTGATGCCCGGTGAATTCCTGTCCATTGTAGGACCTTCCGGATGCGGAAAATCCACTCTTCTGAATCTCATTGCCGGCCTGCTCACTCCGGAGCACGGTTCCATTACTCTGGGAGACCGTCCGGTATCCTCCGGCAGTGCCGCTGTAGGATATATGCTCCAGAAGGATCATCTTCTGGAATGGCGGAGCATCTACAAAAACATCCTTCTCGGCCTGGAGATCCGGAAAGAACTCACACCTGAAAAGTTGGCCCATGCAGAAGCCCTTCTTCAGACCTACGGTCTGGACCGTTTCCGTGATGCCCGCCCTTCCCAGCTTTCCGGCGGTATGCGCCAACGTGCCGCTCTGATCCGGACCCTGGTGCTGGAACCGGAGCTCCTTCTTCTGGACGAACCATTTTCCGCTCTGGATTACCAGACACGCTTAAATGTCAGTGATGATATCGGAAAAATCCTCAAAAGCTCCGGCAAGCCTGCGATCCTGGTCACTCATGACATCTCCGAAGCCATCAGTATGGCCGACCGGGTACTGATCCTTTCTGCACGTCCTGCCACTGTACGAAAGATCATTGATATCGATCTGGATATCAGCGACCGCACTCCCCTCTCCTCCAGAAATGCTCCGGATTTTAAGAAATATTTTAACATCATATGGAAGGAGCTCAATGAAAATGCCTGAAATTTCCAGACAGCAGAAACAATATCTTGCACGGCAGAAAAAAGAAAAACACATTATCCTGGCTGCACGGACACTTCTTTTTGTTCTGTTTATGGGACTTTGGGAAATATCCTCTGATCTTGGATGGATCGATTCCTTTATCTTCAGCAGTCCTTCCCTGATCGCAGAGACCTTTCTTTCCATGTGCAGGGATCAGTCCCTGTTTGCACATATTGCCGTGACACTGGCAGAAACTCTTGTCAGTTTCTTTTTTGTTGTGATCCTGGGCGTAGGAACCGCAGTACTTCTCTGGTGCTCCCGACGGATCGCACGGATCCTGGAGCCATGTCTGGTGGTACTGAACAGTCTCCCGAAATCTGCTCTGGCCCCTCTTCTGATCGTATGGCTTGGTGCCAACGAACGTACCATTGTGGTCGCCGGCATGTCTGTAGCCATCTTCGGTTCCGTTATCAATCTGTACTCCGGCTTCTGCCAGGCAGATCCGGAAAAGCTGAAGCTGATCGAAACTCTGGGGGGACACAAAAAGGAAAAGCTTCTGAAGATCGTCCTGCCCTCCTCCGTTCCTCTTATCCTGAGTGTGATGAAGGTCAACATCGGGCTTTGCTTGGTAGGCGTGATCATCGGAGAATTTATCGGTGCCCGAAAAGGCCTGGGATACCTGATCATTTACGGAAGCCAGACATTCAGACTTACATGGGTCCTGATGTCCATTGTGATCCTCTGCATCATTGCCATGCTGCTGTATTTTGCACTTTATCTTATTGAAAAACAGGTCCGGAAACATTAGCTGTAAAAAGGGCGTGTAAAAATGATCTCTCATTTTTTACACGCCTCTTTTGCTCTTATAACCTTTGTTTCAAAGTTTTCCCACGGCAAAGGCCGTGCATAATAAAAGCCCTGGATCTCATCGCAGCTCAGGCTTCGCAGGATCTCCACCTGTTTTGCTCTCTCCACGCCCTCGGCAAGAACCTTCATTCCAAGGCTGTGTGCCAGCGAAATGGTATGACGGATCACCTGCTGCCCACGAAAATTCTCTATGTAATCGATCAGACTTTTATCCAGCTTCAGAGTATCGAATGGCAGCTGGTTCAGGCTTGTCATAGATGAATAGCCGGAGCCAAAATCATCCATATGCAGCTCGAATCCTGCATCCACCATCTTCTCTATGAGCTTACTGATCCGATCATTATACAACGTAGCAGTTTCTGTCAATTCAATGGGAACAGAAGAAAACGGAATGCCATTTTCTTCCACGATCTTCACATAACGACAGATCATATTATCGTAATGGATACTGGCACGTGACAGATTCACCGAAATCGGAAGTATCTTTTTCCCTGATCTTATACGTTCCCCCTGGATGCTGCATACCTTTCGGAAAACATATTCATCAAGGCGTACGATCAGACCATCCTTCTCAAAAAGAGGGATAAATTCTCCCGGCGAAACCATAGTTCCTTCCGCTCTCTTCCAGCGCACCAGTGCCTCCGCCCCAACGATTTCTTCTGTCTCCACACTGTATTTCGGTTGCAGGTAGACTACGAATTCTTCATTGCGTATAGCCTCCACGAAAGCATTCTCCATCTGTCCGTTACGGATATGCCTCTGTCTCATCTCATCATCATAAAAAGCGATCTGGTGCTCATAGTCATCCCGGATACTCTTCATGGCCAGAAAAGCCCTGTCACAGATCAGGGTAAAAGGCAGTGTCTTATCCACATTCTCATAGACCCCATAGTTGACCACCAGATTAGGAATCGGTGCTCCGCTCTCGACTCTGTGGATAAATTTCTCCATATCTGCCCTACGGATCTCTTTCTTTCCATATATGATGGCTACAAACTGGTCTCCTCCATATCTGCCCACCGTCCCGTAGCGAACCTGATTTCTATACGTATCTCCCAGATAGGTAAGAACCTGATCACCGGTCTTCTCTCCATAGGTTCCGTTGATCCATTTAAAGTTCTTTATATCTGCCACCACCACATGAAAATCCTGATTCGTATTAAAGCGCATCAGCGTCTTTGCATGATGGAAAAAGGCCTGTCTGATATAAAGCCCTGTAAGATCATCATATTCCAGAGCTGAGAGTACCATCACGGACTCTCTCAGCTTGATCACATTGTTGATCTTACTTTTTAATATACGGACATTATACGGTTTCCGTACAAAATCCACTGCTCCCAGTTCCAGACATCGCACCTCATCCTCCAACCGGTTACTTCCGGTTATGATGATCACAGGCACAGAGGTCAGCATCACATCATCACGGATCAGCTCCAGAAACTGAAATTCATCACATACCGGCACACTCATATCAAGAAGAATTGCAGAAAGGGTTTTGTAATTCTCAGACAGACGCTTCATCCCCTCTGCTTCATTCATCGCAGTGATAACCTCAAAACTGCCCTCCAGATGTTCTGTAAGCGCTTTCCGATCCGTCTCGTCATTCACTACAATAAGAAGTTTTCTTCCGGATGCTGTTCCTCCTGGTTCCAGTACGGCCTCCATCTCACTGTACCGTACATCCATATCCTCATTGGCAAAAGCAAACACCACGGCCTGAAAATCCTCAGCCGTTCCTACCCTGGCACATTTCACATAGAAATATTCAATCCTCCCGTTGCTTCGGCGTACACGATAATGTACCATCAACTGGGGAATCCTTGTAAGACGTTGGCATATCTTCTCAAAATCCATCATCTGATGCATCCGGATCCTGTCCTCTGCCGCAACACTGCTCTCAATATAAATATCCATGATCTTCTCATAGGATTCATCACTGCGAAGTCCCTCCTCCACATAAGCTCCACTCTGCCCCTGGAAGCGGCATACCTGGACCTTATGAGTCTCTCTGTCAACAGAGTAGATATTGATAAAATTTTTTCCGAGAACATTAATGATCCCCATAAGAAGCGGATTCTCCATCATTCCGCTGCTGATCTCATCATTCGTCTCTGTATCCGAAAAAACAAGGGCATGTCCTGTCCCGCCGGATTCCAGCGGAATCTCCACAGCATCAACCGAACGCAGGATATTCCGTCCCGGTTCCAGATAGTTCTTCGGACCTTTGATCCCGTTAACGACCGGACAGATCTCACAGGGAGTTTCTCTGTTTCTCAGACAGTGATAGCATTTCTCGCCCCTCTTCAGCTGCGGATAGATCTCACGTGCTGCCAGGTTATAGCTGATAATCTTATAATCCTCATCTATGACATACATTCCCGATGCATTTTTCCCCACGAGCATCACCTCCGGATTCGTAAATTTCTCATAGATCCTTCGTGACAGTTACTGTCTCAAAATCCTTAAATATTCCTTCATTATATACGATTTTTCTGATAACTGCAATTATCTTTCGTATTATTTATTTTTCATATTGGTTTTATTATATTTCGGTTATCAGCGCATCTGAAAAGATTTCCCCCTGAGCGGAACCCCGGCAAGCTCCGCAAGCCTTTTGATTCCGGAATCTGCTATGGATACCGCACTCTCCACATGATTGAAATCTGTGGCACTGTAATCAAACAGGATATTTCCCTGTGCTTCAAACTCCTCGTCCCGTTCCCAGAAAAAGAATCTCATAGGCATACAGTCAAAGGCCCTGATCTCATATCCCACATCACCCTGGGGCAGTTCCCTGCCGTCAAGCTTCTGAAACGCCTCCCTCAATTCCTTTTCATGGCCGGAAAATGTAGCACTGAACACATCCGTCTCTCCGATCTGATACGCCGGCGCAAATGGTCTTGCATTCCTGAGATCTGCAAAAGGGACCCACTTATCCATAATAAAAGCCCCCTCTTTCGCATACCCCAAAAGCGTATAAATATTCAGCATCTCCGTAGTATCCGGTTCTCTCTGTCCATCCAGGCTCCGGATACTGCCGTCTTCCAGACTCACCCCATATCTTCTTCCGAAATGAATGATCGTGAGAAACCCGTTTTCTTCCTTCAGTTCCGGCACCCGTTTATGCAGATCTGCCTGATCCATCTTCAAAAAGCGTTGTGCCCACTCTTCACATAGTTTTACATAGTTGGAAATTCTTTCTTCTTTCATCCTGTCTTCTCCCTGTCTGATATCGATATCCTTTCTCCGCTGTATTCCGGACTTTTTTTACAGAATACACTGCTTTCACATTTTCCGCAAGAATCTTCGCCGATGTATCCGAAATCCGGCTATTTTCAGTGTTACTGTTTTTTCAGCATCCCGGAACCTTCTTAAACGTTTCTTTTTTTCGACAGATCATCCATCAATTTTCCCAAATCCGTCTAATTTCCCAATATAAAAATAACGTTTTTTTGCACAAAAAAACTGGATTTTCTTTTTCGAAAGGTGTATAATATTAACAAAGTTTATTGTTTTTATGGTTAAAGACACCTGGCAGTAAACAAGAAATGAAAGTGAGGATTCGCCATGAAACAAAACAGTATGTTAGCAATGATTCTGGCCGGCGGAAGAGGAAGTCGTCTTCACGAGTTGACGAATAAAGTTGCCAAGCCAGCCGTTGGTTATGGCGGTAAATACCGTATCGTGGATTTTCCGCTCAGTAACTGTGCCAACAGCGGCATTGATGTCGTAGGTGTACTGACACAGTATGAATCAGTTTTACTGAACAGCTATGTAGCAGCCGGTGGCCGCTGGGGCCTTGATGCCAAGGACAGCGGAGTTTATGTACTTCCTCCACGTGAGAAGGCTGATGCCGGTCTGGATGTATACCGTGGAACAGCTGATGCGATCTCTCAGAATATTGATTTCATCGACTCACAGAACCCGGAATACCTTCTGATCCTTTCCGGTGACCACATCTATAAGATGAATTATGCAAAGATGCTTGATGACCATATCCAGCATAAGGCAGATGCGACTATTGCAGTTATCGAGGTTCCCATGAAGGAAGCCAGCCGTTTCGGTATCATGAACACCGGTGAAGATGACCGCATCGTGGAATTTGAAGAGAAACCGGAACACCCGAAGAGCAATCTTGCCTCCATGGGTATCTACATATTCAACTGGAAGCTTCTGCGCAAGCTCCTGCTGGCAGATATCAAAAATCCGGATTCCAATCACGATTTCGGTAAAGACATCATCCCTACACTCCTTGCACAGGACAAGGCACTCTACGCCTACAAGTTCAAAGGCTACTGGAAGGATGTAGGAACCATCGATTCCCTCTGGGAAGCAAACATGGATCTTCTCAGTCCTAACAGTGAACTGGATCTTAACGATCCTACCTGGAAAATCTACACTGAGGATGCTACCTCTCTTCCACAGTATATCTGTGATACAGCTGTGATCAACACTGCTTTCATTACTCAGGGCTGTGTTGTAGAAGGTGAGATCACCAACTCCGTACTTTTCACAGGCGTCAAGGTCGGTCCTGGTGCCAAGATCATCGACAGTGTCCTGATGCCGGGTGTTGTTGTTGAAGCAGGTGCCGTTGTCCAGCGTGCTCTCGTTGCAGACGGAGTCGTGATCGGTGCCAATGCTCGTGTCGGTTCCAAGGACAGTGAGCACATCGAACTTGTATCAAAACGTGTAAAGGGGGCTGAGTAATATGTTTAAAGCATTTGGAATCGTGAATTCCTCAGAAAGAAATATCCATGTGGAGGGGCTTCAGGACTACCGTGCGATCGGCGCCTTTTCATTTCTCGGAAGATATCGTGTCATCGACTTCCCGATCTCAAATATGACCAACAGCGGAATTGAGTACATTCAGGTCTATGTAAAGAACAAACCCCGTTCTCTTGTAGAACATCTCGGAACCGGACGTCACTATAACATCAACTCCAAGAGCGGTAATCTCCAACTCCTCTTTTCAGAGCATTCCGGAGTCAACGATATCTATAACACCGATATCGACAACTACTACTCCAATCTGGAGTGCATCGAAGCAGTTCATTATCCGTATGTTGTTATCGCTCCGAATTACATGATCTACACCACCGACTATTCCAAGCTGATCGATGCCCATATCGAATCCGGTGCAGATGTGACCATGCTTTATCATTCCGTTGATAATGCCAAGGAGAACTATCTGAACTGCCACATCCTGAACCTGAACCGTCAGAAGGGTGTTCTCTCCATTGAGCACAACCACGGCAATGCAAAGAACCGCAACATTTTCATGGATACCTACGTAATGAGCAAGGAGCTTTTCATCAGCCTCATCCATAAGGCAAAAGAGATCTCCTCTCTTTATACCCTTGCAGACGTGATCAATGCCGGCTGCAGAGACGGTGAGCTGGATGTGCGTGGTATATCTCATCGCGGATATTTTGCATCGATCACTGATTTCAAGAGCTATCACGATGCAAATATGGATCTGATCGACTACAAAACTGCAACCGATCTTTTCCATGATAACTGGCCGATCTATACACGCACCAACAACTCCTGTCCGACCCATTATTTTGACACAGCCAATGTTTCCAACTCCGTTATTTCCAACGGCTCCATGATCGAGGGAACTGTAGAGAATTCCATTGTCGGACGTGGCTGTACCATCAAAAAGGGCGCTGTTATCAAGAACTGTGTAGTTCTTGCAGACTGCACCATCGGTGAGAATGTCCATATCGAAAATCTGGTGGTAGACAAGCATGCCAAGATCACGCATGCCAAGGAGCTCATCCGTCCTGCGGATGAGCCAGGATACATCAAACGTAACGATACACTGTAATATTCATATAATAAGGCCTCCGGTTCCTGTGGTACGAACCGGAGGCCTTATTTATCTCTGTACTCAGCTAAGCATATGGATCCATCATTTCAGAACAGACTGGATCCATTTCAACGCATTCTCTTTATTCTTCACATTACCCGGAAGGCAGATGCACACCGGATCATATCTCAGGCCAAATTCCTGAGCAACACTACTGCTGCCGTCAAGCTCCAGATGCTGATCATCCACAGCGCCCAGAGACTCAAACACCTCATCCCCAAACGTTTCCCTGAGATCTGCATACATTCCGCTGTCTTTCTCATGTTCATAGAGTTCCTTCGGCATGATCAGGACATCAACGGTAGCACTCTGGATTTCCGTCACATATGCGATCCTGGCATAGTAATCAAAATCCTCTCCTGTCTCGTCCGTCATCAGATTCTGTGCCACACTGACTTCTGCATATTTATCCTCTGTTCCCAGTGTCTTCAGAACATCCTCTTCCACCTTCTCTGAGTCATAATTCCCTGCATTCACCACCGCAATGGAAAGCACCGTCTTCATCTGTGCGTGCCGGTAAATATTCACTCCCAGACAGACTCCGCCGATGACAAGAAGCACGCACAGCATATGTATCTTATAATACATCCAGATATACTGAATCTTCTTACCTGTTCCCATTCCCTTCAGTTTCTCTCTTTCGATCCGGCGGCGTTCCTTCTTCGTCAGATCAGTTTCGTTGGGCATCTCCGGATTCAGTACACTCTCATCGTGTCCGTCACTGCCGGCCTCCGCTCTGTTTTGTAAATCCATAAAAATCTCCTTTGTCTTTCATATCTCAGTATTTTTTACCCTGAAGCAGGATATTACAGTCGATTTCCCCGCATCCTTCGGGGGAGTACTGTGACTTATCAATAAAGGATATTTTAGCATATTTTGGTACAAAATCACAGCGCATAAATATGAAAATACCATAAACTCTTCTATTTCCGACAGATCCTCATTCCATATCCATACATTACCGCCACAGCAGTCACAAGAACACAGACCATCACCGGTCTCATCCACAAATATAAGAGATTTTTCTCAATTCCTGCTGCCACAGCCACATCCTTCAGGATGTCAGCCACACAGAGATGGAACAGATAAATAAAAAATGCATATTTCTGACCGATGGCTACCGGAAGCTCGGGCACTTTCCGATTCTTTCCCATGATTGCAATGAGAAAAAGGCCAACAGCCATAAATACTGAACCCAGAAACAATTCCAGTTTGCCAAAATACCGGTATTCCAGCAGACTTGCGATCCCGCCGCCAGCTGCCATGCCATACAAAAGAAGCACTTTTTTTCCTGCAAAACAGGCTTCCAGCTTTTCCTGATATCTGTGTATCAGATGTCCCAACATAAAAAACGGAAATCCGGTAAACAGATAGTTGCGAAACTGCATAACACGGAAATGCCTTTCCGGGAACAGGAAGGTCGAAAATTCCTCCATTCCGAAATGGATCAGAAGAAGCACCGGTATCAGAACATATGCCTGCTTACAAATCCGGAATCTTGCTGCCAGGGCAAAAAGAAGATAACAATAGAGCAGTGCCGGGAGAAACCACAGATGCCATTTCACCTGAGAGCTGTTATTATATAGAAGAAACTGGCGGATATGTTCCCCCGAAACCAGGGCTTCCAGCCATTCCTTCTGGCTTGCTCCGTCGATGTGGTTCTGGATCAGCTCCCACAGACAGCAGACCGGAAATGCCACAAGCATCAGCTTCAGAACATGCCGGATCTTTTTTCCGGTTCTTATAAATTCCGTATCATCGCCACGGAAACAAAAATATCCGGATACCATAAAAAACACAGGTACTGCAAATCTGGCAAGTACATTGGCTATAATTCCGGCATTTCCCGGAAAATGGACGTGAAGAAGCACAACTGCATAAGCACAGATCGCCTTTACCATATCCAGAGTACGGTTTCGCATAAAAATTACTCCTTTTTATATCGAACGCTTATCCCGGAAATATGATTCCGGGGTTCCTTTTTTTCGAAACGATATACTAACAAACCAGCAGAATTTTGTCAATGCTGTTTTTCTCCTGTACGGTTTACTCTTATACGTTTTACTCTTGTACGGCTTCCGGATCTGAATTATAATTCTTTTATGACTTCTATGACAGGATGTTTGTTATTTCCTCAGAAAGGATTCTATTTTTTATGAAAAAAGACGGCTACTATTCTTCCGGCGAATTTGCACGCATGGCACACGTAACTCTGCGTACTGTCCGCTATTATGATAAACAGGATATCCTGAAACCCTCTCTCGTCACCGAATCCGGCGCACGTTTTTATACAGATGAGGATTTTGCAAGGCTTCAGCAGATCCTCCTTCTGAAATACCTGGGCTTTTCCCTGGATGACATCCGTGAAATGACCATCGGTGATTCCGATTATCATTTCATGCTGAATTCTCTGAATATCCAGCTTCGTCTGGTCCGTGACCGGATCGAACAGATGCAGCTGGTGGAAAAAGCGATCCAGGATACCGCACAGATGATAAAGGAACAGCACACCATTGACTGGAGCCAGATGCTGAACCTGATCCACCTGACCGGCATGGAAAAAAGCCTCAAGAATCAGTATCAGAATGCCACCAACATTTCCTCCAGGATCAACCTTCACAGCCTGTACTCCCAGAACAAACAGGGATGGTTTCCCTGGATCTTTGAGCAGTGCCGGATCTCACCCGGTCTTCGTATTCTGGAGCTGGGCTGCGGGGACGGAACGTTATGGGCCGACAACCTTTCCCTTCTGCCGGAGGATATCTCCATCACACTTTCCGATATTTCCAGCGGTATGCTCCGCGATGCCAGACGAGCCATCGGTTCCTCGGATACCCGGTTTGCGTTCCGGGCCTTTGACTGCAGAAAAATCCCCTGCAAGGACGAAAGCTTTGATCTGGTGATCGCCAATCACGTGCTTTTTTACTGCGATGATATTCCCTCCGTCCTGAAGGAAGTCCGCCGTGTCCTCGCTCCCGGCGGAAGATTTCTCTGCAGTGCTTACGGAAAGGCACATATGCAGGAGGTCAGCCAGCTGGTGCAGGATTTTGATGAACGGATCGTGCTTTCCGCAGACCGGCTTTATGAACGGTTCGGACGTGAAAACGGCCAG
>OLSF01003221.1_pt1 | contig 11249 bp, 5 predicted proteins | sample 1672301 | NCBI WGS metagenome assembly OLSF01 (sample SAMEA3136669, study PRJEB25190) | human gut metagenome | biome: human gut; feature: human-associated habitat; material: faeces | place: Austria | collected 2013
AAGTCAAAATAGACGGTGTTGACGGTTGGAGATTTGCCGTTTGGGCACCTAAAGCCGTAAGTGTTAGAGTCGTGGGCGATTTCAACGATTGGAACGGCTATGACAAAATGCTTGAAAGAATAGAAACAAGTGGAGTTTGGTATGGCTTTTTTACAGATATAGAAGAAGGAATGCTGTATAAGTATGCTATTGAGGCTGAGAACGGAGAAACTTATTACAAAGCCGATCCGTATGCTGTAAAGAGTGAACTGAGACCGGGTACTGCGTCCGTAACAAAGGATATTTCAAATAATTACAAATGGGGCGATAAGGCTTGGATAAGTGCACGCAGTAAAAACAGCACTTTGACGGAGCCTATGAATATATACGAAATCCACATCGGCTCATGGAAAATACATGATGACGGAAGCTTTTATACGTATCGTGAACTGGCGGACGAGCTTGTTCCTTATGTTAAGAAGATGGGTTACACGCATATAGAGCTTATGCCTATCACCGAATATCCGTTCGACGGCTCCTGGGGGTATCAGGTAACGGGATTTTTCTCAGCTACGACAAGATACGGCGAAAGTGAAGATTTGAAATATCTTATAGATAAGTGTCACAAAAATCATATCGGAATTATAATGGACTGGGTACCTGCTCATTTTCCGCGTGACGCACACGGACTGAGAATGTTTGACGGAACTCCTGTTTATGAATATGCCGATCCGCGATTGGGTGAGCATAAGGATTGGGGAACAATGGTTTTTGACTATTCAAAGAGCGAAGTTATTTCATTCCTTATTTCATCAGCGTATTTTTGGGCAGAACAGTATCACATTGACGGAATAAGAGTTGATGCGGTATCTTCAATGCTTTACCGTGATTATTCGAGAAATGACGGTGAGTGGGTTCCGAACGAATACGGCGGAAACGGTAATCTTGAGGCAGTTGATTTTCTTAAAAAGCTTAACAAGATTATGGGGACGGAATTCCCTAACTTTATGATGGTTGCGGAAGAATCTACGGCTTGGCCGCTTGTAACCGCACCGCCTGAAAATGACGGACTTGGTTTTAATTACAAGTGGAATATGGGCTGGATGAACGATACACTTCGTTATATGGGTATGGATCCGTATTTCCGTAAGGACAATCACAGTTTGCTTACATTTATGATGATGTATGCTTATTCCGAAAATTATATTTTGCCTTTGTCACATGATGAAGTGGTACACGGCAAGGGTTCTATGCTTAACAAGATGTTCGGTGAGTATGACGAAAAATTTGCGGCATACAGAACATTACTCGGCTATTATATGACAATGCCGGGAAAGAAAATGTTGTTTATGGGCGGTGAATTCGGTCAAATGCTTGAGTGGCGTTATGACGACCAACTTGAATGGAACGTACTTGAAATAGATAAGCATAAGAGATTACATCAGTATGTAAAAGACCTTAACCATTTCTATATGGAAAACAAGGCTTTATGGGAACTTGATACAAGTTGGGACGGCTTCAGATGGGTTAATGAGGCTGACAGTGAAAACAGTGTTCTTTCCTATATAAGACGTGGCAGACATGCAGCTGATAATGTTGTAGTGGTTGCAAACTTCACACCTGTCGAAAGACCGATATATAAAATCGGTGTTCCGCTTGCGGGCGAATATGAAGTAGTATTCCATTCGAGTGCTGTCAAGTACGGCGGAAACAAACGTATTACAAAGAAAGTATACAAGACAAAGAATATGCAGTTCTCAGATATGATGTACACTATTGAAGTTGCTATCGACGGCAATTCGGTTATGTTCCTAAAGAAAAAGCCGGCGGACAAAGCTGCGGCAAGCAAAAAGAAAACGACTGCATCAAAAACTGCTAAAAAAACAACAGACAAAACCGAAAGTGCAACGGCTAAAAAAGCGGCAGTTAAGAAAACAACCGCGACAAAGACCGCTGCGAAAAAAACATCAACAAGGACAAATAAATCGGCTAAATAGTCGGTTTTAATAAAAATCTAATCAGAAAAATTATAGGGAGATGATTTTATGGTATCAAAGGATTGCGTTGCAATGATACTTGCAGGCGGTCAAGGCTCAAGACTTGGTGCGTTGACAAAAAATGTTGCTAAGCCGGCAGTGCCTTTCGGCGGAAAGTACAGAATCATAGATTTTCCGCTTTCAAATTGTGTACATTCAGGAATTAATACGGTAGGCGTTCTTACACAGTATCAACCGTTGGAACTAAATAGATATATCGGTAACGGAAACCCTTGGGATTTGGACAGAAGTCATGGCGGTGTTTATGTACTTCCTCCATACCAAAGTGCAAAAGCGGGTGAATGGTATAAAGGTACGGCAAATGCCATTTATCAAAACTTAAGTTTTCTTGAAAGCTTTAAACCTGAAAACGTTCTTATACTTTCAGGCGACCATATCTATAAAATGCACTATGGCGAAATGCTGAAGGCACACAAGGAATCGGGTGCGGCTGTAACTATTGCCGTAATGCCTGTACCTTGGGAGGAGGCAAGCAGATTCGGTATAATGAACGTTGACGAAGAGGGTACTATCACAGACTTTGAAGAAAAACCGGCAGAGCCTAAGAGTAATCTTGCGTCAATGGGTATTTACATATTTACATATGAAGTGCTTAAAAAGTATTTGGAGGCTGACGAACGTGACCCAAGTTCTGCAAATGACTTCGGTAAGAATATAATTCCTACAATGCTTGAAAACGGCGAAAAGATGGTATCATTCAGATTTGAGGGCTATTGGAAAGATGTCGGCACAATTCATAGCTTGTGGGAGGCAAATATGGATCTTGTTGACCAACCACCTAAGTTTGATCTAAACGACAGAAGTTGGAGTATCTATTCAAGAAATATGGCACTTGCTCCTCATTATGTTGGACAAAATGCTAAGATAACAAATTCAACCGTAACAGAGGGCTGCTTTATTGACGGCGAAATAAAGCATTCGGTTATTTTCGGCGGCGTTGAACTCGGAGAAGGCAGTGTTGTCAGTGATTCGGTAATTATGCCGGGTGCGAAAATCGGAAAGAATGTTGTAATTGAAAAAGCTGTTATAGGTGCAGACGCAGTTATAGGTGACGGTGCTAAAGTCGGAGTTAATTCTTCGGACGATAACAAATACGCATCAAAATTGTGTACCAATGATCTTGTTCTTATCGAAAGCGGTGCCGAAGTCGGCGTTGAAGAAGATATTTGCAAGGGCAGTATGGTAGAAGCATAGGAAAGGGGACAGAGCCAATGAGAAGAGATACTATGGGTATTATTCTGACAAGTAATGACAGAATACCTCCGATTACAGATATAAGAGCAAATTCAGCACTTCCTATCGCAGGAAGATACAGAATAATAGATTTCGTGCTTTCGTGTATGGCAAACTCGGGTATAACAAATATCGGTGTTGCAACAGAGGCAAATTACTCATCTTTGATGGACCACATTAAATCGGGTAAGCCTTGGGACCTTGACAGAAAGAATTGGGGACTTAATATACTTCCTCCGAATCTGGAAAAGGTATCATACGGTTCAATAAAGGGTAATATAGATATACTTGCAGGTATAAGTGACTTTATTCACAGAAGTCAGCAGACATATGTAATATTGTCGCTCGGTAACAGCATTTACAATATTGACTTTGAAGAAGTTGTAAAAAATCATATCGAAAGTCAGGCAGATGTTACAATTCTTTATAAAGATATGAAAGGTATGCCTGAAAGAGAAATTTCAAGATTTACAACGCTTGAACTTGACAAGGAAAATCGTATTACAGATATTGAGGTTCAGCCGTATTATCCAAAGTCGAGTTTGGCAAGTATGGACGTTTACGTTATGGAAAAGGCTTTGCTTGAAAGTATCGTTGACGAATGCAGTGCAAGAGGCGACAGAGATTTCGTAAAGGATGCACTTGTTAAGAAAATGACAGGCCTTAGAATTTACGGATATGAGTATACGGGTTATACTGATAAGATTGATTCACTTAAAGCATATTACAGAAATAATATGAATTTCTTAAATTCGGACATAAGACGTGAATTGTTTAATCCTAAAAATCCTATCTACACAAAGACAAAAGACCAGTCGCCGACTAAATACGGAAGTGACGCATCTGTACAGAACAGCTTTATTTCAGACGGTTGTGTAATTGAGGGTACTGTAATTAACAGTGTACTTTCAAGAGGTGTAAAAGTCGCAAAGGGTGCGGTCATTAAAAATTCAATCATCATGCAGGATTCTGTGATTGAAGAGGACGTTGAACTTAGTCATGTTGTATTTGATAAGGAAGTTGATATAACAAAAGGAAGAAAACTTATAGGACAAGAGAGCTATCCTCTTGCAATATCAAAAGGAACGAAGATTTAATAATAAAGATTTTAATGACAAATATATAATAGAACTGTTCAAAATTTGAGCAGTTCTGTTGAAGTTTTACGGAATTTAAGAATATTTATTGACAAATAATTCTTATAGAGATAAGATTTAAGCATATAGAAAGGAATAATTTGTTATGAAAGTTTTATTTGCTACTTCGGAGGCGGCACCTTTTGTTAAAACAGGAGGTCTTGGTGATGTAGCGGGTTCTTTGCCTGCAGCGCTTAACGAAAAAGGCGTTGACGCAAGAGTGATTTTACCGCTGTACAACTGTATACCGCAAGAATATAAGGACAAGATGAAATATATTGACCATATCTATATCGATATGGCTTGGAGAAAACAGTATGTCGGTGTTTTCGAGTTGGAGTATAACGGCTGTAAGTTCTATTTTATAGACAATGAGTTTTACTTTAACGGCGATAAGCCTTATGACTTTATACACCTTGATTGTGAAAAGTTTATATTCTTTTCAAAGGCTGTATTGTCAATTTTACCGACAATAGATTTCAGACCGGACGTTATTAACTGTAACGACTGGCAGACAGGACCGATACCTGTATTCCTTGATACGTTCCAGGATAATCCGTTCTATCAGGGTATCAAGACTGTTATGACAATTCATAACTTGAAGTTCCAGGGAAGATGGGATTTCAACAAGATTAAGGACGCAATGGGTATAAGCGACTATTACTTTACTTCCGACAAGCTTGAATTCTACAAGGATGCAAACTTGTTAAAGGGCGGTATGGTTTATGCAAACAAGGTTTCTACGGTAAGTTCAACTTACGCAAACGAAATCACAACAGAAGAATACGGAGAGGGACTTCACAATCTTCTTCGTGCAAGACAGAACGACCTTTTGGGTATAGTAAACGGTATTTCTTATATTGACTGGGATCCGAATACAGATCAGTCTATTTATCAAAACTATACAGCAAAAACAGTTCACAAGAAAAAGGCTGAGAACAAGAAAAAGTTGCAGGAAGAATTAGGTCTTGAAGTGAATGCCGATAAGATGATGATTGGTATTGTATCACGTCTTACAGACCAAAAAGGTTTTGACCTTGTAGCTTACAAGATTGAGGAACTTTGCAACGGTGGCTGTCAAGTAGTTGTACTTGGTACAGGTGACGAAAAATATGAAAATCTTTTCAGACATTATGCTTGGAAGTATCCTGACAGATTCTCGGCACAAATTTATTTTTCAAATGATATGGCACGTAAAATTTATGCGGCAAGTGACGCATTTTTAATGCCGTCAAGATTTGAACCTTGCGGTTTGTCACAACTTATCAGTATGAGATACGGTACTGTTCCGATTGTTCGTGAAACAGGCGGACTTAAAGACACTGTTATTCCATATAATGAATATACAGGCGAGGGAACCGGTTTCTCATTCGCAAACTACAATGCAGACGAAATGATAAATATTATTTGGTATGCAATGCAGATTTACTATGACAGAAAAGACGAGTGGAAGAAAATCGTTGATAACGGTATGGCAGTAGATTACTCATGGAATGTATCGGCTGATAAATATATTCACTTGTATCAAGAACTTACAGGTATATATGATTTACCTGAAAAGAAAAAGCCTGCCAGAAAGACAGCCGCAAAAACTACAAAGAAACAAGAAAAAAAGGAAACTTTTGAGGACAGTATAAGGGCAGATGCCGAGGTGGCTGCAAAGGCTGCGGCAGACGGTGCAAAAGAGCCTGAAATAGTTGAAGTTAAAAATCCTTTTGAGGAGAAAAAAGCCCCTGCGGCAAAAAAGACAACAACGAAGAAAACAACAACAAGAAAAACAGCGGCTAAGAAAACAACAACTAGAAAAACAACGGCTAAGTCAACTGCAAAGAAAGCGGTAAAAGAAGAACCTGCAAAGGCTGAACCTGTAAAAGCTGAAAAGGCAGAGCCTGCAAAGACGGCAAAAACAGAAAAAACAGAGTCTGCAAAACCTGTAAAAGCCGAAACAACTAAAGCAGAGCCTAAAAAGGCTGAATCGGCTAAGTCGACGGCAAAGACAACGACTAAAGCCGAAACGGTTAAGGAAGGTGCAAAGGCGAAGACAACGGCATCAAAGAAAACGACACAAAAGAAGACTGTAAAATAAACCAATGATAAGAAATCTTCGCAAGAAATAAGAAGAATTTTAAAGGGGTGTAAAATAAATATGGCACAAGCTAAAAGTATGGCACAAAATAAAAACACAAAAACAACAGCAACAACAAAATTGACGGCGTCGGAAGAAGCATTGAAGAAGGAAATTGTAGGTAAGGTAAACAGACATTTCGGTAAAGTTATGGAGGATGCAACTCCTCATATGGTTTATACTGCATGCGCACTTACTGTTCGTGACAGAATTATGGAAAAGTGGGCCGTATCTCATCAGACTGTAAAGAAGATGGGTGCAAAAAAACTTTATTATTTATCATTTGAGTTCCTTATGGGCAGACTTCTTTGCACAAACATTTTAAACCTTATGCAGACTGAAGAATATCAGCACGTTTTAAATGATTTGGGTTACTCACTTCCTGAAATTGCCGAACTTGAAAATGACGCAGGTCTTGGTAACGGCGGTTTGGGACGTCTTGCAGCTTGCTTTATCGACTCACTTACAACATTGGATTTGCCTGCATACGGTTGTACAATCCGTTATGAATACGGCTTATTCAGACAAAAGATTGTTGACGGTTATCAGACAGAACTTCCTGATTCATGGCTTGATAACGGTAATGCGTGGGAAATCGCAAGACCTGAAGAAACTGTTGAAGTTAAATTTGGCGGTGAAGTTTATACTGATTGGGTAGACGGTAAATTTACTTGCCGTTACAACAACTCACATACAATTTTGGCTATGCCTTATGATGTACCTCTTTGCGGTTATGATTCAAAAATTGTAAATAAATTAAGATTGTGGAGTTCAAAATCTCCTGACCATATGAATATGCAGGAATTTAACAGCGGTAACTATGTTCGTGCCGTTGAAGAAAAGGAACTTGCAGAAGTTATTTCAAAGGTACTTTATCCGGAAGATAATCATACAGAGGGTAAGGAACTTAGATTAAAGCAACAATATTTCCTTGTTTCTGCAACATTGCAGTGGATTTTGAAAGAATTTGAAAACAGAAACGGTCAAGATTGGTCAAAATTGCCTGATAAGGTCGTTATTCATATCAATGATACACACCCTACAATGGCTATTCCTGAAATGATGCGTTTGTTGATGGACGAAAAAGGTCTTGGTTGGGATGAGGCATGGGACATCGTAACTCATGTATTCGCATACACAAACCATACAGTAATGAGCGAGGCTCTTGAAAAGTGGCCGCTTGATATGTTCAGAAAGATTCTTCCGCGTGTATATATGATCGTTGAAGAAATGAACAGACGTCTTATGATCAGACTTAACGAAGTTTATCCTAACGATTCGGCTAAGCATAAGTATATGGCAATTATTTCTGATAATCAGATATTTATGGCTAATATGTGTCTTGCAAGCTGTTTCGCAGTAAACGGTGTTTCAAAGTTGCATACAGATATTCTAAAGCAGGATATTTTTGCTGATTACTATAATATGAATAACGACCACTTCTATGCAATCACAAACGGTATTACATTCAGAAGATGGATTGCTAACTGTAACCCGGAACTTACTGAGCTTATTTCTTCAAAGATAGGTAAGAATTGGATCAAGGACGCTTCAGAACTTTCAAAGCTAAAGAAATATGCTAAAGATCCTGCATTCAAGAAGCAATTTGCTGAAATTAAGCGTAATAACAAGGTTAGACTTGCACAATATATTAAGGAACACAACGATATAGTTGTAAATCCTGATTCTATCTTTGACGTACAGTGTAAGAGATTGCACGAATATAAGCGTCAGATGATGAACGTACTTCATATTCTTGCAGAATACAACAGAATTCTTGAAGATAACGTATATGCTGAAAATTACTATCCAAAGACATATATATTCGGTGCAAAGGCTGCTCCGGGTTATAAAAGAGCAAAGCTTATTATCAAGCTTATTAACTCAGTCGGAGATATGATTAACAACGATCCGAGAGTTAAGGATAAGATTAAAGTTGTATTCCTTGAAAATTACAGCGTATCAATCGCTGAAAAACTTATCATTGCGGCTGATATTTCAGAACAAATTTCAACAGCTGGTAAGGAAGCTTCGGGTACAGGTAACATGAAGTTTATGCTTAACGGTGCGCTTACATTAGGAACAGAAGATGGAGCGAATGTTGAGATTCATGAACTCGTAGGTGATGATAATATTTATATTTTTGGAGATTCCAGTGATACGGTTGTTGAAAGATACGCGCAGGGAAGCTATCATGCAGCAAAATATTATAATGAAAATGCAGCAATCAAAGAAGCTGTAGACTTCATAACAGGAGAAGAATTAAAAGCAATTGGCGATAAAGACAGATTAGAAAGATTATTTAATGAACTTGTTTCTAAAGACTGGTTTATGACTTTCCCTGATTTTGATGAGTATGTAAAGACAAGAGAGCAGGCATATGCTGACTATGAAAACAGAGAAGAATGGGTACAGAAAATGCTTGTGAATATCGCAAAAGCAGGATATTTTTCTTCTGATAGAACGATTGAAGAATATAACAGAGATATTTGGAAGTTAGAGGACTAGAGTGTGTTTGAAAAGGATAAAGTTGCTGTGCAATAGCTTAAATAGCCATTGCACAACAATTTTATTTTAGTAGAATTTTCTTGTTTTTGTACGAAGATTGTAATAAAATGGAAACAATGATTTGCTTACTATAATCATGGAACCAGCAATTATAGATTTTGATTTTATTTCAAAAATAAAATGGAAAGGAGAAGTTCTTGAACATAAATGAAACATTAAAACACTACTTTGGTTACGACAGCCTGCGTCCAGGACAACAGGAATTGATAGAAGGAATTCTACAAAGAAAGGATGTCCTCGGTATTATGCCAACAGGTGCAGGAAAATCCCTGTGTTATCAGGTTCCAGCACTGATGTTAGATGGAATTACGATTGTAGTTTCACCGCTTATTTCTCTGATGACAGACCAGGTAAAGGCGTTAAATCAGGCCGGTGTGCATGCAGCGTATATTAACAGTTCTCTTACGGAAAACCAGATAAGGACTGCACTTTTCTATGCAGCGCAGGGAAGATATAAGATTATTTATGTGGCGCCGGAGCGGCTGAATACGATGCGTTTTCTGGAGTTTGCATGCCAGGTGGATATTTCTATGGTGACGGTGGATGAGGCACATTGTATTTCCCAGTGGGGACAGGATTTCCGTCCAAGTTATGTTGGAATTGCAGATTTTCTTGCACAGTTACCAAAGCGTCCGGTTGTAAGTGCATTTACTGCAACAGCAACGGAACGAGTAAAACAGGATATTATGGGAAGTCTGCGTTTGCAAAATCCAGTGACAGTTGTGACGGGATTTGACCGACCGAATCTGTTCTTTCGCGTAGTGACCCGAAAGGGTGGAAAAGAGACCGACAACAGTGTTCTTAATTATGTCAAAAAGCATGAGGATGAGAGTGGAATCATTTATTGTGCAACGAAAAAGAATGTAGACAAAATATATGAACTTTTGCAGCAGTATGGCATTGCGGCAGGGCATTATCATGCAGGATTATCTTTAGAGGAACGAAAGAAAAATCAGGACGATTTTACCTATGACCGAATTCGTGTTATGGTAGCGACAAATGCATTTGGAATGGGTATTGATAAGTCAAATGTGCGATATGTGCTGCATTATAATATGCCACAGAGTCTTGAATATTATTATCAGGAGGCAGGGCGTGCTGGTCGTGACGGGGAAGAAGCAGAGTGTGTATTATTCTTTTCTAAGCAGGATATCATGATAAATAAGCGGCTTTTAGAATATAAGAGTATGGAAAGTATAGACAGCGACACTCAGGTCTTAAGGAATGACTATCGAAAATTAAACCAGATGATTGATTATTGTGAAACACAGCAATGCCTGCGCCAGTTCATTTTATCTTATTTCGGAGATAACAGTCCATGTACCTGCGATAAATGTAGTAATTGTGTGGTTGTGGAAGATGAGGAAGAGGAAAACTACATCCAGACCAAAAAGGAAAAGAAAAAAGCGTTCCAGCTTGCCAATCTGACTCCGAAAGGGCAGGAATTGTTCGAGCAGCTTCGTAAGTGCAGGACAGAACTTGCTGCAGAAAAAGGAGTTCCACCATATATAATCTGTTCCGATAAGACATTAACAGATATGTGTGCAAAATGTCCTGTAGACAATGAAGATATGGAAACAGTGTACGGAATGGGTGTGCAGAAAATTCAAAGTTATGGGGAACATTTTACCAAAATCATTATAGACTTTTTAGAAGAACAGAGTGCAGCCGGTGGAGCAGATGCAGAAACTCTGCAATTAACAACAGAGTTAACACCAGAACAAATAGAGGAAACAACAGGAATGACAGTAGCAGCCTCTCCTGCAAGAAAAAAGAAACTGCCATTTTATATCGCACCGGGAAAATTAGACGAAGTGGAGCTGACCGATACCTGTATGATTTCAGAACTTACGAACCGGATTAACGAACTTTGTAACGAAGAAGACCAGAAAAACCGCAAAAAACTAACCGCAGCATTTGTCAATACCTTACTGATACAAAAAGGATATATTGAAGAAGCAACAGAAGGCGAAGAAAAAGTAAAACATATAACAGAAAAAGGAAAAGAAGCAGGGATACAGGAAGAAGAACGATATGGCAAATATGGAAGAAAGTATTACGCATTAGTACATACGAGGGAGAGTCAGGAGATGATTTTGGGAGAACTTCGAGACTATTTGTCCAATTTGCAGGGAGAATAAGACGGACGCC
>OLSF01003225.1_pt1 | contig 11217 bp, 5 predicted proteins | sample 1672301 | NCBI WGS metagenome assembly OLSF01 (sample SAMEA3136669, study PRJEB25190) | human gut metagenome | biome: human gut; feature: human-associated habitat; material: faeces | place: Austria | collected 2013
CGTATATGGTACTGAACAGATCCGCAACGTTGTATTGCTTGGTCATGGAGGCGCTGGTAAGACAACCGTTGCGGAAGCATTGGCGCTGCTGACTGGTGTTACAAAACGTATGGGCAAGGTGCCGGACGGAAACACCATCAGCGATTATGATAAGGAAGAGCAGAAGCGTCAGTTTTCCATTTCGACCAGCGTAGTTCCGGTCGAGTTCGAGGACATCAAGATCAATTTCTTAGATACACCTGGATATTTTGACTTCGTAGGAGAAGTAGAGGAGGCTTGCCACGCAGCAGGTGCCGCTGTTATCGTGATCAACGGCAAATCTGGCGTAGAGGTTGGTACATTAAAGGCATGGGAGCTTTGCGAAAAGTATAAGCTGCCGAGACTGTTTTTTGTAACGGGCATGGATGATGATCAGGCCAGCTATCGTAAGATCGTTCTTGAGTTAAATGATCGTTTTGGACGTAAGGTAGCACCGTTCCATGTGCCGATCCGTGAGAATGAAAAGTTCGTCGGCTTTGTAAATGTTGTAAAGATGAAGGGCCGCCGTTTTATCAATGATACAAGCGAATATGAAGAGTGCGATATTCCTGATTATATGGATAAGCACTTAAACATCAGCCGTGATGCACTTGTTGAGGCTGTTGCTGATACAAGCGAGGAGCTGATGGAGCGTTATTTTGCAGGTGAAGAGTTTACTTATGAGGAAGTTTCTACTGCACTTAGAACTCACGTTATGGACTGTCAGATCGTTCCTGTATTAGTTGGATCAGGTATTCATAATCAGGGTACCAGTATGCTGATGAACGTAATTAAGAAATATTTCCCATCACCTGAATATACAATAAACCATGGAAAGGAAACATCTACTGGAGAGCTTGTAATGGTAAAGTGTGATCAGAACAAGCATCTGTCTGCAAAGGTATTTAAGACTGTAGTAGATCCGTTTATCGGAAAGTATTCCTTAATTAAAGTTGTAACAGGTACATTAAAGGCCGGTGATGGCATTTATAATGTAAATAAGGGAACAGAAGATCGTGCGTCTAAGCTGTATTTGCTTCGCGGCAAAGAAACCATTGAGGTTCCAGAGCTTCGCGCAGGAGATATTGGTGCACTGGCAAAGATCGAAAAGATCTCCACAGGTGATACCATTTCCACAAAGGGTGCAACACTTATTTATGATGGACCGCAGGTAAGTAAGCCATATACATGCAAGGCATACCGTGCAAAGAATAAGTCAGATGAAGATAAGATCAATGGTGCACTTGCACGTATGGTAGAGGAAGATCAGACACTTCGTCTTGAGAACGATGTGGAAAATCACCAGACACTGATTTATGGCATCGGTGATCAGCAGCTTGATGTTGTTGCAAGCCGTATTCTGAATCGTTATAAGGTTGAGATCGAGCTGTATCGCCCGAAGGTAGCATACCGCGAAACACTTAGAAAGAAAGTTCAGGTACAGGGTAAGTATAAGAAGCAGACAGGCGGAAGCGGACAGTACGGCGATGTTCATATGGTATTTGAGCCATCAGGTGATCTTGATACACCATACGTATTCGAAGAGAAGGTAGTAGGAGGCGCTGTTCCGAAGAACTACTTCCCGGCAGTTGAAAAGGGTATTCAGGAGTCTGTATTAAAGGGTACACTCGCAGGTTATCCAGTAGTTGGCTTAAAAGCAACACTTGTTGATGGTTCCTATCATCCGGTAGACTCTTCAGAGCTTGCATTCAAGATGGCTGCAATTCTTGCTTACAAGAAGGGCTTTGCAGAGGCAAATCCAACGATCTTAGAGCCAATCGTATCAGTTTCCATCACCGTTCCGGATGAACTTGTCGGTGATGTTATGGGTGACTTAAATAAGCGCCGCGGCAGAGTACTTGGTATGGATCATGTAGCAGGCGGCAAGCAGATGGTAACAGCAGATGTGCCAATGGCAGAGATGTATGGTTACTCCACCGATCTTCGTGCAATGTCAGGTGGTATGGGCGAGTTCTCCTACGAGTTTGCAAGATACGAGCAGGCACCTCAGGATGTCCAGAAGAAGATTATTGAGGCAGCTGAAAAAGAAGAGCAGTAACCAACAATCTAACATTAAGAGTTTTGAAAGAAAGAGGGGGTTGACAAGCCCCCTTTTTCTATGGTATTGTAAAAAAGTGAAAAAAATGCAATGACAAGGAATAGTAAGCAGGGGAGAGCTTCAGAGAGCTGCCGGTAGGTGAAAGGCAGCAGCTTATAACTGCCGAACTGACCTTAGAGCACCGGCAGGGAAACGTCATTATATAAAGACGGAGTAGTTGGCGGCGGGTATTCCCGTTATAGAAGATCGAGGGCAAGGCAGATGGCTGCCTTGAAATAGAGTGGTACCGCGAAGTCTTTTCGTCTCTATACAAAGAGAAAGAAAGGGCTCTTTTTTTTCATAAGAAGAGACCCGGAAAGGAAACACAAAACACAATGAACAAGAATTACGATCCAAAAGAAATTGAATCAAAATGGCAGAAGGTCTGGATGGATGAGAAGGCATTTGCCGCAACAGATGACTACACCAAGCCAAAGTATTATGCGCTGGTTGAGTTCCCATATCCGTCAGGACAGGGACTTCATGTAGGTCATCCGCGTCCATACACAGCACTTGATATTGTTGCCAGAAAGAGAAGATTACAGGGCTACAACGTACTGTATCCAATGGGATGGGATGCATTTGGTCTTCCAACAGAAAACTACGCAATTAAGAATCATATTCACCCGAAGATCGTTACAAAGAATAATGTAGCTCGTTTCAAAAATCAGCTGCAGTCTTTAGGTTATTCCTTCGATTGGGACAGAGAGATTAACACAACTGATCCGAATTACTATCACTGGACACAGTGGATCTTCTTAAAGCTGTACAAAGCAGGCTTAGCATATAAGTCAGAGATGCCTGTTAACTGGTGTACTTCCTGTAAGGTAGGTCTTGCAAACGAGGAGGTTGTAAACGGTGTATGTGAGCGCTGCGGAAGCCCTGTTGTTCGTAAGATGAAGAGCCAGTGGATGTTAAAGATTACCGAATATGCAGATAAGCTGATCGATGGTCTTGACAGCGTTGATTATGTTGAGAAGGTAAAGGTTTCTCAGAGAAACTGGATTGGCCGTTCAAATGGTGCAGAGGTTGATTTCTCAATCGCTGGTGCAGATGATAAGCTTCGCATCTATACAACACGCCCGGATACTTTATTTGGTGTAACATACATGGTAGTATCACCGGAGCATCCATATCTTGATAAGTATAAGGATCAGATTTCCAACTGGGATGAGATTGTTGCATACCGTGAGGAAGCAGCAAAGAAGTCTGACTTCGAGCGTTCTGAGCTGGCAAAGGATAAGACCGGTGTTGAGATCAAGGGCTTAAAGGCAGTTAATCCGGTAAATAAAAAAGAAATCCCGATCTGGGTTTCTGATTATGTACTGATGAGCTATGGTACTGGTGCAATAATGGCAGTTCCGGCTCATGATGAGAGAGACTGGGCATTTGCAAAGAAGTTTAACCTTCCAATCGTTGAGGTTGTAGCAGGCGGAGATGTTCAGAATGCTGCATTTACTGATGTTCAGACAGGAACACTTGTAAACTCAGGATTCCTTGATGGACTTGAGGTTGCTGATGCAAAGAAGAAGATCATTGAGTATCTTGAAGAGAATAAGATTGGTACACCAAAGAAAAACTATAAGTTAAGAGACTGGGTATTCTCAAGACAGCGTTATTGGGGTGAGCCGATCCCAATCGTAAAGTGCGAAAAGTGTGGATATGTTCCGTTATCAGAGGACGATCTGCCGCTGGAGCTTCCAGATGTAGAAAGCTATATGCCGACTGATAATGGTGAATCTCCATTAGCTGCTATGACTGATTGGGTTAATACAACATGTCCGTGCTGCGGCGGTCCGGCAAAGAGAGAGACTGATACTATGCCTCAGTGGGCAGGTTCATCATGGTATTTCTTACGCTATACTGATCCGCACAATAACGATGCACTGGCAAGCAAGGAAGCTATGAAGTATTGGCTGCCGGTAGACTGGTACAATGGCGGTATGGAGCATACTACACTTCATCTTCTGTATTCTCGTTTCTGGCATCGTTTTCTGTATGATCAGGGTGTTGTTCCGTGTCCGGAACCGTATCAGAAGAGAACTTCTCACGGAATGATTCTTGGTGAGAACGGTGAGAAGATGTCTAAGTCACGTGGAAATGTTATCAACCCGGATGATATTGTAAACGAGTTTGGTGCAGATACACTTCGTACTTATGAGATGTTTATCGGTGCATTTGAGCTTGCAGCAAGCTGGAGCAATGAGGGTGTAAAGGGATGCCGTCGTTTCTTAGAGCGTGTATGGAAGCTGCAGGATATGCTGACTGATGAGGGAGGTTTCTCTAAGGATATGGAAACTAAGATGCATCAGACTATGAAGAAGGTTTCCTCAGACTTTGAGACCTTAAAGTATAACACAGCAATCGCTGCAATGATGGCACTTTTAAATGATTTCTACAAGAAGGGCAGCATCACAAAGGGCGAGTTAAAGACATTCTTAATTCTGTTAAATCCAGTAGCACCTCACATCACAGAAGAAATGTGGGCAGACTGCGGTTTTGGAGGACGTCTGTATCAGCAGGCTTGGCCAGAGTATGATGAGGCAAAGACTGTTGAGAATACAGTAGAGATTGCCGTTCAGATTAACGGAAAGACAAAGGGTACTGTTTCTATCGCAAGAGATTGTGATAAGGATACTGCTATTGCAGCAGGAAAAGAAGTAATCAAGGATAAGCTGACTGGAAATATTATCAAAGAGATTTATGTTCCAGGAAGAATTATCAACATCGTTATGAAATAATGTGAAATAAAGCCGCAGCATACAGTCGCATAATGCGGCAGTGCTGCGGCTTTGACAATTTTTGAAACGAGTATTGTGATTTTCAGATCTATACGCAGAATGCAATTTTGCATGGTTCTGAGTATTTACCAGATTTCGGAAAAGAGGTTTCTATGAAGATTTGCAAAAGGATAAAAGCAACAGTTTTGTCATTGTGTCTGATAATTGGTATGTGTGCAGCTTCACTTCCACAGACTGTTCGTGCTGAGTATGGCGATAATGCATATTCGTTCATGAAGCAGCTGCAGTCTAATTATCCATATCGTCAGGTCAATTCATCAAACGGAATGCTGTCAGGAGCTGAGGAATGGTTAAAGGCACAGATTGTTACGATGGGCTATGAGTATATGGCACAGCCGTTTACCATGACATCAGCTGATGGTGTGACACCATGCTATGGAGAAAATCTTATTTTTTCAAAACAGGGAGCAAGTGATCGTGTTATTGTAGTCGGTGCGCATTATGACTGTGTGGAGCAGACTTTTGGTACTGATGATAATGCATCGGGAGTCGGCGTACTGTTAGAGCTTGCAAGTATCTACAGCACAAAAGAATCTCCGTATACTATTCGCTTCATCCTATTTTCAGCAGAGGAGCCGGGTTGTCTTGGCAGTCAGTATTATGTAGATAATCTTAGTCAGGAAGAGCGCGACCGCATTGCATGTATGATAAATATTGATACGATTGCAGCTGGCGACAATATGTATCTCTATGGAGGTACAGTGGATGACAGTGGAAGCATTGTTCAGGACTGGGCTGTTTATCAGGCACAGTCAGCAGCAGATCTTCTTGGTCTTGATATGTCTTTCCATCCAGATGTAAACGACAGTTTCCCGACACCTACAAAAGCAACAGCGAGTGATCAGATGCCATTTGCTAATGTAGGTATTCCTTATATCTATTGCGAAGCTTCAAACTGGAATGGTGAGCCGTACACAAATTTCTATCAGACAAGCAATTCGGCCGTTAATGGCGGTACTATTATGCATAAGGCTGAGTATGATAATCTGACATTTATTGAGAATACGTTTGGAACGCGTGCATATGAGCACCTTCAGGCATATGCTAAATTGCTCGATTATCTGCTTGAGAATATGAAGGAGGGCGAGTACGCAACTGGCTATACCTTCGAGGATACTAATACAAAGGCAACTACAACTAGTTCCGTTTATTTAAGAGAGAGACCGACACAGTACAGTCCGTCAGTTACATTGCTGGATGCAGACACTGAGGTTACTGTGACAGGTTATCATGCAAGCTGGTGCCGTGTCGAGGCAGATGGTCAGGAAGGCTATATTAAGACTGATTATCTGACAATGGAAGATGAAATTGCTTCTAAAGAGGACGAATCGTCAGAAGAAGAGTCTGAGAATGCCTCTGAAGAAGCATCAAAAGAAGCTGAAAGCAGTATGTCAGAGGAGTCATCATCTGAGGCTGCTGAAAATGAATCAGAAGAAGCTGTTTCAGAGAGTGAATCTTCCTCAAATGAAGCCTCCAAGAATGAAACCGTTTCTGAGGCGGCGTCAAGTGAGAAAGAAACAGATGGGGCTTTGAGCCAGAGTGCTTCCAGTCAGAATGCATCTGCACCTGAAGCTGACAGCCAGAATACAGTTGAAAAGATTATTGACCAGTTAAAAAATGATCCGTATACACTTCGTATTGTACTGATTGCTGCTATCATAATTATTGGCATATGGCTGTGTGTATTTATTGCACTTCGCCGTAAGAAGAATGCGCAAAAAAATGAAGACTCAAATGGAGCATCAAATAGTTCTGAGGAAACATTAAAGAAAGCGAAACGGGCAGATATGTCTGATTCAAAAGATTCAGATAATGGCTTTGCAGATCCGGATAAAAATAAAGACGAAAAATAAAAATATGATGTTGGGGTCAAAAGGTATTTTGCCCCCAACTGATATCCACGAATTGCTCCGTTGCTATGCAACTTTCGCAATTCTAAAAACATTCGGATTCGCTGATTTTCCTTGAAAATCGCTGCATCCTCATGTTTTTGCGGGTCCCAAGCTCAAAAACCTAATCGTGCAAGCACGAACGGCTTTTGGAGCTTTTGACCCTGGTATCATACAATATACTAAGAAGGTATATGATTTCCCAGAAGGGAGATAATATGCCTTCTTTTTTTTGTTTAATAAGACAAAATTAAATGCTAGAATGATATAAAAAGACAGAAATGGAGATGCAAAAATGGATTTAAATGAATTTTTCAAAGAACACAATAAAGTAGCATTGGCATTTTCTGGAGGAGTAGATTCTTCCTATCTGCTTTATGCAGCAATTAAGAGTGGAGCGCAGGTGTGTGCCTACTATGTCAATGCTGCATTTCAGCCACAATTTGAGCTTGATGATGCTATGCGTCTTGCAAAACAGCTAAATGCTGATATGAAGGTATTAACAGCAGATGTTCTTTCAAATGAAACAGTAGTGAAGAATCCTTCAGACCGCTGTTATCACTGCAAAAATGTTATATTCAATATGGTTCTTGCAGAGGCGAAGAAGGATGGTTTTACAGTACTGATGGATGGAACTAATGCATCTGATGCAGAAGATGACCGCCCAGGAATGCGTGCGCTTCGAGAGCTTTGTGTCTACTCACCACTTCGCATCTGTGGTCTTACAAAGACGGAAATTCGAAGACGTTCAAAAGAAGCAGGTCTTTTTACATGGAATAAGCCAGCTTATGCCTGTCTGGCAACACGTATCCCAACAAACGAGCGCATTACTGCAGAAAAGCTTGAAAAGACTGAAGAAGCAGAAAATTATTTGTTCTCTCTTGGCTTTACAGATTTTCGTGTGCGTTATTTAAATGATTCTGCAAAGATTCAGATGCCGGCAGCACAGATGACAAAGCTTTTAGAAATGCGAGAGGAAATTCTTATAGAATTGAAAAAATATTACAAAGAAGTGCTGCTTGATTTGCAGGCCAGATAAAAAATTTGATTATATGGGGAGATAAAGTTGTGAATAGCGAGGCAAGACAGATACTAGAAGCAGTGAAGGCAGGAAGTATGAGTATAGATGATGCACTGCTTGAAATAAAAAAAGAGCCTTTTGAGGATATTGGATATGCAAAGGTGGATTTACACAGAAAAATCCGCCAAGGCGCAGCAGAAGTAATCTATGGTGCAGGAAAGACACCAGAGCAGATGATTGGAATTGTATCTGCTATGTTAAAAAATGGTCAGGATCACATTTTAATTACACGTTTATCATCAGAAGCAGCAGATATGATTAGTCAGGTACATCCATTGCATTATCACAAAGATGCAAGAGTTGGCATTATCGGAGAAATGCCAAAACCGACTGGAAAGGGAAAGATTGTTGTGGCGACAGGCGGAACATCTGACATTCCGGTAGCAGAGGAAGCAGCGCTGACAGCAGAAATTCATGCAAACGAGGTTGTGCGCCTATATGATGTTGGAGTGGCAGGACTGCATCGTTTATTAAATCATATGGATGAAATCATGAGTGCAAGTGTAATCATTGCAATAGCCGGAATGGAAGGCGCACTAGCAAGTGTAATAGGCGGCTTAGCAGATTGCCCTGTCATTGCAGTTCCTACAAGCGTAGGATACGGTGCATCCTTTGGCGGTGTTTCAGCACTTTATCAATGCTTAATACCTGTGCAAGCGGTGTATCTGTAGTAAATATTGACAATGGCTTTGGCGCCGGCTACTTGGCAGGAATGATGAATCATATGTAACTATTAATCATTTGAAATAAAGGAGAAAAACAAATGAGAACATTATATTTAGATTGTGGAATGGGTGCAGCAGGTGATATGCTGACAGCAGCACTTTCAGAGCTTTTGCCTGATCAGGATGCATTTTTTGAAAAAATGAATGCACTTGGAATCCCGGGAATTCATTTTGAGAAAGAAAAAACGCAAAAATGCGGTATTACAGGAACACACAGTAAGGTAACAGTAAATGGTGAGGAAGAGGAAAGCCTTGATGTGCATCATCATGATCACGATCATCATCATGACCATGAAGACCATCACCATGACCACGACCACCATCATGATCATGAAGACCATGACCACGATCATGAAGACCATCATCACGACCACGATCATGCGCATGGTGCACATCATCACCACAGCAGCCTGCATGATATTGAGCATATCGTAAGAGATCATCTGCCGGTATCAGATCGCGTAAAGGATGATATAATGGCAGTTTATCAGCTGATCGCCCAGGCTGAAAGCGCAGCACATGGTGTACCAGTTGATCAAATTCATTTTCACGAAGTAGGAACTATGGATGCCGTTGCTGATATTACAGCAGTCTGTATGCTTATGGAGGAGCTTTCTGTTGATCAGGTGATTGTATCACCAGTTCATGTTGGAAGCGGAAAAGTACGCTGTGCACATGGTATTTTGCCAGTACCAGCACCGGCAACTGCTTATATTTTAAAGGATGTGCCGATTTATGGAGGAAGGATTCAGGGAGAGCTTTGTACACCGACAGGCGCAGCACTTTTAAAACATTTTGCCACAAAATTTGGTGATATGCCAGTTATGAAGACGAAGGCTATCGGTTATGGAATGGGCAAGAAGGATTTTGAGATGGCAAATTGTGTCCGTGCGATGTTAGGAGAGACAGCAGATGATGTAAGCCGTGTTTCTGAGCTTTGCTGCAACATAGATGATATGACTGCAGAGGAGATTGGCTTTGCAACAGAGACAATTTTAGCAGCAGGTGCTCTGGAAGTGTTTACTGTCTCCACAGGAATGAAAAAATCCAGACCAGGCATTTTACTTGAGGTGATGTGCCGTGAGGAAGACCGCGACCGCATGATTGAACTTATATTTTTGCATACAACTACGCTTGGTGTTAGGGAACAGTTTTCAAGACGCTATACTATGACACGCTCTATAAAGACAATAAAGACTCCATATGGTGATGTGAGAAAGAAAGTTTCGACAGGCTATGGTACTTCACATGAAAAGTATGAGTATGAAGATTTGGCATCAATTGCAAGAAAGCAGGGAATATCCATTAGTGAAGCAAGGCAGACTGCAAGTGATTTTGATAAATAAAAAAGCTGATTAGAGTTTTTGAAAGTGAAAGGAAAATGATATGAGAAAAACATATGTAAGAAATTTAACAGCAGGCTGCGCTGCATTTATGGCGGCAGCATTGATATTTTCAGCAGGCTTTTCAAAAACAGCATTTGCAGACGAAGCAGACAAGACTACACTTGTATATGGAAGCACTGACTATACACGCATCAACCCGGCAATGGATGAGCACTGCGAAATAAACGTGCTGTTATTTGATGGTCTTACTGATCATGATGGTGATAATCAAATTATTCCGCGTCTGGCAAAGAGCTGGGAGTATGATGAGGAGAATTTAACATACACGTTTCATCTTGAGGAAGGCGTCAAGTGGCATGATGGTGAGCCTTTTACAGCAGAGGATGTAAAATTTACATTCGAAGCAATTATGGATCCGGCAAATGAATCTGAGAATGCACCTGATTATGAGGATATAGAGAGCATTAAGGTGATTGACGAACATACGGTAGCTTTTCATCTTTCTAACGTTAATACCGCTTTTTTGGAATATATGACAAAACCTGTTATGCCAAAGCATCTGTTAGAGGGTGAAGATTGGCAGACATCTGACTTTTTCCGTGCACCAGTTGGAACAGGACCATATAAGTTTGTAAGCTGGGATGCAGGACAGACTATTACAATGGAAAAGAATGAGGAGTATTTTGCCGGTGCAGCTAATATTGATACAATTGTATTTAAGATTGTGACAGATGATAATGCAAAGGCAATGCAGCTATTAAGCGGCGAGCTTGATTTGGCGCAGATTACACCAAAGGAAGAATCACTTTTTGCTGATAATGACGAATTTAAAGTGTACGATATGACAACTTCTGACTACAGAGGCATTCTCTACAACTTTAATAACGAGTATTGGCAGGAAAATGCCGATCTGATACCGGCAATCAATTATGCGATTGACCGTCAGGCGATCCTTGATGCAGTGCTGTTAGATAAGGGTGAAGTGGCATATGGTCCTCTGCAGCGAAATAAATATAACAATGAAAATGTGGAGCACTACGATTATAACTTAGAAAAGTCGGCAGAGATTTTTGAAGCAGCAGGATGCACACAAGATGCAGATGGCTACTGGTGCAGAAACGGGGAGAGAATTAGCTTTACAATTAACGCGACACCGGGTGATCAGGTGCGCATTGATATGGCGCAGATTGCAGCACAGCAGCTTCGCGAGGCAGGACTTGATGTAAAAGCAGATGTACCGGCAGGCGGAATCGACTGGG
>OLSF01003233.1_pt1 | contig 11174 bp, 8 predicted proteins | sample 1672301 | NCBI WGS metagenome assembly OLSF01 (sample SAMEA3136669, study PRJEB25190) | human gut metagenome | biome: human gut; feature: human-associated habitat; material: faeces | place: Austria | collected 2013
GGACATGCAGACAAATATCGGTCACGCCTGCATCGGAATCAGCGTATTGAAAATTCACATGTTCAAACTGGATCACTTTATCCCTCCTATTATGAAAAACAGGATGGTTCCAATCGCCCATATTCCCAGCCAGAGGAAATCAGCCGGCTGCAGCCTTCTGGCGTAGTAGCTTCCCCGCACTCCCGGTGCCTGAGCGCCCCGCGCTATCGCCGATACGGAAAGTTGATCCGCAATCTGCAGGCAGCGCAGCAGCAGGGGAACCAACACATATTCGCAGGTAACAGCAGGGTGGCGGAGTATCTGCACAGGTTCGGTCAGCCTTCGGTTCTTCATGGACTGCCGAATCCCCCTCAGTTCCGCCTTCATGGTTGGGAAAAAACGAAATACCACCAGCAGCCCTAAGATAACCGGTGTGGGGGTATGGGCTTTCGACAGGGTGGCCGAGAGCTGTCCCGGAGGCGTGGTAATGAGATTCCACGCCGCCAGGAAGACCGGCATGAGATTGTAAAACATCAGCACATAGAACTCTGAAAAAATCACCATATGCAGGCCGTGAAACCGGATCAGATACAACAGCAGCGCCAGCAGCAGATAAAAAGCGCCGAAAGTCAGGCAAAGCCTCCACCGCCTTTCAAAAACCAACTGGCAGAAAGCAAGCAGCGCAAGAAGACAGGTGAGCAAAGTGTTTGCGGTAAGCGATACCCCAAGGATAGCGCAGGCCACCGCCCACGCTTTTACCGGAACGGATAAGGCTGTTTCCCGCATTTACAGAACCCCCGCTTTTTTGAAATGCTTTTGAATCAGCTTCCGTCCGACAAGGCTGCCCAAAAACCCGCAGAACATGGTAAAAATCAGGATAAAAACCACCCAGCCCGGCGCTGTATAATACTGAACATAAGCGTCGATATAGCTCTGCTCCATACCGCTGGCAATCGCAAAGCTGTAATAGGCATCCCAGAAAAACCAAACGGGAAGCAGGTTTACCCCGTTGTATAACAGGCTGGAAACCGTCCAGGAGACGGTCAGGCGGTTTAGCGTAATCCCTTTCCACAGGATGATTTCCGCCAGGATTCCCACCACGATAAACCACGGGAGCAAAAACCAGTTGCCCATTATCAGAAAGACAAGGCCCAGCAGCGTCATGTAGACCAGTGAAACAAACCGTTTGCGGATGCGGTTTACCATCAAAAAATAGACAGGCCCGCAGACAAGCATGGTGATGCCTACGGAAAGCACCATGCTGACAAAATCATTTACCATGCAGATCATGTTGATTCCCAGCTGAATGACAATGAGCAGCACGGTCATCAGAACCAGTGTAATAACGTCTTTTACAGACCATTTCTTTGCGTTTTCCATTTTGATTCTCCTTTACACTTTTCCAGATTCTTGAAGCTTCCAACCTAATGCCTGTTCACGCAGTCCGACAAATCGCCGGTACAGGCCCTCCTGTTTCATGAGTTCATAATGTGTTCCACGCTGTACGATCCGCCCCTGCTCCAATACAATGATTTGGTCTGCATTCCGGACCGTGGAGAGACGATGGGCAATCATGATGATGGTCTTATCCCTTGTCAGCTCGGAGATGGCAGATTGCAGTTCCCGTTCGTTTTCGGGATCTACTGATGCGGTGGCCTCATCTAAAATGATGATAGGGGCGTCCTTCAGGATGGCGCGGGCGATGGAAATACGCTGTTTCTCCCCTCCGGAAAGGGAAGCACCCCCTTCTCCTACCAATGTTTCATAGCCGCCAGGCAGCTTTGATATGAAATCATGGCACTGGGCCTTTCTCGCTGCCTCCACCACTTGCTCGTGAGTTGCTTCCGGGCAACCAAACTTGATGTTGTTTTCCACTGTATCTTCAAAGAGGTACACCTTCTGGAAAACAATGGAAAAATTCCTTAATAGGCTATCGCAGGTGTAATCCCGCACATCATGCCCACCTATACTGATTTTCCCTTCACGCACATCCCAAAAGCGCGCAACAAGGCTCGCCAGTGTGGACTTGCCGGAACCGGAGGGTCCGACCACGGCGCAGGTTGTCTTCTCCGGGATGGTCATTGTGATATCATGCAGCACATCCTCCTGTCCATAAGCAAACGAGACATTTTGCAGTTCAATATCAAAGCGTTTTGGGGTAATATCCGAGCCATGCTCATCCAGCACGGGGGTGTCCATCACGGCTTCCATCCGATCAAGGGAAGCGTCGATTACCCTGGCGACCGACGCCATGCTGCCCACCAGTTCCACACTGGAATAGATCATAAAGCTGGATACCAGCAGGAGCAGGCACTTGACCGGCGTAATCTCTCCGCCCAGAAGCAAATAAGACGCGATAACAAGAATGGCGGCTCTGCTCACCCTGAATATGGTTTGATAAACACCGGTCAGCGAGGAAAAGGTGCTCTCCAAAGCGATATTGGCCTCTGCGCTTTCACGGATCGCCTGATTGACCGCCTTGCCGGAACGCTCCCCCAAGCCGAAAGCTTTCACCACGCCCATGCCCTGTATGTATTCCAAAAAGCAGGTCACAAGATTTGCCTGTGCCGCCTGCCTCCGAGGGGAAAGGCGTTTGGCGGCTCTTTGGATGCCGGCATAAACCAGCATGGACACGGCAAGGCCAGCAAACATCAGCAGACCGATATGCCATTCATAAAACAGCAGCCATACCCCGATCACAATGGCGTGGATAAACCCGTCAGCTACCCGTTCCAATACGATGACCGCATTGTTCTCAATGTCTCCAAGCGTGGTAGTCGCAGCGGCGGCGATTTCACCCAGCCGGTTCTCGCTGAAATATCCCATGGGGACACGCTTCATATGCTCGCCAATTTCCAACCTCTTCTGTGCGCACATGGCGAAGCTGCCCAGAGTCCGCTTGACACAGGACAGGTTGTTAAAGAAAATGCGCCCTGCAATACTGACAACCATAATACCCAATGAAATCCAAATGGTCGCTGTCATCATGGCGCCACCCTCCGCTGCGGTGAGAAGAGTGGAAAGGACGGTCAGGATCGCCATAATCGGCAGCATCTCAAAAACAGAATCCAGAAGGCTGAACACGAAGGAGGCCAGCAGGTCGTTTCTCTTGCTGCCGGAAAACTTCAATAGCCGCTTTATCATCTCAATCATACCGCCCCTCCTTTGTATCCTTCGCGCTGATGTGCGCCTCCCACAGTTCCCGATAGAGCAAGCAGTCTCTCAAAAGCGCGTCGTGGGTGCCTTCCGCTTCTATACGCCCATTGTCCATCACCAGGATCTTATCCGCCGCTGTAATGGTGGACAGGCGGTGCGCCACGATGAAGCTGGTGCGGCCCTGCATCATGCGGGCAAAGGCCTTCTGGATGCGCACCTCGGTGCGGGTGTCGATGGAGGAGGTAGCTTCGTCCAGGATCAGCATGGGCGGCAGGCAGAGCATCACGCGGGCGATGCACAGCAGCTGCTTTTGGCCCTGACTGATGTTGCCGCCGTCCTCCGCGATGACGGTGTCGTAGCCGTCCGGCAGTCGGCGGATGAAGCTGTCGGCGTGGGCGGCCTTGGCGGCAGCCACCACCTCGTCCAGGGTGGCGTCCGGCTTGCCGTAGGCGATGTTCTCCCGCACCGTACCGGCCCGCAGCCAGGTATCCTGCAGCACCATGCCGTAGCTGCCGCGCAGCGAAGCGCGGGTCACGCTGCGGATGTCGGTGCCGGACACCTTGATGGCACCGCCGTTCACGTCATAGAAGCGCATGAGCAGGTTGATGAGGGTGGTCTTGCCGCAGCCGGTGGGGCCCACGATGGCGATGCGCTGGCCGGGCTTCACGTCCAGGCTCAGGCCCTCGATCAGCGGGCGGTCGGGCAGGTAGCGGAAGGACACATCCTCCAGCTGCACATGGCCGTCCGGCTGCAGCACAGCGGCGTTCTCGGCTTCCGGGATCTGGTCGTCGGCGTCCAGCAGCTCAAACACGCGGGCCGCACAGGCCAGCGCGTTCTGCAGCTCGGTGACCACGCCGGAGATCTCGTTGAAGGGCTTGGTGTACTGGTTGGCGTAGTTCAGGAACACGCTTAGCTGACCGATGGTGATGCCGCCGCGCACAGCGTACAGCGCACCCACCAGGCCCACACCGGCGTACACGATGTTATTCACAAAGCGGGTGGCGGGGTTGGTCATGCTGGAGAAGAAGATAGCTTTCAGGCTCACGTCCTGCAGCCGGCCGTTCACTTCGTCAAAGGCGTCCAGGCTCTCGGCCTCGTGGCCGAAGGCCTGCACCACCTTCTGGCCCTCGATCATCTCGTTGACCAGCGCAGTCTGCTCGCCGCGCACGCTGCTCTGACCCTGAAAATACTTGTAGCTGCGCTTGGCCAGAAAGCTGGCCACCAGCAGACTCAGCGGGGTGATGCACACCACCACCAGCGTGATGACCACATTCTCGCTCAGCATGAACAGCAAGGTGCCCAGAATGGTCAGCACGCCGCTGAACAGCTGGGTGAAGCCCATCAGCAGGCCGTCGGCAAAGGTGTCCACATCGGCCACCATGCGGCTCACGATGTCGCCGGAGGGGTGGCTGTCGAGGTAGGACAGCGGCAGGGTCTGGATCTTGCGCAGGGCCTCGTTGCGCAGGTCCCGGCTCACCGAAAAGGTGATGCGGTTGTTGCACACGCTCAGCAGCCACTGGGCAAAGGCGGCCACCACGGCCACCACCAGCACCTCCACGATGATGCGGCCTACACCGGCAAAGTCCACATTGCCTTTGCCCAGCATCAGGTCGATGGCGTCACCGCACAGGATGGGGATATACAGCTGTGCGGCCACACTCACGGCGGCCACGATCAGGCTGCAGACCACGAACAGGGAATAGGGGCGGATCTTGTGCAGCACACGGGTCAGTGTGGCCTTGCGCTGTTCCGGGGTCAGTTTTGCTTTGGCTTTCGCGCTCATTTCTGCACATCCCCTTTCTTGAACTGGCTCTCATAGATCTCTTCATACACCGGGCAGCTCTGGCGCAGCTGGTCATGGGTGCCAAGGCCCACCAGCCTGCCGTCATCCAGCACAAGGATCTGGTCGGCGTGCTGCAGGCTGGCAGCGCGCTGGCTGACGATGAAGACGGTCAGATCGCCCGGCAGAGCAGCCAGAGCTTTGCGCAGGGCCGCGTCGGTGGCGTAGTCCAGTGCGCTGGCGCTGTCGTCGAGGATGAGGATGTCCGGCTTGCCTACGAGGGCGCGGGCAATGGTCAGACGCTGTTTCTGACCGCCGGAGAGGTTGCGTCCGCCCTGCTCCACCGGCTCGTCGAGGCCGAGGGGCTTGGCTTTCACGAACTCCGCAGCCTGTGCCGTTTCCAGCGCAGCCCAGAGGTCGGCGTCGGAGGCATTCTGGTTGCCCCAGAGCAGGTTGGAGCGGATGGTGCCGCCGAAGAGCTGGGCCTTCTGCATGACCACAGCCACCTTGCCGCGCAGGTCGGCGCGGGGGTACTGCCGGACCGGTCGGCCCATGATCTCCACACTGCCCTCAGTGGCGTCGTAGAAGCGGGGGATGAGGCTGATGAGGCTGGATTTGCCGCTGCCGGTGCCGCCGATGACGCCGATGGTCTGGCCGCGCTTGGCGGTGAAATTGATGTCGGAGAGGCTGGGTGCGCCTGCGCCCTTGTAGGTCAGGCTCACATGGTCGAAACGGACGGCGTCGCCGGCCCTTTCCGCCGGAACATTGCCGGTGAGCTCAGCCGGGAACTCCATGCCGGGCTTTGTGTCCAGAACCGCCTGCACACGGCCTGCACAGGCCAGAGCCTTGCTCACCTGAACGATGAGGTTGGCCAGCTTGACCAGCTCGACCAGGATCTGGTTCATGTAGTTAACCAGCGCGATGACATCGCCGGAGGCCATGCCGCCGATGCTTATCTCGATGCTGCCTACATACAGCAGCGCCACGATGGCAAGGTTGATGATAACGTAGGTCAGCGGGTTCATCAGGGCGGAGATGTGGCCCACGTGGAGCTGCATTTGGGTCAGCAGCTCATTGGCGTCCTCGAAGCGGTCCACCTCGCTCTTTTCCTTGTCGAAGGCGCGGACGACGCGCACGCCGGTCAGGTTTTCGCGGGTGAGGCCCAGAACCCGGTCGAGGCGGGTCTGCACCGACTTATAAAGCGGACGGGTGATGACCATGACGCCGAAGACGACGATGCTCAGCAGCGGGATAGCCACCACGAAGATGAGGGCGGCGCGGAAGTTGACCGTAAAGGCCATGATCATGGCGCCGAGCACCACGAAGGGGCTGCGCAGGAACAGACGGAGGAAGAGGTTCAATCCGCTCTGCACCTGATTGACGTCGCTGGTCATCCGGGTGATGAGGGTGCTGGTGCCCATGGTGTCCATCTCGGAAAAGCTCAGCGTCTGGATGTGCTCAAACAGCGCATGACGCAGACCGGTGGAATAACCCACCGCGGCTTTGGCCGAGAAGTATTGGGCCGTCAGGCTGCACGTGAGGCCGACGATGGCCAGAAGCAGCAGGATGCCGCATCGCACGAGGATGTAGTGGAAATCGTGGGCCGCGATACCCACGTTGACGATGTCGGCCATCACAAGCGGCACGAACAGGTCAAACGTAGCTTCCAGCATCTTGAAAAGCGGTGCAAGCACGCTCTCGCGCTTGTAGTCGCTGAGATAGCGAAGCATTTTGTTCAAGGCTCGATACTCCCTTTCTTTAATTTCTTTAATACATTTAGTCGAGACGCTCCTTATTATAACGCACTCCCAGCAGGAATGCTATGTTTTTTGCCAAAGAAAACCGGCTCTGGATGCAGATTTCGGCTCCGGAGATTGAGAAAACCGGAAAATCCTGCTATACTGGAAAGGAATCTCAACGGAAAGAATGGTGGATGCAATGGCAAAAGATGGTGCGGCACGGCTGCGGCTGCGCCCGGTGGGCGCGGCAGACCGCAAAAAGCTGCCGGAATACGGGCCGCTGGGTACGGGCTGTCCGGCGATAGAGCGGGCTGTGGCAGCGCTCTATAAGGGCCAGAACGAGGAGAGCTTCTGGGCACTGATGAACGCCATCAACTATGCCCTCGAGCTGGACACCAGGGTCCTGGTGCCGTTGGAAGCTGCGTCCGACCAGCCGGACGGGGCCGCCCCGTGGGCGGAGCATCCTGTCCCGGCGGAGAAAGCGAAAGACCTGCAGCCCTGGACCCTGCGTACCCAGAAGGGCCGGTGTTACCTGCCGGTGTTCACCTCAGTGAAGATGGCGGAGGCCGATAAAGGCACGGCCAGCCGCCCCATGGCGGAACAGCTTCTGGCTTCCGCCATGCAGATGGCGCTGGACTCGGACAGCATCGACGGCGTGGTCATCGACCCATGGACCAGCTCTGCCACGCTGGACTGCTCGCTTTTGAACGGTCTGCTCCACGCCAGCCACGACACCGATGAGCCGGGCGAAGAGGAGCTGCGGGCCGGCAACCATGCCATGGCCGAGGAACGCTGGGACGACGCGATGCACTATTATCAGCTCTCTGCCGAAGAGGGCTGCGCCGAGGGCCTTGCCATGATGGGCGAGATGCTCTACGAGGGCCGGGGCTGCCGCAAGAGCCCTGCACAGGCCCGCAAGTTCTGGAAAAAAGCTGCCGACGCCGGCGATGTGGCCGCATGGGTGGCGCTGGGCGACGATGCCATGGTGCAGGGAAAGGGGGCCGGTGCGGCTCTGCGGGCCTACCGCAAGGCTCAGAAACTCTGCGCCGCCACCCCCGACATCGCCTATATGCCGCAGGTCTGCCTGCGGGTGGCCCAGTATGAGACCCAGTATATCTCCCGCAAAAAGGCGCTGGCTCAGCTGGCTGAGGCGAAGCAGGGCTTCCTCGTCCGCAAAGAAGAAGGGGACGAGACGGCCCAGAGCTGGCTGGACGAGACGGAGGCCGCCATCCGCCAGCTGCTCGAGAGAGAATGAGCGGAAACACAAAATCTTTACAAATGCTCTAAGAAATCGTCATACGGAACCGATATGATATTGAAGGAAAAATATGCGCGTCGCAAAAACAGAGAGGACGACCAGAATGAGCAAAGTGATCGGTATTGACCTTGGCACCACGAACAGCTGCGTGGCAGTGGTGGAGGGCGGCAAGCCCGTCGTCATCACCAATGCAGAGGGAGAGCGCACCACCCCCAGCGTGGTGGCGTTCACCAAAGACGGCGAGCGTCTGGTGGGCGGCGCGGCAAAGCGCCAGCTTGCCACCAACTCCGGTCGGACGGTGTCCAGCATCAAGCGGCATATGGGCAGCGACTACCGCGTCCACATCGACGGCAAAGACCTGACTCCGCAGGAGATCAGCGCCATGATACTGACCAAGATACGCCGCGACGCCGAGAGCTACTTGGGTGAGCCGGTGACGGAGGCCGTCATCACCGTCCCCGCTTACTTTGACGACAGCCAGCGCAAGGCCACCCAGGATGCGGGCCGCATCGCAGGCCTGAACGTCCTGCGCATCATCAATGAGCCTACCGCCGCCGCTGTGGCCTACGGCCTTGACAACGAAGCGCCCCAGAAGATCCTGGTCTACGACCTCGGCGGCGGAACCTTCGACGTCTCCATCATCGAGATCGAAGATGGCACCTTTACGGTGCTGGCCACCGGCGGCGATACCCGCCTCGGCGGCGACGACTTCGACCAGCGCATCGTGGAATACGCCGTGGCAGAGTTCAAGAAATCGGACCGCATCGACCTCTCCCGCGACCCCGCCGCCATGGGACGCCTGAAAGAAGAGGCCGAAAAGGCCAAGAAAGAGCTGTCCAGCGCCCTCTCGGCCCAGCTCAATCTGCCCTTCATCGCTGTGGGCAAGGACGGCCCCCACCACCTTGATCTGACCATCTCCCGCCCCCAGTTCGAGATGATGACCGGCGACCTGCTGGCACGGACGGTGGCCCCGGTGCAGAATGCGCTGCGGGATGCCGGCATCTCGGCTTCGCAGCTGGGCAAAGTCCTTCTCGTCGGCGGCAGCACCCGGATGCCTGCCGTCGAGCGTCAGGTGAAGGAACTGCTGGGCTGTGAACCGAGCCACAGCCTCAACCCCGACGAATGCGTGGCGATGGGTGCTGCTGTGCAGGGCGGTCTGTTACAGGGCGGCGGCAAGCTGGCTGGCGCTTCTGGTGCAGCGGCGCAGGGCCTTGTGCTGATGGACGTCACCCCGCTGACCCTCTCGATCGAGACACTGGGCGGCGTGGCGACCCCCCTCATCACCCGCAACAGCATGATACCCACCCGCAAGAGCCAGATATTCACCACGGCCCGCCCCATGCAGACCAGTGTGGAGATCAACGTCCTGCAGGGTGAGCGGCATTTCGCCCGCGACAATAAGAGCCTCGGCAAGTTCAAGCTGAACGGCATCCGGGCCAGCTTTTCGTCCAAGCCCCAAATCGAAGTCACCTTTGATATTGACGTCAACGGCGTCGTGAAAGTCTCGGCCAAAGACCTCGGCACCGGCCGGGAGCAGAACATCACCATCACCGGCAGCACGAACCTCTCGGAGAATGAGATCCAGCGCGCCATGGCCGACGCGGCCGCCTACGAGGCCGAGGACAGCCGCCGCAAAGAGCGGCTTGACCTCCACAATCAGGCCGAGGTGCTGGCTTATAAGGTGGACGAGGCCCTTTCCAAGTGCAAGAAGGAGCTGGACAAGGAGGAGAAGAACCGCATCAAGGCCGATGTGGCCAACCTCCGCCGCTGCCTGCGGAAGGATAAGCCCGAGAAGATGAATGAGACGGAAGAAGCAAACCTCCGTCAGGCCAAGAGCCAGCTCGAAGCATCCGCAAACCACCTGATGGTGCTCTATGCATCGGAGCAGAGCGAGAACGGCTCGGACGGGACCATTTGATAAACAGTAAGACCCCCGCTGCGTTTGCAGCGGGGATCTTTTTCGTCTGAGGGAAAAGTATCTATGGAAAACAAAGAGGAGAGAGGGAAAAACTTATCGGCCAACGATGAGGTCGCGGCGGCTGCGGAAGCCCACGGTGAGGTGAGCGCTGCTGCCGAGGTGGCGCAGAGTGACCCGGGTGCCGGGCTTCTGATCCTGGCACAGCAGAGTCAGGTTCAGGGTGGTGGAAGTCTTGCCGGTCTTGAGCACCAGCGTGCTTACGCCCTGATTCATCAGGGTCTGCATGTCGAGGATGGTGGTGCGGAAGGTGGCGTTGTCATCGGGGGCGTCCAGCGTCAGCACGCGGCCTTCCTGACGGGCGGTGTAGAGCACCTGCTTGCCCAGCAGACCCTTGACGGTGTAGCGGGCTTCGCTCTTCTCCACCGGCGTGTCAGAGGGCAGGGGGGTCTCGTCGGAAATCATCATCACGTTGCCCTGAATGGGGTTCTCCACCGGGGAAGCGTAGCCGCCGTAGTTGGGGTCTACCTCCCCCACCGGAACGTCAGAGTGGAGAGCAATGTCACCCTGAACCATGACCTCGGACGACTGAGGGGGCAGATAACCGGCAACGGTCGCGTCCTCGGCGTCGGCGGCAAAGGCACCCACGCTCATGGCGGCGGTCATGGTCAGCAGAGCGGCAGCAGCAGCGGCGCGGCGGGCAGTGTTCTTGTTCAGCAGTCTCATAGTAGTATCCTCCTGTAGATGTAGGGAGTCAACCTCACCGTCAGCGCTGGCGCGCTGCCACCTCCCCTATCGAGGGGAGGCTTTGGCATATCGTAAAGCCTTGCCTCTTCGCCAGAGGCTCCCCTACCAGGGGAGCTGTCTGCGAAGCAGACTGAGAGGTTGTACGAAGACGGGGCGGCCCGTGAGCCGCTAGGTGTGATACCCAATTTTACTTATTTTATTCGCGACACAGCGTATCAGAAAACCGCCGTATCTGTAATGAATACGGATACGGCGGCTGGATTATTGCAGGGATCCTATTTTAATTTTCGCTGGAATCTTTTTCCTCAAGGATAGCCATGAACTCGTCGCCGGTGATGGTCTCCTTTTCATAAAGGTACTTCGCCAGCTCGTCGAGCTTTGCACGGTTGTCGGTGAGGATCTTGATGGCCTTTTCGTGCTGGGCCTTTACCAGCTCCACGACCCGCTGGTCGATCTCGCGCTGGGTCTGCGCCGAGCAGGCCAGCGAGGTGTCGCCGCCCAGATACTGGTTGTTCACCGTCTCCAGGGCCACCATGTCGAACTCTTTGCTCATGCCGTAACGGGTGAGCATGGCGCGGGCAAGCTTGGTGGCCTGCTCGA
>OLSF01003235.1_pt1 | contig 11170 bp, 10 predicted proteins | sample 1672301 | NCBI WGS metagenome assembly OLSF01 (sample SAMEA3136669, study PRJEB25190) | human gut metagenome | biome: human gut; feature: human-associated habitat; material: faeces | place: Austria | collected 2013
TAAGAAGCATGAAGTTGCCGGATGGCTTGTATGGTTTGAAATCCGGGTGATTTAAAACCATACAAGCCAAGATCCGTGAGGTCTGCACCCACACCTACCAGTGAATGAGAAATCAGGAATTATCTTGGGGCGGATACATTTTTGGCCCCGCCAAACCAACGCATATCAACACCTACACGCATAAAAAAAGCGGCACGGAATACTCCGCGCCGCTTTTGCACTCTTTCCTGGAAATCCAGAACCGCCAGTACACAGCAATTCCTGATTTCTAACTTTTCATTCCGAATGGACTGAATTACATCATTTTCACGGTATAGTACACCAGCAGGGCAAACAGCCAAGCCACCATGGCGTACAGCAGGTAATAGGACAGCGCCCCTCCCACAAAGGCCGCAATGGCGATGGCCGCCAGGCTGATCACACAGCTGAGCAGCATCAGGGGGTATCCGGCCTCCTCCGGGAGCAGCTGCCCGGCCTCGCCGGAGAACAGGCTTCCGCCGTGGCCCTTCAGCCAGAGCATCATAACCGCCAGCACCAAAATGACTGCCACCGCACCAATGGTATAGAAGCTGGAGGCTCCGGCATGGCGGACAAACCACAGGCCCAGGACACCCACACCGCTCACCAAGGCGGACAAGAAAAACTCCCGCTGATACAGATAGTACACCAGGGCCAGCGCCGCCCAGGCGGGCACCAGCCAAAACAGCATCCGAATGCCGGACTCCTGAAACACCAGCGTAATCTGCGCACAGAGGTACAGCGCGGCAGAGACCGCCGCCAAGCTCAGTTGAAGGCCGGCCCGGCCGCCCTGCTTCAGCCGCAGAACCACCCATACCACACAGGCAGCCAAAGCCGCCAGGCTGACCCACCGCAGGCCGTTGAGGGCCGCACTGATCGCCAGCGCCAGATTGATGGACTCCGGCGTGGTGCGGAAGTTGATATAATACTTATTGATAAGGCTCAGCAGGAACTCCAGGACAACAGCCGCTCCAACCCAGATCAAAGCCCGGTTCAGATCGCGGTCCTCCTGGCGCCGCTGCGCCTCTCTCTCGTTATAATCCATGTGTTCTGATTCTCCTTGCTTGATGAGCCGGCTCCCGGCCGGTCCAGCCGGTTAGCCGCTTTCTACGCATTGAACATCCAGTCAATTTATTATTTTACCAGAAGTCCAAAGGTTTTGCAACACAAAAAAAGGAAAAAACCATACCTGCACGGTTCAGAGACGAAAAATATGCAAAACGGCCAAAAAGCCGGGAGGTGGTCTCCCGGCTTGTGGTCAGGTAAAGCGGCGTTGGCCCCGCCTACTCAGCTGTTTCCGAATTCAGAAAAGAAGCGGTCATGGATGGCCTGGACTGCCCGGTCAGCGTCCCGCTCGTCCACCAGGACGGATACCTTGATCTCGCTGGTGGAGATCATGCTGATGTTGATCCCGGCACTGGACAGTGCCTCAAACATCTTACAGGCCACGCCGGAGTTGTTCACCATGCCGGCTCCCACGATGGAGACCTTGGCCACCTGGGTGTTCACCTCGATGGACTGGAAGCCGATGTAGTCCCTATTCTCCTCCAGGATGGCTCTGGCCTCCTCCGCGTCGCTCCGGGCCACGGTGAAGCTGATGTCCTTGCTGCTGTTGCGGCCGATGGACTGAAGGATGATGTCCACATTGATCTTCTTCTTGGCCAGCAGGGAGAAAATCTTAAAGGCGATCCCCGGCTCATCCGCCAGGCCCACCAAAGCCAGACGGGCTACATTCTTATCCTTTGCCACACCGCTAACGTGGGTCTTTTCCATGGTCTTGACAACCTCCTTGACTTTTGTACCAGGTTTTCCAGAGAAGCTGGAGAGGACCTCCATATTCACGTTATACCGTTTCGCCATCTCCACCGAGCGGTTGTGGAGGACCTGCGCCCCCAGGCTGGCCAGCTCCAGCATCTCATCGAAGGTGATCTCCTCCAGCTTCCGCGCCCCCTGCACACTGCGGGGGTCGGCGGTGTAGACGCCGTCCACATCGGTGTAGATCTGGCACAGGTCGGCGTGGAGCGCGGCCGCCAGGGCCACTGCGGATGTGTCCGAGCCGCCCCGGCCCAGGGTAGTCACGTCGCCATACTTGTTAATGCCCTGGAAGCCAGCCACCAGCACAATCTTTCGCTTATCCAGCTCGGTCTGGATGCGCTCAGTCTGGATGCGCTTGATGCGCGCCCCGCCATAGGCGGAGTCGGTGTTCACACCGGCCTGCCAGCCGGTGAGCGAGACCACCTGATAGCCCATGGCCTCGATGGCCATGGCGCACAGAGAAATGGAGATCTGTTCCCCCGTGGCCAGCAGCATATCCATCTCCCGCTTGGACGCATGGGGGTTGATCTCCGCCGCCTTGGCGATCAGATCATCGGTGGTATCCCCCTGGGCGGAGAGCACCACCACCACACTGTGCCCCTTGCGATAGGTCTCTGTGATGATCCGGGCCACGTTGCGCACGCGGTCCGCGTTGGCGACAGAGCTGCCGCCGAATTTTTGTACAATGAGTGCCATATATCGTTTCCCTCCAACGGTTGATCAAGACGCAGATTTCCGGTCCGGCTCCCGCCGGTCCATCCATCCTATGCACACTGCGACCGACAGGCCAGGGTCACAGGATGCGGAACAGGGAGTCCACTTCCACGCCGGCCAGACGGTCCCGCAGCTGGGGCTCAGTCATTGGGGCGGTGAGGAAGGCGGCCTCGCCGGCGGGTGCGCCGCTGCGGGCCAGGGGCTGAAGCTCGCCGCAGGCCAGACGGGCCTGGTCCATGGAGATCTGCGCCCGAACGTACCACCGGGAGGTCAGCAGGTCGGAGGACACCACCAGGTCGGGTGCTCCGGGTCCCCACTGGTTCCGGTGATCCCGGTGGGTGTCCCGGGCAATATCCATCACATCGGCCACCACAGCGGAGGCGGTGGGCAGCTTGCCCGCGCCGCGGCCGTAGAACATCACATCGCCCACGGCGTTTCCGGTGACCGCGATGGCGTTGAACACATCCTCCACACCGGCCAGGGGGTTCTCACAAGAGACCAGGTGGGGGGCCACAAAGGCGCACACCTTGCCCTCCGGCTCCCGGATGGCCCGGCCCAGCAGCTTGATCTTCATGCCGCCCGCCGCCGCGAACGCCGCATCCGCCGCCGTCACCTTCGTGATGCCCTCGACGTGGATGTCCGTCGGGTCAACATTCTTCCCGAATGCCAGCCCCGCGAGGATGCACGTCTTGCGCGCCGCGTCGATGCCCTCGACGTCCGCCGTCGGATCGGCCTCGGCGTAGCCCTTCTCCTGCGCCGCGCGGAGCGCCGCGTCATAGCTCTCGCCGTTTTCCAGCATCTGCGTCAGGATGTAGTTCGTCGTCCCGTTTAGAATGCCGCTCACCGCCGTGATGTGGTTCGCGCCGAGGCAGCGCGTCATCGGGTTCAGCACCGGGATGCCCCCGCCGACCGAAGCCTCGAACAGCAGATTCACGCGGTTTTCCCGCGCCAGCTGGAACAGCTCCACGCCGTGCTCTGCGATCAGCTGCTTGTTCGCCGTGACCACGTGCTTCCCGGCCTGGAGCGACCGCCGCACCATGTCCAGCGCTGCGCCGCACCCGCCGATCGTCTCCACGACCAGCCAGACCTCCGGGTCACGCTCAATCACGGAAAAGTCCTGCACGATCTTGTCCGCGCACGGGCAGTCCGGCATTTCGCGCCGTGCCACGGCGTACTTCAGGCCGATCTCTTCGCCCGCGCTTGCCGCGACCGTGTCCGCGTTTTTCATCAAGATCTCCGCCACGCCGCCGCCAACGGTGCCGGGGCCGAGGATTGCGATCTGTTTCATCGTTTTGTCCTCACTTGTTCGCCATTTGATAGACGTTCAGCATATCTTCAAAGTCCAATACCCGGAACGAGCCAATCGTCCGTCTACGGTTCCGGCTGCACCGCAGCGCGAGATCGTACAATCCGGCCTCGTCCTGTACCCCGCAGGACAGCTCCGCGATCCGCACCGGCATTCCCAGCCGCTTGAAGTATGCTTCCGTCGCATCGATTCCGGCCATCGCGGCCTTCTCGTCGTCCGCCTCCACGATGCCCCAGACGTTCCGTGCGTACCGCGCAAAGCGGGCGAAGTTCGTCGGCGCGACATAGCGCGCGTAGCTGGCCCACGTGGCCGAGAGCGTCTCGCCGTGGTAGATGTCAAATTTTTCGCCGATGGCCTGGCCAAACTGATGGACGGAGAAATCCTTCTTTCCGCCAAGGCCCGTCAGGTTGTTGTGCGACAGGCTGCCCGCCCACATGATCTCGCTCATCGCGTCGATGTCTCCGGGGTTTTTCACCACGGCCTCGCCGTGCCGGATCACCACGCGCAGCAGCGCCTCGGCGATCTCGTCCGTCATGTCGTTCTCCAGCGGGTTTACATACCGCTCCAGCGTGTGCATCATAATGTCCGTCACGCCGCAGGCCGCCTGCCGCGCCGGCAGCGTCGCCGCCAGCGCCGGGTCCATCAACGCAAACGCCGGTCGGTTCAGATCGGTGTTCAATCCACGCTTGGCCAGCGCGGCCTCGTCGGTCAGAACCGCCGAGTCGCTCATCTCGCTGCCTGCCGCCGGGATCGTCAATACCACGCCCACCGGCAGCGACTTTTCAAGCTTCACCTTGCCCATCCAGATGTCCCAGATATCCGCCTCCGGGTTCGCCGTGCCGTGCGCCGTGGCCTTCGCCGTGTCGATGACGCTCCCGCCGCCGACCGCCAAAATCAGATCTGCGCCAAACGCAATCGCCTCCCGGATGGCCTCGCGCGCCAGCCCCAGCCGGGGATTCGGCTTCACGCCGCCGATCGCCGCAAATGCGATCCCGGCCCCGGTCAGCAGGGCCTCCACGCGGTCAAGCGTTCCGCTCTTTTTTGCGCTCTGCCCGCCGTAGATGACGAACACGCGCTTCGCGCCGCAGCGGCCCACCGCCTCCGGCAGCTTCTCTAAACTTCCCGCGCCGAAAATCACGCGCGTCGGTGTGTAAAATTCAAATCCATGCATCATCTTTCGTTACCCCGCTACCACTTCAGCCTTTACCACGCCGGTGCTCTCGCCGAGCCGCCGCGTGAACTCCTCCAGCGAACAGCCCAGATTGCCGGTCTCTGCCGAGACCGTAACCATTGCCCGTCCGCCGGACGGAATGGCCTGGTTGATGGTCAGTATATTTGCCCCGCAATTGGCAAAAATAGAAAGTATCTCCGATAAAATACCGGCCTTGTGCTTCAGCATCAGCTGAAATGTGATGATCCGCCCCGCCATCATGTTCTGGAACGGCGCGATCGTGTCGCGGTACTTATAAAATGCGCTTCTGCTGATCCCGACGGCCTTGGCCGCCTCATTGACCTTGTCGGTCTCACCGGTTTCCAGCATCCGCTTCGCCTCAGCCACCTTCCGGAAAATCTCCGGCAGCGCCGCCGCCTCAACAATATAATATTGTGGTGTTTTTTCCATCTGTCTGTCCTCCATCTGTCTTTGACACACAGTCATTTGTCCCTTTATCGCGTCCACTATACACGATATTTCCCCAAATTGCAAGCACTATTTTTTTTCTCTTCCTGCCCCCCAACAGGATTTTTCCCCGCAGAAAATCTGATTGAAAGGAGCCGTCTCATGCCGTCAAGAGCCTTTTGGGCCGCCTGCCTGCGCATCCTCGCCGCCGCGCTCGGTGTCTTTCTGTTCGTGCGCTTTCTGCTGCCGGTGCTGCTGCCGTTTCTGATCGGACTTCTGGTTGCCCTTCTGGCCCAGCGGCCCATTGCCCTCTGCACGAACCGGCTGCACGCGCCCCGCACGCTGGCCGCCTTTTTCTGCACACTCCTGCTCTTTGCGCTCCTCGGTTCCGCCCTGTTCTTCCTTGGCCGGGTGCTCTTTGGCGAGCTGAGCGGCTTCCTGCGCGAGATCCCGTCGCTGCTTTCCTCGATCTCCGTGCCATTGGCCTCGATCAAGATCCGCCTCTACGCGCTGGCCGGACGTCTGCCGGACGGACTCGGTACAGGACTCCGCGCCAGTCTGGATCAGTTCTTCCAGTCCAGCGGCGCCTTCGGCGCGCGGGCCTATGAGTGGCTGTTCCATCAGGCGTCCAGCTTCCTGTCCCATCTGCCGGGCGTCGTGCTCTTCGCCGTCGCCGCCATCGTGTCGAGCTTCATGCTTGCCGCGCAGCTGCCGCAGCTGCGCCGCTCCTTTGCCGCGCATCTCCCGCAGCTTGCCCGCGGCAAGCTTGCCTCCGCCCTTGGTCACATCCGCGCCGCCCTCGGCGGCTGGCTGCTCGCGCAGCTCAAGCTCATGGGCGTCACTTTCCTGATCCTGACGGCTGGTTTTCTCCTGCTCCGCACGGAATATCCGCTCCTTTTCGCCCTCCTGACCACGCTCATCGACGCGCTCCCCGTCTTCGGCACAGGCACAGTCCTCATTCCGTGGGCGCTGCTCGAATTTCTGCACGGCAATACCGCCTGCGGCGTCGGTTTCCTGATCCTCTATGCCGTCGCGGCCCTCACGCGCCAGACGCTCGAGCCGCGTCTCGTCGGCCAGCAGATTGGCCTCGCCCCGATTTTCACGCTGCTTGCGCTCTACGCCGGCTATAAAACGATCGGCGTCCCCGGCATGATCCTCTTTCCGATTTGCGCCGTCCTCTTCCGCCAGCTCTGGGATCATTCGGGCTTGCAAAATTCCTGAAATCATGCTATAATCCCTCCGAAACGGAGGAAAATGCAATGATTTTATCCCATCTCTGTACGCGCGAAGCGCCCCTGCTCTCAATTCTCCGGCGCGAGCTTGCGCTCTCCTCCGGCCTGGTCAAGCGCCTGAAATGGCAGGATGCGCTCCTGCTCAATGGTGTCCCCGTCCATACCAACGCGCGCGTCCGTCCCGGCGACCGCGTCACGGTCGACCTCTCCGAGACCGTCGTGGGCTACGAGGGCGAGGACGTCCCCCTCAACATTCTCCACGAGGACGATTGCTGCCTCGCCGTCGACAAACCGCGCGGGATGCTTGTCCATCCGTCGCCGAGGCGGAACTCCGGCACACTGGCCAATGCCGTGCTCGGCTACTATCAGCGCACCGGACAGGCCTGCGGTGTCCACCCGGTGACGCGGCTGGATCGCGACACATTTGGCGTCGTTTTGTTCGCAAAAAATGCCTATATCCACGAAAAATTCTGCGAAATGCAGAAGAAACATCAAATTTCAAAGACCTATCATGCCAGCGTCTACGGCACAAAAATGGCAGATTTCGGGCTGATCGACCTGCCGATCCTGAAGCTGCCGGGAAGAAGCCTTCTCCGGACTGTCGCACCAAACGGGAAGAAATGCAGAACATTATTTGCTGTTTTAGCACGCTTTCAGGACGTTTCAGTGCTGGAATTGAAGCCGGTCACCGGGAGAACGCACCAGCTGCGCGTACACTGTAAGTATGCCGGTTTTCCGATTTTGGGCGATCCGCAATACCAGTCCGAAGAATCGGAAGCGTTTTCAAAGGAAAACGAATTATTCAGTCAGGAGCTGTGCGCAAAAAGACTGGAATTTCGCCATCCGATGACCGGCGAGAAAATTACAATATACAGCAGACAGAATGTATGGAAAAGCCCGTGAAATCAAATTTCACGGGCTTTTCTTAATTTTTCGAGGTATCGTACCATTGATTCTTGCCGAAGACCAGCACCGGATCTCCGACATTGATGTTGTCAAATATTGTATTCATGGCGGATTCCGGCGTGTTTACGCAGCCGTGGGAGCCGCCGTTCACATAGTAGTCAGAGCCGTAGTTTTCACGCCAGGAGGAGTCGTGGAGTCCGTATGGGCCATAAATTCCGACCCAGTACTTTACAAACACGAGATAATCCGGGCCGGACAGCCAGCAATCCGTGTCCTTATTTTCAACATGATAGAAGCCCGTGGGGGTTTGATGACCGTCGAGGGCGCCGGTGACGACGCTGGTGTGGACGATGCACTTGGAATCCTTGTACATGGTCATGGTCTGATTGTCAATATCTACCTCGACATAAGTGCCGGAAATGGAGAATTCTTCGCCATTTCTGGTACAATTGATCGGAGAATTGAGGTCGGAGAAGTCGAGCGCAAGGAGCTGGGCGGAGAGAGCCTCAAGCAGGGCAGGGCGGTCGACGGTGTAATCGACCTTCAGGAAGGAAATCGGAACTTTTTTGCCGGAATAAGCGGAGAAAATATAGTCCACATAGTGCTGGTCACAATCTTCTGCCCATTTATCGATGATGGCACTCAAAGCGTCCGAATCAACGGACAGTTTTCCGTCCGCCGAGGCGGAAAGCAGCTGAGAAAGTGCGGTTTCCGAGAGGCCGCGGGCCTGTTCGCCGATGTGGACGTCGAGCGTCTGGCCGGAGAGATCGGCGGCGAGGAGCGCGGGCGGGTCATATTCAACGGTATCCATCGTAATTTCGGGCTTTATGTATAATGTTTCATCGATGACGAGCGCTGCCGTCTGCGGTTCGGCTGAAGTTCCGCGCAGATCCGGCAGGGCTTCCGCTGACAGGGTGGCAAGGAGCGCGGCGGTGACCGCCTCGTCGTCAATTTCGCTTCCCTGTGTCTCCGGGACGATCTGGTATGCTCCGTCCTTGAATTCGACGTGCGCGTCGGTGGAGGGGGTGCGGCGCTTGGCGTGCAGGTCGGACAGGACTTCGCTTGCGTCGAACCCGTCGGCGACGATCTCCACCGGCTGCGGTTCGGGGCGCGCGGCGCGGAGATATTCGAGGCGGGTCTTGATGGAGCAGCGGGCGAAGGCGTCGGCGTCCATGCGGTCGACGGCGGAATAGGGCGCGGAGGCGGCGGCGAGCGTGGCGTCGCGGACGCCGAGATCGGCGAGAGAGTACGTGCCGACGGTGGAGCCGTTTTCGATGACGGCGAGCGCGGCGCCCTCGACGGCGGAGACGGCGGCGTCGTAATCGGCGTAGACCGCGTCGTGCGCCTCAGCGGATTTGACGAGACCGACGCAGACCAGCGCAGCCAGGATGACGAGAATCGCGAGAAGCACAATCAGAGTTATTGTTCGTTTTTTCATGACAAAAGACCTTTTCGGTTTTTTCTTTTATTATATCAAATTTTGGGAGATTTGCAATGGGGATTTCGAGGCATTGGCCCTTACAAATGCTGCGGCGGAGTGAAACAAAAAGGCTCCGTTTCCATTTGGAAACGGAGCCTTTTATGCGTCAATCCTTGATCTCGCGGATCGAGATGAAGCGCAGCTCATTGAGCGGCTTGCCGAGCTTGTCGGCCACGATCGCCATGAGCATCGCCGCCGTCTTATCCGGTACGTCGTGCAGCTTGATCTCGCCGGCGCTGCCCGGAGCCGCGGCCTTCGCCGGAGCGGGGACTGCCGCAGGTGCTTCCGTATGTACGTCGGCCTTCTTCTCACGGCTCTGCATGATCTTACCCGTGATCTTCGTCACGTACATCAGCAGGATCAGGCCGAAAAACACAACGGCCATACCCAGGACTACGATCAGCGCGGCGGTACCGATGGGAACGTCGACCATCGCCTGATTCACCAAAAACATTTGATTTGCCTCCTCCCGGTCTTGCCCTTCCGGACAACGATTCGGGAGTATCTTAGCAAATAAGGGCGTTAATTTGTGTTAAGTTTTTGACCAGTTCCGCAAAGAACTGTTCAGACAGGGCGTATGAACAGTTTTCGGTTACGCCCTAAACAATTTCGCCGTAGTCATCGTCGGCCATGCGGCACTCCGCCGTGCGGAGCGTCTTGCGCAGGAAAATGGCGCTCATTGCAAGCGCGGCCAGCTCCGCGATCGGGAACGCGAGCCAAACCAGCTCCAGCCGCCCCGTCCGCGCCAGCAGCCACGCCGCCGGCAGCAGCACCACCAGCTGCCGCGTCACCGCGCTGAGCAGCGAATAGAGCGGGTTGCCGACGGCCTGATAGACCGACATGGCGACGACGTTGATGCCCGCGATCAAAAAGTGCGCGCCGATGATGCGCAGCGCCGTCGTGCCGATGGAGAGCATCGTTTCCGATGCGTCGAACAGCTCCAGCAGCACATCGGGGATCAGTTCAAAGGCCGCAAAGCCCAGGATCATGATGCCGATGGCCGTGAAGATGCTGAGCTTGACCGTTTTCTTCACGCGCTCCGGCTTGCGTGCGCCGTAGTTATAGGACAGGATCGGCACCATCGCGTTATTCAGGCCGAAGACCGGCATGAAGATGAAACTCTGCAATTTGAAATACGCGCCGAAGACCGCTGTCGCCGTCGTGGTGAAGGCGATGAGGATCTTGTTCATGCCGAACGTCATGACCGAGCCAATCGAACCCATGATGATCGACGGCACGCCCACGCGGTAAATTTCGCCCGCCGTCGCGCCGTGCCAGCGGACGAGCTTCGCGCGGATGTGAATTTCGGGATTTTTCTTTAGGTTGACGAACAGGCCGATGATGGCCGCGATGATCTGCCCGGCGACGGTCGCGATGGCGGCGCCTTTGACCTCGAGCCGCGGCAGGCCGAACCAGCCGAAAATCAGGATCGGATCGAGCACGATGTTGATGACCGCGCCGATCAGCTGCGTCATCATCGAGAGCTTTGTCCGGCCTGTGGATTGCAGCAGCCGCTCGAAGCAGAACTGCGCAAAGATGCCGAACGAGAAGATCAGGCAGATCGACGCATAGTCCACGCCGTAGCCCACGATCTCCGCGTCGTGTGTCTGCGCGAGGAAGAACGGACGGGACAAAAACGCGCCGATCAGCGCGAACAGCACGTAGGTGCAGCCGAACAGGAATATGCCCGTATTGGCCGCGCGGTCGACCTGCTCCTGCTGCTTCGCTCCGAGTGAGCGCGAGAGCAGCGCGTTCATGCCGACTGCCGTGCCGGAGCCAAAGGCGATCATCAGGTTTTGCAGCGGGAACGCCAGCGACACGGCATTCAATGCGTTTTCACTGATGCGCGAGACGAACACGCTGTCCACCACGTTGTAGAGCGCCTGCACCAGCATCGAGATCATCATCGGGATCGCCATATCGGCCAGCAGCTTGCCGACTGGCATCGTCCCCATCTTGTTTTCCGGAATTCTTTCTCCCATATCCTGCACCCTGAACTTTCTGTCATAAAATTACACACAATCTAAACCAGTATACAGGGAGCAGACCTGCGTGTCAAGCCCCGCCACAGGGAATGCTGC
>OLSF01003236.1_pt1 | contig 11170 bp, 6 predicted proteins | sample 1672301 | NCBI WGS metagenome assembly OLSF01 (sample SAMEA3136669, study PRJEB25190) | human gut metagenome | biome: human gut; feature: human-associated habitat; material: faeces | place: Austria | collected 2013
TTGCTGACCGCTATGGTGAGTGTGACCGGTTTTCCGCCATAAAAAGTGACCATGCGGTTTTGAACCAATGGCGTCCCCTGTGCCGGTTCCCCCATTTGCAGGATTAGGTCATAATCCAGATAAAGATTGTAAGCAGAAAACACTTCCGGGATTTCCAGTGCATATGCTTCCTTCCGTTCCGGCAGGAAGAATGTCATCTGGTAAGTCCCGCAGCCATAGGGAGAAGGGTTTGCAGGGCTGGAGAAATTGGTCTGCTCTCCAATGGAAAGGTAGCGCATATAATGGCTTTCATCTTGTATTTCTTCCGGGGTCAAAAGCGCGTCAGGATAAAACGCCCAGCCGGATACCAGAAAGCGCACCGGTGACTTTTGAAGTTCTTCCTCTGAAAGCGCCAGAATCCCATTTGCCGCTTGGATTGTGTTCTGGCTATATTTATTATTGAACTGATACAGGCCAAGAAAAAACAGGGATGAGCACAGGCAGACCATACATAAGGCAGCATATTTTTTTACCGCAGAAGATACCATCTTATTTTCGCCTCCTCCTTAGGAAAAACACACCGGCAGACAGAAGAAGCAGACAGGCCGGAATCAAAAAGAATATGGGCGACCAGCTGTGCTCTGTGTCGGCAGCATGTGCCAGGGAAGCGGTATCTTCCTTTCCCACAATGGTGTAAGTCCCTGTATGGCTGATCTGAAAGGAAGCGGCTTTCGCCGTATCGTCATAGCCGGTCATGGGAACTTCCATGCCGCTTTCATCACAAAGGAACAATGTGCCGGCTGCCAGGTCATTTGGATAGGGCAGCATGACAGAAACATCCGGCAGGGAGTTGAGCACAGTTCCATTGATGGAAAACGAAAAAGAAAAACCGCCATCCGTATTCTTTTGGATGATGACTTCAATCTGATCTTCGTTTTTGATACCCTCCGGCAAGGCGTCTTTGGGTATGCTGATAGTGATTCCCTGTTTGGAAAAGACGGCTCTTTGCGCCCCTGTTTGCAGCATCATCAAAAAGCGTGTGCCGGAAATCCGGTCAGTGGTTTCATCAAAGAACTCTGAAAAAGCAGAGTTTTGGGAATCTGCGGCTTCCTGGGGAACGGTCATAGCGCTTTGCACTGAATCTTTCCTGTTTTCTGAAAGCTTCCAGGCAGGATCGGTAAGCTCTGAAGCGCCGACAATCGTCTGCACTTCAGGGGGCTGCATCAAAGTGGTATCTTCCTCTGGCTGATCTGATATAACGGGCGCTTCGATTTCCGGTATAGTCGGTTCATCGGAATCCGTTCCACCGTCATTTGTTGCAGGCGGTTTTGAAGGCTTCGTGGAGGGCCTGTCTGCAAAACCATGATCCTGATCGTCGGTATCTTCAGGAGGCGGCTGAATGATGGTGTCTGGTGGATTTCCGCCTGCATCCCCTCCATCCCGGTCGCCTTCATGATACCCTTCAAGGACAATTTCATCTGCGTAGGTAAAGGACAGGATGCCGGTCTGTCCGCCGTCATAATCAACCTGAAGACGGTAACCGCTGCCCGGCGTCAGCAGACGGGTAGCAATCGAGAGCATTTCCCGTCCCACGTAAATGCCATTTTCCAGCTGGTTCCATGAACCGTTGTTTTCGGACAGCCATACGCTGATCTTATCCAGTTCTCCCGGCGGTGTGACCCAGGGAAAATAAAGGTTTCCTCTGGCGGCCAGAAAACAGTTAATGTCTGGTCTATCCGGAGCCTGAACAGAAACAGGAATTGTAATTTCAGGGAAATCGACACGATCCGCAAATACGGTATTTTTCGGTGCGGTCAGCCTTCCTGTTGCATGGTACAGTCCCACAGTATTCAGATCAATACCAGAAAAATCCCATTCCACCACAGCGGTGTAGCTGGTTCCGTTTTCCGCATAGCATTCCAGATAATACGGGGAGACGGCGAATAATTCTTCCAGCGCTTCAATTTTGCTGCCCTGTGGGAGCGCAAATGCATTTGTATAAGGATACCATTGCTCTATAGAGGTAATGACAGCAGGCGTCATTTCTTCTACCCGGACGGGAATATGCAGCTCCTGCAATACAGCTTCACCAAAGGCATACCCCTCCGGCAGTTCAATCCGGCCTGCTGCGGCATATTCTCCCGGAGTGGTCTGGTCAATGGCTGAAAAATCCCATGCGACAGAAAATGTTTCCTGCCGGATTTCTTCCCCTGCTGTTACAGTGGCGCAAACGGTCTGATACTGAAGGGCCAGCTGATAAATTCCCTCCAGGTCATCATCAGACGGTGTGGTTCTAAGGGGCAGGGTAAAAGCCGGCAGGGAGAGCAGTTCGCCTTCATTTTGTATTTCCGTGACAAGGACGAGGGATACTTCTTCCGGTGCTTCCAGGGTTCCGCTATCCAGTGCCCCTGAAGCTTTGTTTTCTAAACCCGGCGGATTCTCCCTTCTTTCATCGGCGTTGGCTGGGGTTGCAGTTCCAGCGGCAAATGTAGGGATACTGCCGGTCAAGCAGAGGAGGCAGGCCAGACAGCCCCCCAGAATACGCCTGCGTATTTGTTTCATTCTCATACGATACGCCCCATTCCAGAGAAAACATATTGACGGTAGGTTTCCCGCAGCTGTTTTCCATTGCGGAGGGAAATTGGAAGTTCCTCCCCGTTTATCAAACGGAAGGTCTGACTGTCAACATGGCTGATATAATCCATGTTGATTAGAACGCCCCGGTAGCAGGGCAAAAAACGCTTGTCCTTCTGCAATGCGGCAGTAACCTCCTGAAAGCCTCCGCTTATCGGTATCACGCGTTCCGCCGTATGAATCCGTGTCATACGGTTTTGATAATCTATGTATAGAATCTTCTCTGTGGGAAGTTCCAGCTTTTGACGGTCAGCCATAACCGAAAGTGTCATCACTTCATAGGGCGGTTTTAGCTGGCACAGCTCCATCGCTTCTTCAAAATCTGCCTGATGGAGCGAAAGCGGCTTCAGCAGATAATAGCTGGCGGACAGGCTGTACCCCATCCGGGCATAATCTTCTGTAATGGTCAGAAAAACGATCTTACAAAGCCTGTTTTTCTGGCGCAGCCTTCTGGCGGCTTCCATTCCATCCATGTTCTCCATATAGATGTCCATAAAGACAAGTTGAAAATTGACCTGGGCAGCAGCTTTCAGAAAATTCTCTCCGTCCTCAAATTCTGTCAGCGTATAGTCCAGCTGATGCTTTTTCATATAATTTTCCAGGCAGACAGACAGTTCTTCTCTATCCTCTGCTCTGTCATCCACAATCGCAATCTGCATCGTGCCATCTCCTTTGCACAATAATCCAATATTAGTATAACATAAAACCGCAGGAAAAAACTTGCGTCTTAAACAGGAAACCTGCGTCTTAAACAAAGTCGGTTGCATTTCTCTTGACAAGATGCTATCCTAATTATACTACCAGACTTTCCGATGAGAAGGTCTGGTTTTTTTATTTTTCTTTTCAGGAAAGGAGGCTCAGCATGAAAATCGCACTTTGTACGGAATTAAGGAATGCAGAATGGTTTGAGAGCAGGCTGCGCTCCCTTTTTGCTGGGGACGGACAGCTTGTCATCGACGAGCTATGGAATGAGAAGCAGCTATCTCAGGCACTGCGGCGGAGCCGCTACCATGCGGTTGTCATCGCCATGACCGGGGCAAGGGGATTGGAGGCTGCCATTCAGGCAAAGCAGCTGGCACCGGAAACACCGCTTGTCTGGTGGAGCGATGATAAAAACTTCGCCCTGATCGCGTATCACCTGCGTATCCCTGTGTTTCTTCCGGCAGACTGCTCCGATCAGGAGCTATATGAGGCGATAAAACCCATCATGAAATGGAGGTGCGAAAATGCGAATTGCGCTATGCAGTTATAGCCAGAAAGAAAAAGAAACTGCTTTGCTGATGAAGCTGGGCAAAGTAGACCGCTTTGATAACGGCGTGTTTTGTACCTATGCCATGCAGCGGGATGGGCCTTATGATGCTGTGGTGGTCATGGAGGACGGAGCCAGGGGGATGAATTTCTGCATGAGCATACGAGGGTACAGCAGGGATGTCCCTCTCCTGTGGATTAGCGACCAGGCAGAGTTTGAACCCCAAAGCCGCAGGCTGCAGGCGGACACCTTTTTGGTGAAGCCTGTGACGGAATATCAGCTGCGGGAGGCAGTATCCCGGCTGCTTCAGAAAACAACGAGAAGGAACGAACAACGTGAGGAGGATGAATAAAATGAAATGGAAATGGAAACGGCCGGCCGCATTTTTACTGGCGGCGGCAATGATTTTTACGATGCCGGGCGTTCCGGCATCTGCGGTGGAAGCGGGTGTGTCCGCCGTCCATACGGGGTTGTGCGAGCATCACCCGGAACATACAGAGGACTGCGGATATACGGAAGGAACCGAAGGGGCAGACTGTGAACATGAGCATACTGAGGATTGCTACACCCTTGTGAAGAAGTGTGTCCATGAGCATGACGAAAGCTGTTACCCTGTTTTGGAAGGCAGCGTATCAGAAAATACGGCGACCTCATCTGAAGTAGAGGAGGCCCAGCCGACCGAGTGTACCCATGAATGCAGTGAGGAAAGCGGCTGTATCACAAAAGAATTAAGCTGTCCTCATGAACGCGGCGAGCATGACGATAGCTGCGGCTACATCCCGGCCACAGAGGGGACGCCCTGCGGGTATACCTGCGAGCAGTGCAATTCCCAGGACAGCGGGCTTGTTCCCGGCGCGTCCGGGAATGCTCCGGCGGAGTGCATCTGCGAAATCCGCTGTGAGAAAGAGGCGGTCAATCCCGACTGTCCGGTCTGCTCTGCGGAAGATGCGGATCTCTCTGCCTGCAAGGGAACAGAGCAGGCAATGCCCCTGATGGCAGCTGCGGCAAGCACTGAAGGAACCATCTCCGGCGATGTTACCTGGGAGAACCAGACCATAACTACCCCGGTGAGACTGACCGGCGACACAACAATCACGCTGAAAGGCGAGAATACCATTACGATTTCCGATACTGTTGAGCTCTCCGCTCTGGAAATGGATTATCGTAGTCTGACCATTCAGGGAAGCGGCAGTCTGACGGTCACTGTTCCTGACAGGAAATATGGTATTGCGGATTCCGGTTACAGTGACTCCACCGGCGGGACGCTTACCATAAAAGGCGGGGCAAAGATAACCACCAACGGCGGTACGTTCGGCTTGAGCGCTAAAACCATCGTGATTGAGAATGGAACGCTGAATCTAAAAAATTCCGGTTACGGTATTGACACTGCATCCCTGACCATGAGCGGAGGAACCCTTTACGCCACCGGAAAATATGGTGCGATTTCGAATAGTCCACATGGAAAGACCCGAAACATTGACAGCAACCTGACCGTTCTGTATTCGGACAAACAGAATGCAAACACAGACGATATGTCGGTCGGCACAGCGGACGATACGAAAAGAGACGAGGACGTCAAGACCATCTACATCGCCAAGATGGCGCCCCGAGCAAGCCTGACCGTCGGCGCGCAGCAGGGAACCATACAGGAAAGCTTAGGCAGTCAGAGGGCGACCTTCTCCGTGACCGGCAGCAAGGTCAAGATGGACACCCTGAACGTGGAATGGGATGGCGCGCACACCGGTCTGACGGCGGAAAAATCCGCTGACAACCAGACCATCACCGTTACCGCCGACAGCACCGTCAAGGAGGGCAGCTATAAGCTGAAGCTGACCGCAGACAGCGAAAATGGTTTCTCTCCCGCTAGGGCGACCGCCACCGCAACGGTCACCGTCGCCGCCGCGCCCAGAAACCCCATTACCATAAGAACGCAGCCGCAGGTCAGCGATAAGAAAGGCGATGGGCAATTTAAGGCGGATGTCTGGGTAAGGGCCCAGCTGGAAGGCGGTACGAGTGGTAATATCACCTATCAGTGGTATGTGAACGGAAAGGAATTTACAGGCACAGGCAGCGGCAGCAATAGAATCACCCTGACCCCATCCGACCTGACCACAACGGCGGGCAAGAACTGGGAGTACAGCGGCCAGGTCTACTGCAAGCTGTCCTATCAGAGCTATACCCTAGATACAAACACTGTCCCTGTTACCTTTAACACCTGCCCCCATGAAAAATACACCAACGAGGGCAAATGCCAACAGTGCGGCGAACCGTGCAGCAAGGATGTGCTCTTTATTCGCAACGGTATCCCCTATACGTTTGAAGGCGATAACCCTGATGTTGGGTTCATTCTGTTCTCCGGCGGAACCGCTTATTTTGTGCGGGATACTAACGCAACCTTGAAAGCGGGGAACGGCGAGCCGGCGAACAAAATGGACATTACGCTGGATCTGCAGGGCCACAAGGTCAAGACGCTGGATCTGCAAAATTTCCCGTACAAGAGCGTTACCATCAAAAACGGCACGATAAATGACATTGCCACCAGCGCCCCCGCGGTGTTGATATTAGACAGCGTTACAACAAGCGCGGGCCCCCTTGATAAACTGTTTACCCTGACGGTAAAGGGCAACTGCGTGTTTCAGCATCAGGTGAATTTCCTCGGGAAAACCCAGCTCCAGGGCGGCACGTTCCAAGGTGGAATCAATGCAGCACTTGGTGAGGAGGCCCTGGCTCTGCTGGCAGACGGATATGCCTTTGCAGACGCCGGTAGCGACGAAATTTTGAACGTTTCCCATGTAGATATTCCGGATAGAGCGGTCAAGGTGGTCGAGCATACCTGCCAATATCAGAACGGCAAATGTGCCTGCGGCAGAAGCTGCGACCATGCGGGCAAGGTGGACAGCAAAGGTTACTGCACCCGCTGCCAAGCGCTGGTGGAGGCATTTGAAACCGGCGGCAAGCGATACACCAGTCTGGAAAACGCGCTGGCTGCCGCGCAGGACGGTGACACGATCACTCTGCGGGGGCCTTTGACCATCGAGAACGCAGAGCCTATCGAAATCAGCAAAAATATTATACTGAACTTGAATGGACACACCCTGAGCAAATCCGCTGGGAAGGGGCTTCTACGTATCCTCGGCTCCAATGTAGCCATCATAAACGGCAAGGTGCAAAACACCCATCCCAGCGACCCCTATCATGCGGTGGCGGTCGGAAAATCTAAGCAGACAGGCGCAAAGCTGACGCTGGACAATGTCACCCTGGAGGGCAGCACAGACGGGAGAAACCGTGGAGTGGGGCTTGGCATTCTTACCGGGAACGAAGCCGTGGTAACGAGCGGCAAGTTCATCGGCGGCATCTACACGGAGGGAGCGCTGACCATGTCCGGCGGCAGCGCGGATCTGCTGGAATTGGGTGCGCTCAAAGGTATTCCAGCGGATCCTTTGACAGCATCAAAATCAAGAATGGCGCAGATTATCAGTCCCTGCTGGCAGAGGGATATGCTTATCGGAAGAAAGACGGCGCATTGCTCAAGCTGTCGGAGATGAAGGAGAATACTGCCGTAACTGTTGTGAAGTGCAGCCACCCGGATGACCATTCCGGCGGGAATGCTTGCCCCTACTGCGGCTATGCCGCTGAGGTGACAAAGGCGGACGGCAGCATTTCCTACCATCGGACGGCAGGCGAGGCCATCGCCGCAGCCGACGGCGGTACGGTGAAGCTGCTGGCAAATGCAGGCGAGATCACCATCAGCAGCCCGCTCAAGCTGGATCTGAACGGTAAGACGGCGGCAAAACTGACCGTCACCGGAGATGTCACGCTGGCATCCCTCCTGCCGGAAGGCTACGCGTTCAAGAGCGGCAGTACCTGGATCAGCGACCCTATCGGTACGGAGCTGACCAATGTTTCTATGGCCAAGATCCCCATCAAGAGCATGGACTATCCCACCGAGATGAGCATGACTTATGGCGGTACGGGGATGCTTCTTGTCAAGGTAGCGAAGGAAACCGGCACAGGCGCTGTGAGATTCCAGTGGTACAAGGTGGAGGACGGCAATGCCACAGCGGTTGGCAGCGCGACAACAAAGAATCAATTTGATTTTTCTGCACTAAAGCTGCCCGCAGGCAAGCACATCTTCCGCTTTTCCGCCACCTGCAACGGCTACAAGAAAATGAGCCAGGATATTGTTGTAACGGTACAAAAGGCCAACATCAGGTCAACGCCTCCCACAGCGCAGGAAAACCTGACCTATACCGGCCAGGAGCAGGCGCTCATTACTGCGGGCAGCGTGACGGACTATGGCACTATGCAATACAGCCTGACCGAGAACGGTACATACAGCCAGGACATCCCCACCGGCACCGATGCCGGAGCATATACCGTGTGGTATCGGGTGATTGGCGATGAAAACCACAACGATACCGCACCCGCCAGCGTGGCGGTCCGCATTGGGCAGAAGCCGCTGACGATCACCGGGGTAACGGCTGCGTCAAAGCCCTATGATGGCATGACAAACGCAGGCATTACCAGCGTAACCTTCGACGGCGTGAACTTGAACCGAGGCACAGACTACACCGTGACCGCCAGCTTTGACGATGCCAGTGCGGGCAACGGCAAGAACATCACTGCCACAGTGTCCTTGATGGAGCAGACCGCGAAGAATTACGCCCTGGAGCAGAGCAGCTTCCCTACTACCGGCAGCATCATCAAGGCCGCTGCGCCTGACTTCACCAAGGAAACTGCGCTTACCATTGTAAATGACTGCAAAAAGACCTACACTGTGACGCTCCCCGCCCTGCCCACGCTGAAAACTCCCAAAGAGTACGGTGCACTCACCTATGAGATCGGCGAAATCAAACTAAATGACGGCTACTACACCAGCGGCGCGAAGGTGGAAAACGGCAAGCTGACCCTGCCCATTCAGAAAAATGATGTGGCAACCACCGGCTCTGTGGGTACTGCGACCGTAGTAATCAAGAGCACAAACTATGAGGACATCACGCTGACCGTCAACATCAGCGCAAAGAATAAGCGCATCCCCACCGTGACTGCACCTACGGTCAACACACTGACCTACAACGGTGCAGAACAGGCTCTGGTTGCAGCGGGCAAGACCACTGGCGGCACAATGCTCTACCGGCTTGGCGATTCTGAGTGGAGTGAGCAGCTCCCCACAGCGAAAAATGCCGGAGAATACACCGTTTGGTACAAGGTTCAGGGAAATGCAGAGTACGCAAATGTGGCAGAACAGAACGTGACCGTGACCGTAGCGAAAAAATCAGTTACCGTTACGGCACTTGATAAGAGCGCCTACACTGGCAGCACCGCGCCCGATCTGAGCAGCCCTAAAGCAGATAAGGATTACAAGGTGGAAGGTCTGGTTGGTGCAGACACCCTGAGCGGCACTGTAACATTGACTTACGAGCAGACACCGGATATGAGCAAAGCCGGAGAAATCGCAATCAACATCACTGATACGCTGTCAAATGACAACTATGAGATCACCTATGTTTCTGGAACGTTGACCGTTTCCAGGCAATCTTCCAGCGACAGCGGTTCCTCCTCTGGTGGTTCGGGCGGCGGTGGAGGCTCATCCTCCGGCGGTTCCGGCAACAATGATAACACCAACCAGCCGAAGGAAAAGCTTCAAGCCCCTGTCACCGGTGAAAGCAAACCCATACAGCCGGATAAAAACGGCAATGCGGCAGTGGATAATAGCTCTGTCCAGTCCGCCATCGACAAGGCCAAACAGGATGCGAAAAAGAACGGCACCACAGAGAATGGGATTGCCGTTACCGTTCCCATCACCTCGGCGGCAGGCCAGACCTCTTTTAACGTGACCATCAAGGCGCAGACATTGGATCTGCTGGTTAAAGAAAACGTCCGGCAGTTTACCGTAGCAATAGACCATCTGGTTTCGGTTAATATCGGGCTGGATACTCTGAAGCAACTGGATGCCGCCTCCGCTGGAGGAGACATCATTCTCCGGGCAAATAAGGTGGATGCGCTGCGTTCTACCGAGGCCAAAGCCGCCATAGAAACAAGACCGGTCTATGACCTGTCGCTGGTGTATCTCTCCGGCGGCAAAGAGACGCCGATTACCAGCCTGAATGGACATACCATCTCGGTGCGTTTGTCCTACACACCGGCAAAGGGTGAGCAGACCGGTAATCTCTATGCAGTCTATGTAGACGACGCGGGCAAGGTGGAATGGATCACCAAATCCAGCTACGATGCCAGCCTGAAAGCGGTGGTTTTTGAAACCGGTCATTTCAGCGTTTACGGCGTGGGCTACAAGAACCCTGCCCCTGCCTTTACCGACATTCATAACCATTGGGCTGCGGACAATATCCTCTTTGCAGCCAGCCGGGGACTGCTCTCCGGCACCAGCGACACCACCTTCAGCCCCAACACCGGCATGACCAGAGGAATGTTTGTGACAGCTCTGGGGCGGTTGGCGGGCATCAACCCGGACAGTTACAAGACCGTGAAATTTACTGATGTGAAAGCTGACGCCTACTATGCCCCCTATGTGAACTGGGCGGCGCAGAACGGCATTGTGGAGGGCGTTACTGCCACCACCTTTGCGCCGGATACCAACATCAACCGGGAACAGATGGCGGTCATCATGGCAAATTACGCCAAAAAGCTGGGTTACGACCTTCCGAAAACCCTCCAGGCTGTGACTTTTGCGGACAACGCACAGATCAGCAGCTGGGCGAAGAATGCAGTCAGGGCCATGCAGCAGGCGGGCATCCTGGCCGGGAAGAATGGAAATAAGTTTGACCCCAAGGGAACCGCTACCCGCGCCGAGGTTGCCACCGTACTGCGGCGGTTTGTGGAGATCGTCATTGACCCGCAGACCGCAAACGGCTGGCAGCAGAATGACAGCGGCCAGTGGAGCTATTACAGAAATGGGAAGCCAGTGAAGGGCCGGCTCTCCGACGACCAGAAGTGGTACTGGCTGGACAAGGCTACCGGAATGATGTTTGCCGGCGGCTGGAAGCAGATTGACGGAAAGTGGTACTACTTCTACACAGACGGGACGATGGCGGTGAATACCACCATTGACGGATATACCATCGGCTCGGATGGTGCAAGAAAGTAACCTACAATAAAAAACGATTTGCCCGTATATCAGCGGGCAAAGATAAACGCGGTCGGGTATCAAGAAACCCCACCGCGTTTATTTTTTCTCTTGAAGTGATGAAAAAATAGGAAGCTGGCGTCAATTAAACTGCCAGCTTCCCAATGTGAAAAGGTGTATTCCTAAAGCTTATGTACTAAGCTTTAGTTATATGTTCTGCAATT
>OLSF01003257.1_pt1 | contig 11107 bp, 9 predicted proteins | sample 1672301 | NCBI WGS metagenome assembly OLSF01 (sample SAMEA3136669, study PRJEB25190) | human gut metagenome | biome: human gut; feature: human-associated habitat; material: faeces | place: Austria | collected 2013
ATCGGCAATTTTTTGATAAAAATGCAAATTTTTCGCTGATGAAGAGTGATGAGGTTATTCAAATTGCCAATACAAGCTGCAATTTTCTTTTGTTCCTTAATTTGAGGTATCGGAACCACAAGTTTTGTATAGTCTTTCAGATTATAATTCGAACGTCCATCACCCGTTGCCATTGAAATAGCCCATTGTTTATGAGTATCAGTGTTCAAATACGTTGCAAAATAATCTGAGTCTAATACTTCCTGATTTGGTCGAGTTACAATTGTTGCAAAACCTATTGAATTCACTTCATTTTCGCCTATTACAGCAGATGTTCCTATATCACCAGTATGTACTGTTACTACATCCCCTAGCTGGTGCATTCTTGATTTATTTTGTTCAGAAAATTCCTCATCAAGATAAATTGGATTTTCTCCAAATTCAAAATACCCATCTTTTATATCTGAATTTCTAATCAATAAATGTCCCTGATCTGTATAGTGTTCCGTCATTGTCGTGACTAAACCAATATATATTTCACCTAAGTCTGTAACCTTACGCTGTTCCCAATCTTCATTGTAACCTTTAAATCTAATCTTCGGTTTTCCCATCATCTCACCTCTCCATCTTTCCAATCAACTCATTGAGTGATGACATAATATCCGCATCAACTGACGTCAAATCTTTCAAAAGTGACACAAACTCACCTTGAACCTTCTCTATCTCTTGGTCTATGTCCGCCATGCTTTTTAAAACATCATTCAAATCAATTGGCTCTTCTTCTTCAAATGTGTCCACATAACGAGGAATATTCAAGTTAAAATCATTCTTTTCAATATCCTCAAAACTAGCCAGATAGGATTCTTTTTCAACCGTTTTTCTGTCATTGTACAAATTGAGTACTGCATCAATATGTTCATCTGTCATTGCATTTTGCTTCTTGCCCTTATCGAATTTCTTTGAGGCGTCAATAAACAAAACATCCCGTCCCTCTCTGTGTTTTTTCAGCACAATAATACAGGTTGGAATTGACGTATTGTAAAAAAGATTTGCCGGCAATCCGATAACCGCATATATATTTCCGGAGCGAAGCAGTTTTTCACGAATTTTTCCTTCTGCCGCACCACGGAAAAGTACACCATGCGGCAATACAATCGCCATAGTACCATTGCTCTTCAAATGATAAAGTCCATGTAACAAAAATGCATAATCTGCTTTTGATTTTGGTGCCAGTACACCATAGTCACTGAATCTCTCATCCTGCAAGAATCCTGCTGCCGCACTCCATTTTGCAGAATATGGTGGATTCATTAACACCATATGGAAATCGGTTTCTTCTCCAGTTGGCCAATCTCCATCTAAAGTATCACCATTTCGAAGTGTCTGATTTTCAGGTACAATACCATGCAAAAACATATTCATACGTGCCAAATTGTAAGTTGATGTGTTCAACTCCTGTCCATAATACTTAATATAATTCGGCTCCGATGCGTATTTTTTCGCATTTAACAAGAGGGAACCTGAACCCATACACGGGTCATACACAGACAAACCTCTTCTATTTTCCTGCCCTGCAATTGCAATCTTTGTTAATATTTTAGATACTGCCTGCGGCGTATAAAATTCCCCCGCTTTTTTTCCTGTTTCCGACGCAAACTGACCAATCAAATATTCATAGGCATTTCCAAGGATTTCTGCATCTGAATTAAGCAAATCAGCCTTGTCAATCTCTTTAATTAAATTTGAAATAGTATCACTCTGCTTTTGGTCTCCCGTTCCCAAACGATTGGAATACAAATCAATATCCGAAAACAAATCCGCAAACAATGGATCACTCTGTTCGATATTGTTAAATCCTTTCTGCAATTTTTCACGGTTAAAACAATTATTTCTTGCTTCCGTGGCAAAACAAGTATAAGTAAGTTCCGGCTCAATTATGTAATGACATTCTCCACGCAGTTCATCCTTTAATTCGGCAGCACTGTCATCCTCCAAAGCCTCTTTATAAGCATCCAATGCAACCTGCATATTCTCAGGTTTTTCGTCATAAATCAAATCGTAAACTTTAATCAAAAAAGAATCCGATAAATACTTATAAAACACAATTCCTAACAAATAATCTTTGTATTCATTTGCATCCATTTTTGAGCGAAGAATATCTGCTCCACTCCATAACACACTAATTAAATCTTTGCTGTTTTCTACTTCTGCCATTTTTTCTCTCCTTTTGTTTTTTTACGCTTTTTCATTATTTAGTACACCAGTTTATCAAACCTCCTTTTATCTCATGTTTCTGCAATCATTTTAGAGGTATTATACCATATAGGGTTGATATTAACAATTTGAGGGCTTATATAATTCTCAATTTTAACCTATCTATACCGCTACAAGGTTTTTAGCAATTTTTTTATTTGCTTTATTCCAATATAAGTTTTACCATCATAAGTAGCAAAAGACCTGCAATATTGGAGATTCTGCTCAAGCCATGTTTTAACCGGATCATCTTCCTTCTTATCCTTGTTGTCCCAATTATTATATTTGCATTTTTTCCCAAACTTAATAAAAGCCTTACCTTCTATATCACTGCAGTGAATTTGCTTTATCACTTCAGATCCATTTTCTTTTGCATCAATAGTTTTAATCTTAACATTAATTTTCTTTGTATTCTCACAACTACAAAGAAAATTAATATATTTATTTGGACACATAATCCATAAAATATCATATCCCATTATTCTAGCAACAGCTTTTTTATATAGATACTCAATACGAGTTTTCGAAACATATATAAATATCACCATAGCATACAAAAAAATAATAGCAATAGATATACCACCTTCAAAATCACTTAATAATAAATCATTTTGGTAACAGACAACGCAAAAAACCGCAGCATAAAATACTACTCCAATCAACCAGCAACACATACATAGAAAATTGCTGATGGGAATGCATATTTTTTCCATAAATACCGGAAATTGCAATATAAAATATGTCATAACCAAACTCTCAGTAAGATATAAGATATCTCTTAAGTCTATATCTATCTTTTTATCCCATGCCCCCCAAAAAGCAAATACCAACGGAAGAAAAAGTGAAACAATTAAGAGTACATTACAATAACTAGTTGTTGCTTCTTTTTTTATCATTTCAGTTTGATATTCTATTAAATAACCAATGTACTGTAACAACTTTTCTTTATGTTTTTCAAAACACAGTTTTTGCCTATCTTTATCTATTTGTCCTTCACATTCTTTTTCCAGCATTTCCATCTCTTGCCATATATGTGCATCTCTTAGCAAATCATTTTTATCTCCATTTGAAGAATAGTTTCCATATGCATTCAGACACAGTTTTAAATCTCTTAATATGTATTGTGTATCTTTATCATATTTTTCTACGTTTCCAAGCTTTCTTGAAACATTTCGGAGTTCATTTCTTCTCTCTTTCGCCTCTTCTATAAGATGATTTTTCTTCCTATCATGGTCGTTGGAAAGTTTCGTGATAACGGCAGCCACAACACCAGAAGATAATACACTTGCTAGTATTTCACTCATTATGAATTCCCCTCTTTCGTTTGTTTTTCATTTATTTTCCCACAAAAAATCCCCAACTCACATTCCTGTGTTCTGGGGATTCATTCATTACTATTTATTTATCCCCATCAGCGCTTTATAAGCCAATATTATCACACTTCAAAGATGATGTCAAAAAATATGTAATTTTTTGTAATATTTTTATATCCACCATCATTAAATATTTAATTTTTTATTTATTATTCTGCCAACTCCTTTTCTATTTTCCCAATAATCACATCAATTTTTCCTTCGGTGTCTCTACTCTACCACGCTCCACTGACCAATAAACATCCCTGTACAAAAAACTTACTGTTTATTTCGTATGCGTTTAAATATCTTATACTGACGTTCCAATTCTTGCTTCTCATCAGTTAGCATTCCTTTCGCCTCTAAAATCCGCTCAATCGCCTGCGCCGGATCCATCGTATGATAAGGCAAAAATAAATCTCTCAATTCTTTGGGTTTTACTATTTTATATATCTGAGCAGATGTCATATTGTAAGTAAATGCAAAGTATCTATAAATGTAGCCAATCCAAAACATTTCATTTCTTGTATATTTCACCGAACCATAATTTGAAATGCCGTACTCTTCGTCTATCAACTCTAAAATATCGTTTGCCTGAATATTGCTTTCAAGAATGGATTCGTTGTCAAATCTTTTTGCTATCTCACTCTTCATAAAACGTCTAATGAAAATTTCGGAACTTGTATCCATTTTCTCAACAGATTTTTCAAACGTCTCTGCCTGTAATGTACACAAAATTACGCCATCCTTTGAAATCTTTCTCATGCATTTGTCACCTCTTTACTTCAAAATTTCATCAATATACAAGCCCTGCCCTCTATATTGCCTCTTTGCTAATTTAACTTTATCATCTCCAAGTTTTGATTCCTCAAACCTTATATTTTTATAGTATTCTCTTTCATTATTTGAAATATAACAACGCTCTATAAGTTTTGCCTGAGACGCAGCTTTTTCACTAATAAATATATACTGCATGCCCAAATTTGTTGCTGCCAAACAATGTTTACATTGCTCGTCCGTAAGTTCTCCTGCAATAAATGAGTTGATAATCTGAAACATACGATTATCTGCAATGGGAGCAATTACATAATCACATTCTCTTGACTGTTTCACAAGTGCCTTTATTTTCGGGTGCGTCATATACTCTTCTAGTGTTCCTCTGTAATATGCAATCGTCATCATCCATTCTTGATTTACTTCATATCTTTTACATTTCAGGTTTTTATCATCAAAATTCAAATAATAAACCGATGAATGATCGAATCCTGAAACAAAGGATATTGCTTGCTCGTAAGTTTCCCCGGTATAAAATCCCTGTCCAAAATCATTATTTTGTCTTCCATAATGGACATCTATTTCTCCGTTAATCTCGCTTTTAGCACCGTGAAATAGTAATTTTGCATTGGTTCCTAAATCATCTTGCCAAAGCATTTCCTTTAATTTGTTTATCTTGATTTTTTTTTCAAATGCATACGAATATACACTCTCCAAAAAATTTGAAGAGGGTCTCGTTTTTCCTAATTCATTTCTCGATACAGTCACTCGCTCTACACCAAGTTGAGACGCAAATTCACTTTGTGACAAACCTAGTATCTCGCGAATTGATTTCAAGTCTTCTGAAAAATTATAATTCATTGTAATCACCACCTAACTTATTTATAACACATTACTCAAACAAGTTCAACACAAAAAATCCCCATACACAAAAACAACCCCGCACTTTCCAAAGTACGAGGTCATTCAAATGATTTTTATTCAGTTTTCTTTTGTTGATACCATATGCACATCCATCTGTGGAAATGGGATGGAAATACCGGCTTCGTCAAACGACTTCTTAATCTGCTCGGTCATTGCCCAGCGGGTCGTCCAGTAATCTTCCGGTTTCACCCAGAGCTGAATCAGCAAAATCACGGCACTGTCGCCAAGTTCCGAAACAACAACGCGAATCGGTTCGTTAGGAAGTCTGTCTTTCTGGCTCTCACCGATTTTCATCAACACTTCTTTTGCCAGATTAAGTGGCGCGTCATAAGCAATTCCAACTGAAATATCCACGCGGCGGCGGTCTTCTTTTGTCGCATTGACAATGTTTGAATCTGCCAGTTTTCCATTTGGTAAAATGACGGCGCGGTTATCGACCGTTGTCAGAGTGGTGTAAACAACATCAATCTTCTGAACAACGCCTTCCACATCACCGACAATGATGTAATCGCCGACGCAAAACGGCTTCATAATCAAAATCAGGACACCACCGGCGAAGTTGGCAAGGCTGCCCTGAAGAGCGAGACCGATTGCAAGACCGGCAGAGCCGACAATTGCAATAATCGAACTTGCGGCAAATCCGAAAATCTGTGCCACAATAATGACCAAAAATACATACAGCGTGATTTTAGATGCCGAGAGGAAAAAGGAAATAACACCCGGGTCCATTTCTCTTTTTTCCATCGAACGCCGCACAATTTTCAACAGTTTTTTTATAAGCTTTGAGCCAACAAAAAAGACAATGATTCCAATGGCGAGGGAAAGGATAAAATCCATTCCCCGCGGAACCAGCTGCTCTACATATTGAATGAGCTGCTGCATTATATTTACCATGATTTAACTCTCTTTCTTTTTGCGTCCTGCTTTTGACGGCACTTTTGTGCAGGTAAATACCTGAATGGCAAGTGGCGCAAGACGACACTCAATCGAATTTACTCTGCCATCCCAGTGCTTGCGTTTGGACTGTTTTACGCGCGGATTCACAAATCCGGTTCCGCCGTATTCGGACGCATCACTGTTAAAGATTTCTTTGTATTTTCCGGCAAACGGCACACCAATACGGAATGCCTCGTAAGAAACCGGAGTAAAATTGCAGACAACCAAAAGTGTTTCGTCTTTGCTTTTTCGTAAAAAAGCAATTACACTGTGATCCGCATCCAATGTACTAATCCACTCAAAACCGGCAGGACGTGCATCCAGTTCATACATCGCCGGATGTGCCAGATAGAACGAATTGAGAACACTGACATATTGGCGCAGTCTCTCGTTATCCGACATTTCTCCGTCTACGGCATCCAAAAGATTCCAGTCGAGTTCCCGTTTCTCCGAAAATTCTCTTTCCTGTCCAAATTCCTGACCCATAAAAATCAACTTTTTGCCAGGATGTGCTGCCATGTAACCGTACGTCAGACGAAGTGTAGCAAATTTATCCGAAATACTTCCCGGCATTTTCGTAAACATGGAGCCTTTCATGTGAACGACTTCATCGTGGCTCAAGACAAGCATAAAATCTTCCGAATACTGATAAATCATGCTGAAAGTGAGCATACCATGACGCCCTTTACGAAACAGCGGGTCGGTGCGGATGTACTCCAGATAATCATTCATCCAGCCCATGTTCCATTTCAAATCAAAGTCAAGACCGCCCTCTTTGACAGGACCGGTCACTTGCGGCCACGCCGTAGATTCCTCAGCAATCGAAAAGCTTCCATCTTTTCTTTCATGAATTTTTTTGTTCAAATTCTGTAAAAATGCAATGGCTTCTAAATTCTCATTTCCGCCATAAACATTGGCAACCCATTCGCCATCTTCCTTGCCGTAATCGAGATACAACATCGAAGCAACTGCGTCCATCCGAAGTCCGTCAATGTGGAAACGCTCCAGCCAGAACAGCGCATTGGCAGTAAGGAAATTGATTACTTCCGGTCTGCCATAATTGTAAATCAGCGTGCCCCAATGCGGATGTTCGCCCTGGCGCTTGTCCAAATGCTCATACAGACAAGTGCCGTCGAAACGGGCAAGTCCATGTTCGTCTTTTGGAAAATGCGCCGGTACCCAGTCTAAAATAACGCCAATTCCATGCTGGTGCAGAAAATCTACCAAGTACATAAAATCATCCGGCGTTCCATAACGAGAAGTCGGTGCATAATAACCGGTCACCTGATACCCCCACGATGCGTCATACGGATGCTCCATAATCGGCATCAGTTCCACATGCGTGTAACCCATTTCCTCACAATAATCGCAAATCATCGGAGCAAGTTCACGGTAATTATAAAATTCTTTTTCGGCATCCGCCGGCTTTTTAAATGCGCCAAGCGCCACTTCGTAAACAAGCATCGGCTCCTTTTTCGCATTCCATTTTTTACGCTCGGTAAGCCACTTTTCATCTTTCCAGTGATACTTATTCAAATTCCATACAATACTTGCCGTCGCCGGACGACGCTCTGCATAATTGCCGTACGGATCTGCTTTCATCACGCGCTTTCCGTCCGCGCCCCAGATTTCATATTTATACAAATCTCCGGCACTTACACCCGGAACAAACAACTCGTAAATTCCTGCTGCCTCCAGATAGCGCATCGGATTTCTCGCTGCCTGCCAGTCGTTAAAATCACCTACGACGCTAACCGCCTTTGCCTCCGGCGCCCACACAGCAAAATACGTTCCTTTCACGCCCTCGATTGTCATCGGGTGAGCACCCAGTTTTTCATAAACGGTATCATGAATTCCATTGCTAAACTGCGTCATGTCCACGCCGTCAAACAAAGAGTCTACTGCATAAGCATCCGTTTTTTCAATTTTCTTTTTCCCCTGTTTCAAGACAAAATGATACGAAGGAATTTTTTTTGCCGGAATCAATACCGCAAAATACCCGGTCTCGTCCATTTTTGTCATTTTGTATTCTTTTTTTAAATCCTCACCGGAAACGACAATCGAATCTGCCTCCGGTTCAAATGCCGTGATAAGCACATGGCTTTTGTCCACCTGCTTCGGTCCAAGAACCGTCTCTGGTCTGCCGCACTCGGCATACATAAGCGCCTCAATTTCCGGCCACTGCATATAGTCTTCTAATTGTTTTGCCATAATTTTCTCCCTTTTCTTTACTCGTTATACCAAGCTACAATTTCTTCCCCATCTTCTGTGTATTTTTTCTCTTCTTTTGGCATATATTTTTTCATGACATGCTCCATTGGGAACGTGTACAAGAGTGACGCAGCACCCGGCGCAAAAATGAAAACAAGCACCACGTTTGTCACCATGCCAAGCCAAATAAGTGCTACCGTTGCCGCCAAAATCACAAGCATCAAAAGTGTGTGCAGGAAATGACGGAACGCACAATATAAACTCAAACGCAGAATCTGCGAGAATTTTGTTCCAAATCGTGAAATAATCGGGTAAATGTAACAGCTGATACACAAAATGATAAACAAAAGGGCGTAATACGCACCAATCAGATACCCTCCTTTTTCACCGCCGGTCTCCGCTACAATATTCATGTTCAGCCAAAGAAGCACCACGATAATTGCCGTTACAACCCACGCAATTGTGGACTGCAAAAAGTTTGTCTTAAAACTGTGCCAGAACTCACGCCATACATAACTGCGGTTGTGGCGCAGCACTTTGGCACTTACATAATACAGCGATGTCGTTGCTGCTCCCACGGTAACAATCGGAATACAAAACACGAGATAAATAAGTGTCAGCCAGCCAATATCAAAAATTTTGCTGAGCGTGCGCATTACCATATTGTCCGAATTAAAAAACTTATCCATTTAAATTTTCCTCCTTAGATTTCGTGAATAAATAATCCACTGCGTAATTTCGGTTCAAACCACGTTGATTTAGGCGGCATCAAAAGTTTTTGGTCTGCCACGTCAAAAAGTTCCGTAATGGATGTCGGATACATGGAAAATGAAACTTTCATGTCGTTATCTGCCCGACGCTCCAATTCTTTGAGTCCGCGGATTCCTCCGATAAAATCAATCCGCGAATCGGTACGCGGGTCGCCAATACCAAGAACCGGTCCCAAAAGATAATCCTGCAGCACCGATACATCCAGTGAACCAACCGCATCTTTTCCTTCAAACAACTCCGGTTTTGCTATCAGGCGGTACCACTGCTTGTCGAGATACATTCCAACTTCGCCCTTCTTTTGCGGGCGGACAGCGCCATCTTCTTCATTTACCTCAAAGCATTCAGCTACTTTTTCCAAAAATTCGTCTTTACTTAATCCATTTAAATCTTTTACGGTGCGGTTATAATCCATAATCATCAACTGGTCATGCGGGAAAAGCACTGACAGGAAATAATTAAATTCTTCATCCCCGGTATAACCCGGATTTTCTTTTCTGCGTTTCAATCCGACTTTCACTGCCGAAGCTGCACGGTGGTGGCCATCTGCAATGTAAATATTTTCAATATCCGCAAACGCTTTTCCTAATTTTTCTACGTCCTCTGCCTCCGCAATTTTCCAGACGCGGTGTGTAATTCCATCCACCGCCGTAAAATCATAAATCGGCTCTTCTTTCTGTTTTTTCGCCACAATTTCATCAATCACTTTTTCACTGCGGTATGCAAGAAAGATTGGTCCGGTCTGGGCATTACACGTGTCCACATGTGTAATACGGTCAATTTCTTTGTCTTCTCTTGTATTTTCATGTTTTTTGATTACGCCATTTACATAATCATCCACGGATGCACAGGCAACAATCCCCGTCTGTGAACGTCCATCCATCACAAGTTCATATACATAATACGCCGAATCTGTGTCTTTTATATAAACACCGTCCGCAATATCTTTTTCAAGCAATTCTTTTGCTTTTTGATAAACTTCCGGTGCATAGGTGTCCACCGAATCGTCAAAACTGGTTTCTGCACGGTCAATTTTTAAAAAAGACATCGGCTCACGAAGAACTTCTTCTTTTGCCTCCTGTCGATTATATACATCATATGGTAAAGCGGCAACTCTCGCTGCTTTTGATTTTTCAGGTCTTACACATTGAAATGGTCGAATGACTGCCATATCTGTTGTACCTCCTATCTGGATTTTCTGCTTTTCTAACGTATCATATCTATTATACCGAATTCCATGAGTATTCGCAAGCATTTCGGGGCATACTGCTTCTAGGAGGGATGGTTTTGAATAAGAAATTAAAAAAACAAACAACTGATTTTCTGAAATGTGGTCTCATCGGCTGGGGCATGGAATGTTTATGGACCGGATGTGGCTCTTTGTGCGGAGAAAAAAACAAAAAAATGCCCTGTCAGACGTCCATCTGGATGTTCCCCATTTATGGCATGGCGTCCGTTCTTTCTCCTCTCTGCAAAAAAATGCAGGGCAGGCATGTCCTCGTGCGCGGCTCCGTCTACACCGCCTGTATTTTCCTCACCGAATACAGCACCGGCTCTTTCTTGAAAAAACGCGGCTGCTGCCCGTGGGATTATAGTAAATCCAAAGCAAATTATAAAGGAATCGTCCGCTTTGACTACGCCCCACTCTGGTTTTTGGTTGGGCTGATGTATGAGAAGGTGTTGATGAAGTGATTGCGGGGCCTTTTTGTTTTCGAGTCGTTTATTAAAAAAATATGTATCAAGTGGGCGCTCCCGCTCGTTGAGTGCGTAGCGGTATGGGCACTGAAAATACCAGTGCTCCATACCGACGTACTCAAACCCACTTGATACATATTTTTTTAATAAATTACTAATATCCAAAGAAGCCGACCACAAATTCTTGACTCATTCAGGCCCCCTCTAATGCAGGT
>OLSF01003263.1_pt1 | contig 11095 bp, 8 predicted proteins | sample 1672301 | NCBI WGS metagenome assembly OLSF01 (sample SAMEA3136669, study PRJEB25190) | human gut metagenome | biome: human gut; feature: human-associated habitat; material: faeces | place: Austria | collected 2013
CTTGAACAGGCAAAAGCAATCCTGATGATTCCGGATTACTTCCATTTCCTGCTGACAGGTGTGAAGAAAAATGAATATACAAATGCGACAACAGGACAGCTTGTGAATCCGACGACAAATGACTGGGATTATGAACTGATCGATATGCTCGGATACAACAAAGAGATGTTCCAGCCGGTATCTATGCCGGGAACAGTAGTAGGCGAATTTACACAGGACATTCAGAACGAGGTTGGATTCAACTGCAAGGTTGTTCTTCCAGCCACTCATGATACAGGCTCAGCGGTACTTGCGGTACCAACCAACGATGACAATGCCATTTATATCAGCTCCGGCACATGGTCTTTGATGGGAATTGAGAGAAAAGAAGCAGACTGCTCGCTGAGAAGTATGCAGGCAAACTTCACAAACGAAGGTGGATACGATCACCGTTTCCGTTACCTGAAAAATATCATGGGACTCTGGATGATCCAGTCTGTAAAGAAAGAATTCACAGAGGATCTTTCTTTTGCAGAGATTTGTGAGAGAGCTTCCAAAGAGACGATCACATCTTTAGTAGACTGTAATGATGACTGCTTCCTTGCTCCGAAGAGCATGATTGAAGCTGTGAAGAAGTTCTGCCGTGATTCCAAGCAGCAGGTGCCTGAAACAGTGGGCGAGATTGCAGCAGTTATCTACAACAGTCTTGCAAAATGTTATGGCGATACGATCGAAGAGATTGAAGCATTAACAGGAAAAAAATACACTACAATCTATGTTGTCGGTGGCGGTGCCAATGCAGGATATCTTAACGAACTGACAGCAAAATATACAGGAAAAAAAGTTTCCGCAGGGCCTTCTGAAGCTACAGCAATCGGAAATATTGTTGTCCAGATGCTACATGATGGAGTGTTTAAAGACCTGCCGGAAGCAAGAACATGTGTTGGAAAATCGTTTGATGTAAAAATATACGAAAAAATGTAAGAAGTAAAAATGATTACGGATATAATAAATATTTTCACGAAAATGGAGGAAGAAAAGATGACAAGATATGAATCCGCAAAAGAAATCTATGCAAAATTAGGAGTGGACACAGACGCAGCAATCACGAAATGTAAAGAAATTCCGGTTTCTCTTCACTGCTGGCAGGGAGATGATGTAACAGGATTTGACCACGACGGCCCTCTGACAGGAGGAATCCAGACAACAGGAAACTATCCGGGAAAAGCAAGAACTCCGGAAGAACTGTTAGCTGATATGGATAAGGCGATGAGCCTGATGCCGGGTAAAAAGAAAATCAATGTTCATGCATGCTACGCAATCTTTGAAGATGGTGAATTCGTAGATCGTGATAAATTAGAGCCAAAACATTTCCAGAAATGGGTTGATTTTGCAAAAGAAAGAGGAATGGGACTTGATTTTAACCCAACATTCTTCTCTCATCCAATGGTAAAAGATGGACTTACACTTTCAAGCCCGGATGAGGAAGTGAGAAACTTCTGGATCGAACATGGAAAAGCCTGCATCCGCATTTCACAGTATTTTGCGGAGCAGACAGGAGTTCCTTGTGTAATGAATATCTGGACAGGTGACGGATTCAAAGATATTCCGGCTGACCGTATGGGACCTCGTGTACGCTACAAAGAGTCTATCGATGCAATCCTTTCCGAGCCATTTGACACAAACCTTGTAAAACCTTGTGTAGAGTCTAAAGTATTCGGTATCGGTGTTGAGGCTTATACAGTAGGGTCAGCTGAATTCTCACTGAGCTACGCTGCAATGAACAAAGACAAATGTCTGCCACTGATGGACAATGGACATTATCATCCAACAGAAGTAGTATCCGATAAGATTCCGGCACTGCTTACATTCTTCCCGGAGATTGCTCTGCATGTTACACGTCCGATCCGTTGGGATTCAGACCATGTAGTTCTCTTTGATGATGAGACAAAAGAGATCGCAAAAGAGATTGTTCGCTGCGAGAACGGAATTGACCGTACATATATTGCACTGGATTACTTTGATGCTTCCATCAACCGTATCTCCGCATGGGTAACAGGATTCCGCAGCTTCCAGAAAGCACTGCTTGATGCACTTTGTCAGCCAAGCGAGATGCTCAAAGAGCTTCAGGATACAAACCAGATGAGCAAGAAGATGGTTGTTATGGAACAGTGCAAGACACTTCCAATCGGTGATGTATGGGAAGAGTACTGCCGTCAGTGTGGTGTAGAAGCTGAAGGATGGTTTGACGACATTCAAAAATATGAGGATGAAGTGCTGTCTAAGAGAGCATAATAAAGAGTGAAAAATGGGGGGTATCAGGAAATTGATATGCCCCATTTTTGTTCGAAAATGCGAAGTTGGTCAAGGAATGGAGTATCCTTTTTAAATCAAATTCAGATATTCCAGCGCCTGGCGGATTCCGCCGTCTTCCAAGGCGCCGGTCACATAATCAGCCTGTGATTTCAAGTCTTCAGATCCATTTCCCATAGCAACCTTGAATCCGGCAGCCTGGAACATTGGCAAGTCATTATTGCTATCGCCGAAAGCAATAACATCCCTCTTTTCGTATCCAAGTACATTACTCATAACACTGATCGCAAGTCCTTTGGAACAGCCTTTCATGACAAATTCAATCGTTCTTCCAACAAAAGATCCACTGTGAATAATATAATCATACCATAGGGATAATTCCTGGCATAATTTCTCTGGATTACATCCGGGTGTGCGCTTGGCACTTATTTTGTTAAAGTGAAGATTATGTTCATTTCCACGAATAGGGAGCAGTTTGTCACCGAGCTCTTGTGTGATCAGATCAGCGAACCAGTCTATATCAGTTGTATATTCGTCCGGATTATAGTACATATAATCATTGCCTTCCAGAACAGGGATAAAACCGTTCGCTTTAATGATATCTACGGTCTTCCGTGCCAGATCGGTTGGCATCTCACGTTCTAATACCCGTTTTCCATTATATTCGATATATGCTCCAAGATTGGCGATAAGTCCATCGAATCCAATCTCCTTCATAAGATATTCTGGAACAAAAGCATTTGAACGGCCGGTACAGATGAAAGTCTTGTGTCCGTTTTTTCTCAGCTGTTGAAGTGCGAGCTTTGTATCTTCTGGTGTTCCTTTTACAATATCTAAAATTGTTCCATCGGCATCAAAGAAAAGACATTTTCCCATTGTAAGTATTCCTTCTATATTATAGTATTATCTCTCTCCTAAAAATCCCATGAATTTACGCACAGAGTAATTCAGGATAAGATCCTCCGGAATGTCAGCTTTTCGAGCCAAAGCTTCGGCATACTGGAAGTCACCGATATGTTCGGTGCCGTGGCTGTCACTGGAGAACAGAACCGGATAATTAAAGTGCTTGGACAGATTCAATATTAAGAGATCAGCGTAGGTCGTATCCCCACGATATCCATCCGGACTTAAAGAACTGTTATTGATCTCAAGCAGAACATGGTTCTCCATTGCAGCACGGAAAAGCGCAAAATAATCTACAGGGAATTTTTCGTCATCGCAATGACCGATGATATTAACATTAGGATTCTCCATAGTCTTGATATAAGCACGGGTGTTCTCATCTGCTGTTCCGGATTTAAAAATTGGACGATGCATACTTGCTATAACATAATCCAGAGACTCTAAAATTTCATCATCAAGATCCAGTTTTCCTTCCTGATCCAGAATATTTACCTCTGCACCGTAAAGCATTCTAACACCGAGACGCTTTGGTTGTGCAAATGCAAGGCTGCGGAAATAAGAAATGCGTCCGCCACCAAGCGTTTTTGGACCATGATCGGAAATTCCAAGCATCTTAAGCCCAGCTGCATTGGCAGCTTTTGCCATATCAGTCATGGTCGCACAGGTTCCGTGCCCGCTGGCGATGGAATGTGTGTGGATATCAAATTCATAAGAAGCCATATAATCCAACCCTTCTTTCTAATCGTTCACGCGGCAGACATTGTGTTGATTCATTCGCCATGCCGCATATATACCTTAAGTATGCGGTATTTTAAGTAAAATGTCAATAAATTCGAGGTGAAACGTAAAGAAAAAACAAATAAAACACAACATGAACCGTATTGGGATTTATTGTAACTTTACAGAAATATAATGTGGGATGTATTGTGTTTTGATTGACTTTGGGGGATAAATAAAGTATAATAAATGTTAATATTGGAAGAAAGGAGTTTAAGAGCAAAATGGGACTTTATACTTATGACAGTACTCCCATCCCGAAGTCGGACAGAATTCCAAAACTGGTAGAAAACCTGTATGCGAAGATGCCTGAGATTGAGTCGGCGAGAGCGGTACTGATTACGGAGTCGTACAAACAGACTGAGAATGAACCAATGATCATCCGTAGAGCAAAAGCGTTCCAGCATATTTTGGAGAATATTCCGATCACGATCCGTGACCTGGAACTTGTTGTTGGAAGCAGTACACTTGCCCCAAGAGGATGCCAGACATTTCCGGAGTTCTCTTACGAGTGGTTGGAGGCAGAGTTTGATACAGTTGAAACAAGAAGTGCCGACCCGTTCTATATCTCTGAGCAGACGAAGAAGGAACTGAAAGAGGCGAATGCTTACTGGAAAGGCCGTACAACAAGTGACCTGGCTACAGCATACATGGAGCCGGAGACATTACTTGACATTGAACACAATATCTTTACACCTGGAAACTATTTCTATAATGGTGTAGGACATGTGACAGTTAAGTATGGTGAAGTTCTCGAGATCGGATTTTCCGGAATCCGCAAGAAAGCAGAAGATGAGCTTGCTTCTATGAAGGTCAGTGATGGTAACTATCAGACAAAATCACGTTTCCTTGAGGCAGTGATGATCAGCTGTGATGCAGCAATCACATATGCCCGCCGTTATGCAAAGCTTGCACTTGAGATGGCTGAGAAATGTTCTGATCCGGTAAGAAAGAAAGAACTTCTTATCATTGCACAGAATTGTGCGAATGTACCGGAGAAGGGTGCGACAGGATTCTATGAAGCTTGTCAGTCCTTCTGGTTTGTACAGCAGCTGTTACAGATCGAGTCCAGTGGACATTCAATCTCCCCTGGAAGATTCGACCAGTATATGTATCCTTATTATAAGAAGGATCTCGACAGCGGAAAGATCACAAGAGAGTTTGCACAAGAACTGTTGGATTGTATCTGGGTTAAATTAAATGACCTGAACAAGTGCCGTGATGCGGCTTCAGCAGAAGGATTCGCAGGTTACAGTCTGTTCCAGAACCTGATCGTAGGAGGACAGAATGAAGAGGGCATAGATGTTACGAATGATCTTTCATTTATGTGTATTACATCATCTATGCATGTATTCCTTCCAATGCCTTCTCTTTCCGTAAGAGTTTGGAATGGATCACCACATGAATTCCTGATTTATGCAGCAGAACTTACAAGAACAGGAATCGGACTCCCGGCGTATTATAATGATGAGGTTATTATCCCGTCACTGGAGAGCCGTGGACTGACTTTACAGGATGCGAGAGACTACAATATCATCGGATGTGTAGAACCACAGAAGTCTGGTAAGACGAACGGATGGCATGATGCAGCATTCTTCAATATGTGTCGTCCGCTGGAACTGGTATTTTCAAATGGTGTGGACAAGGGTGTACAGATTGGTCCAAAGACAGGTAATGTTGAGGATATGAAGACATTTGATGAATTCTATGATGCTTATAAAGCACAGATGGATTACGCAATCGCACTACTTGTTAATGCTGACAATGCTATTGATATGGCACACGCAGAGAGAGCACCGCTTCCGTTCTTGGCAAGTATGGTCGATGACTGTATCAAGAGGGGAAAGACACTGGAACAGGGAGGAGCTGTATATAACTTTACAGGTCCGCAGGGATTCGGTGTTGCCAACATGGCGGATGCACTTTACGCAGTAAAGAAACTCGTTTATGACGAGAACAAGATTACAATGCATGATCTGAAGATGGCTCTCAGTACAAACTATGGAAAGGGTCTGAGCAGTGATGATGTTGCAGAGATGGTATCAGAAGTGGCTTCTGCTATGAAGTCTGCCGGACAGCCGGTAGGCGAGAAAGAAGTTGCGGCAATCCTGAAGACTGTTGTTGCAGCGGCAGAATCAGAGCAGGTGAAGGCGAATGGTGAGAGAATCCTCAAGCTGATTGATGCAGTGCCGAAGTTCGGAAATGATATTCCGGAGGTTGATGCATTTGCAAGAGACGTTGCCTATACTTATACAAAACCACTGGAGAAATACAAAAATCCACGTGGAGGTATGTTCCAGGCGGGATTATATCCAGTATCAGCGAATGTACCGCTTGGCGGACAGACAGGAGCCACACCAGACGGACGTCTGGCACATATGCCGGTAGCCGATGGAGTATCGCCATCAGCCGGTAAGGATGTGAACGGACCGACAGCAGCTGCAAACTCCGTTTCCAGACTGGATCACTTTATTGCTTCGAATGGAACACTGTTCAATCAGAAGTTTCATCCGTCTGCACTGAGTGGAAGAGAAGGACTTGAGAAGTTTGTAGGACTGATCCAGTCATACTTTGATCAGAAGGGAAGCCACATGCAGTTTAACGTTGTCAGCCGTGAAACACTTCTGGACGCACAGGAGCATCCGGAACAGTACAAACATCTGGTTGTACGTGTAGCTGGATATAGTGCACTGTTTACGACATTGTCCAAGTCACTGCAGGATGATATCATCCGCAGAACAGAGCAGGGATTTTAAGAATAAGAGGGAGACAGCATGGAAGAATATCTGAAGACCAAAGGAAGAATCTTCGATATCCAGCGGTATTCCATCCATGATGGGAATGGAATTCGAACCATCGTGTTCCTGAAGGGGTGCGTGCTCAGATGCCGCTGGTGCTGTAATCCGGAATCGCAGCACTACGAGATCGAGACAATGATGGTGCAGGGAGAACCAAAAGTGATCGGTGAGGACACAACGGTTGCGGAAGTGATGAAGACGGTAGAAAAAGACCGTACTTATTATAGAAGAACCGGAGGCGGACTTACACTTTCCGGAGGCGAAAGCCTTTGCCAGCCGAAGTTCGCAAGAGACCTTCTGCGGGCAGCGAAAGAGTCAGGAATCACAACTGCGATGGAAAGTATGGGATGCGCACCATACAGCACAATCGAAGAGATTCTTCCATATTTAGACCAGTATCTGCTGGATATCAAACACATGAATCCAGAGAAACATAAAGAATTTACAGGACGCTCGAATGAACTGATGTTAGAGAATGCAAAGAAGATTGCAGACTCTCATATGACAGAGTTGAGCATCCGTGTTCCGGTAATCCCGGGATTCAATGATACAGAGATAGAAATCCGTGATATTGCCGAATATGTCCGCAAACTTGGCAATGTAAGAAGAATGCATCTTCTGCCTTACCACAGGCTGGGACAGGATAAATATGACGGACTGAACCGCCCATACCTGATGGGGGATGTAAAACCACCGACAAATGAAAAGATGGGACGACTTTTGAAAGTAGCAGAAGAAGTTTCCGGTGTAGAGTGCCGGATCGGTGGTTAAAAATAAAAAACACAATCAGATAATCTACACGAAGTCGAAAACAGAGAAAATAGTGAAAATAATCACAAGAAACAATAAAAACAACGGCTGTTCAAATTGACTAATGTGGGATTGTGTGGTAAAATAAGTTAAGAAACAACACAAAACAAAAGTTTTGACACGATTCCAAGGAGGAGAAAAAATGCAAAACGAATACGAAATCAAAAAAGAAATGTGTGAAATCGGAAGAAGAGTTTACAACCGTGGAATGGTTGCAGCTAATGACGGAAACTTTTCTGTAAAACTGAACGACCATGAGTTCCTGTGTACACCAACAGGTGTCAGCAAAGGATTCATGACACCAGAGTTCATCTGTAAAGTAGATGAGAATGGTAATGTTCTTCAGGCAAACAAAGGATTCAGACCATCTTCAGAAATTAAGATGCACATGCGTGTGTACAGAGAGAGACCAGACGTTCAGTCTGTAGTACATGCTCATCCACTGTACGCTACAACATTCGCTATCGCTGGTATTCCGCTTACACAGCCAATCATGCCAGAAGCAGTTATCGCTCTTGGATGTGTTCCGATCGCTAAATACGGTACACCTTCTACAATGGAGATTCCGGACGCTGTCGAGCCATACCTTCAGCACTTTGATGCAGTTCTTCTTGAGAACCACGGAGCACTTGCTTACTCAGACAGCCTTCTGAGCGCATACCACAAGATGGAGTCTCTTGAGTTCTACGCACGTCTGTTATGGCAGTCCATGCAGATTGGCGGACCTCAGGAACTGAACGATGAGCAGGTTCAGAGACTGTACGAACTGAGAAGACAGATGGGACTTCCAGGAAAACACCCGGCAAACCTTTGCCCGAACGCTAAAGCTGGTAAGCCAAGTTGCCATTCATGCGGTGGAAACTGTGGCGGATCTTCAGCAGCAGCTCCAGAAGGAACAGATGCTGATCTTGTAGCTTCTATCACAAAGAAAGTTATGGAACAGCTGGGAAGGTAATCTGACAGATTAGTAAAGGAGCAATGCTATGAATGAGCAGGAAATTACCAGTGCAGTTCAGGCTGTGCTGGATCAGATGAAGGAAGCAGCTCCACAACATACACACAAACATGTCTGTCAATGCAAAAAGCATCAGATGACATTGAAGCTTGCTAATGCCTTGATTGAAAAAGTTAAGGCAGAAGCGGCACGTGTGGGTGTGAATGCGGTTGTAGCAGTTTCCGACAAGGCAGGTAGACCTGTAGCCGTCCAGTGTATGGATGACGCCTACATAGCGAGCTTTGACATTGCATTAAACAAGACATATACTTCCGCGAGCCTTAAGATGTCCACAGCAGAGTTGAGTCAGTTGAGTCAGCCGGGACAGCCATTATACGGAATTCAGTTTACGAATGATGGTAAGATCGTGATCTTCGGAGGCGGAGAGGTACTCGAAGCTGATGGTAAGATCGTCGGTGCACTTGGTGTCAGCGGCGGAACTGCTGAGCAGGACACAGCAATCGCAGCTTACGGAAAACAAGTCTTCAAGGAGGTATTAAAGTGTCTATAAATGAACAGATGGTTCAGGACATTGTACAGGACGTTCTTGCAAAGATGCAGATCGCTTCTGATGTACAGGGAGACCGCGGTGTATTCAAGGATATGAACGAGGCCATTGAGGCAGCGAAAGCGTCCCAGAAGATCGTGGCTAAGATGTCACTGGATCACAGAGAGAAAGTTATCTCCAACATCCGTAAAAAGATCATGGAGAATGCAGAAATCCTGGCCCGTATGGGAGTTCAGGAGACTGGCATGGGAAATGTCGGACATAAAATTTTAAAACACCAGCTGGTAGCTGAGAAGACTCCGGGAACAGAGGATATCACTACACAGGCATGGTCAGGAGACAGAGGTCTTACATTGATCGAGATGGGACCGTTCGGAGTAATCGGAGCGATCACACCTTGTACAAACCCAAGTGAGACAGTTCTCTGTAACACAATCGGAATGTTCGCAGGTGGAAATACAGTAGTATTCAACCCACATCCGGCAGCAATCAAAACATCAATCTACGCAGTTAATCTTCTGAATGAAGCATCTGTTGAGGTTGGTGGACCGGACAACATTGCTTGTACAGTAGAGCATCCGACACTTGAGACAAGTAACATCATGATGAAACATCCTGCAATTCAGCTGATCGCTGCAACAGGAGGTCCGGGAGTTGTTACAGCAGTTCTTTCTTCAGGAAGAAGAGGAATCGGAGCTGGAGCAGGTAACCCACCGGCACTCGTTGATGAGACAGCAGATATCCGTAAGGCAGCTGAGGATATTGTAAACGGATGTACATTTGATAACCTTCCGTGTATCGCAGAAAAAGAGATTGTTGCAGTTGATTCTATCGCTGATGAACTGATGCACTACATGATAAATGAGCAGGGATGCTACCTGGCTTCCAAGGAAGAGCAGGATGCACTGACAAATGTAGTTCTTGCAGGCGGAAAGCTGAACAGAAAATGTGTTGGACGTGATGCAAAGACACTGCTTGGAATGATCGGAGTTACAGTTCCGGACAATATCAGATGTATTACATTTGAAGGACCAAAGGAACACCCACTGATCGCAACAGAGCTTATGATGCCAATTCTTGGTGTAGTAAGAGCGAAAGATTTCGACGATGCTGTAGAACAGGCTGTATGGCTTGAGCATGGTAACAGACATTCCGCTCACATTCATTCCAAGAATGTAGATCGTATTACAAAATATGCAAAAGCAATTGACACAGCAATTCTTGTTAAGAACGGACCATCCTATGCGGCACTTGGATTCGGAGGCGAAGGCTTCTGTACATTTACAATTGCCAGCAGAACTGGTGAAGGACTTACAAGCGCAAGCAGCTTCACAAAGAGAAGACGTTGCGTAATGACAGACAGCTTATGTATAAGATAACGGAGGTATAGACAATGGAAATGAATTCTGCTAATGTAGAAGCTGTTGTAAAACAGGTACTTGAGAGCATGCTGGAAAAGAAAGTTCCAGAAGCAGCTCCGGCACAGAAAGCAGCAGGAAATGAAATTCCAAAGACAGCTCACGTAGCTATGCTTACAGCACTTGAGCATTTTGAAATCAAAGAGTATCCGATGCCGGAAGTTGGTGACGGAGATATTCTTGTTAAAGTTGAAGGATGTGGTGTTTGTGGAACAGACGCTCACGAATTCAAGAGAGACCCATTCAGCCTTATTCCTGTAGTACTCGGACATGAGGGAACAGGTGAGATTGTTAAGATGGGTAAAAACGTTAAAGTTGACAGCGCTGGAAAAGCTCTGAATCTTGGAGATAAAGTTGTTACATGTATGATCTTCAAGGATGATCCGGAGATCACAATGTACGACCTCAACAAACAGAACGTAGGCGGAGCTGATGTATACGGACTTCTTCCGGACGATGATGTTCATCTGAATGGATGGTTCTCAGATTACATCCTGATCCGTGAGGGATCTACAGTATTCAACGTAAGTGATCTGGATCTGAAATCCCGTGTACTGATCGAGCCATGTGCAGTACTTGTACATGCAGTAGAAAG
>OLSF01003268.1_pt1 | contig 11081 bp, 7 predicted proteins | sample 1672301 | NCBI WGS metagenome assembly OLSF01 (sample SAMEA3136669, study PRJEB25190) | human gut metagenome | biome: human gut; feature: human-associated habitat; material: faeces | place: Austria | collected 2013
ACGAGGGCGCGCGGATGCACTGCGCGACCATCGCCTCGGATGTCGGCGGGATTCCGTACATCATCGAGCACGGCGTGACCGGGCTGCTGTTCCATCCGCAGGACGCCGAGGCCCTCGGCGCGTGCATCGGCCGTCTGGCCGAGAGCCGCGCGATGCGCGAACAGCTCGGCGAGAATCTCTATGAAAAGGCGTCGCGCGAGTTTTCCATCGATGCGACCGTCGGCAAGCAGATCGAAATTTATCAGACCATCCTGCGCCGCACGGCCCGCGCGAAGGAAAAGCGCCGGGGCGTCCTGATCTGCGGGGCCTATGGCAAGGGCAATGCGGGCGACGACGCGATCTTGAAGGCGATACTCGCGCAGATGCGGCACATCGACCCGGATATGCCCATCTACGTCCTCTCGCATAACCCGAAGCAGACGCGGCTGCGCTACCATGTCGGCTCTGTCCATGCGTTCGACCCGTTTGCGTTTCTGCCCATCATGCGGCGGACGAAGCTGTTTCTCTCCGGCGGCGGGAGCCTGATTCAGGACGAGACGAGCACGCGGAGCCTGCACTATTATCTGATGAGCATCCGGCTGGCCAAGCGCTGCGGCAACAAAGTCCTGATGTACGGCTGCGGCATCGGGCCGGTCCATTCTGCGTCCAACCGCCGCCATGCGGCGAAGGTCATCGACCGCTGCGTCGATGCCATCACGCTCCGCGAAGATCTCTCGGCAGAGGAGCTGCGCAGCATGGGCGTGACGCGGCCCGCCGTCCACATCACGGCAGATCCGGCGCTGCTGCTCCAGCCGGGGACGGACGGCGCGGTGGACAGCTTCCTGCTCAGCCAGAAGCTCGACCCGGCGGGCGGCTATGCGCTCTTTGTGCTGCGCCCGTGGCACGAATTTGCGCAGAAGAAGCAGTGCTTCGTCGAGGCCGCGGAGTATGTCCATGAAAAATACGGCCTGACGCCGGTGTTTTTCGCGCTGGAGCCGAACCGCGACCTCGGCGTGACGCGCGAGGTGCGCGCGGCGCTGCACTGCGAGAGCGTGCTGCTGCCGACGCCAGAGGACGAGACGCTCATCATCGGCATGATGAAGCGGATGCGGCTCGTTGTGTCGATGCGGCTGCATACGCTGATCTTCGCGTCGAGCGTGGGCGCGCCGCTCGTCGCGGTGTCGTATGACCCGAAGGTCACGGGCTTCATGCGCTACATCGGGCAGAAGCACTGCACCGCGTTTGAGACGCTGACGCCGGAGGGCCTGCGCGGCGAGATCGACGCGGCCCTTGCCGCACAGGAGCGCTATGACGTGTCGCACCTGCATGCGCTCGCTGAAGAAAATGAGCAGATTGCCCGGAAGCTGATGGAGGAAGCCTGAATGAGACAGATCGTTTGTCTGGCCACGTCGCCGTGGTACCCGATCCCGACCCGCAAGCAGCAGGTCATGAGCCGGATCCCGGACGCGGAGATTCTATATTTTGACCCCTCGGCGACGATCATTGCCCCTCTGCGGGACAAAACGGCAAAGCCGCTCATGACCGCGTGGAAGCAGCCGGGGGAGAATGTGAAAGACAATATCACCGTCTACCGGCTCCCACCCGTTCTGCCGTTTTTCAACAAATGCCGGGCAATCAACCGGGTCAATCAGAAGAAAATCGCGAAATTCGTGCGCGAAAAGATGAAGGAGCACGGCTTCGAAAAGCCGCTTCTCTGGGTCTATTCGCCTGTGACGGTCGACTGCGTCGATCTGATTCCGCATTCCGGCCTTGTATACGACTGCGTCGACCGGCACTCCGCCTACGGCGGGCTCATGAATCCGGCGCTCGTCGACGCGATGGAGCTGGAGCTCGCGGCGAAGACCGATATGACGTTTGCAACGGCAAAGTCCCTTGCCGAACGCCTGCAAAAGGCGCAGCCGGAGGCAAAATTTATCCCGAACGGCGCGAACTTCGAGCGTTTTTTTGAGGCGACGAAGCCGCAGCCGGTACCGGAGGATATGAAGGACATCCCACACCCCATCTTTGGCTTCGTCGGTGCGCTGCAAACTTGCATTGAGTATGGCTATGTCGAACAGGCGGCGAAGGCGCGGCCGGAGTGGCAGTTTGTCTGGATCGGAAACGAGAAGCCTGGCGTGGATTTAAGCGCCCTGCGGGCGATGCCGAACGTGCAGTTTCTCGGCGTGAAGCCGAACGCGGAGCTTCCAAAGTATCTTGCGCAGTTTGATGTGTGCCTGAACCTCTTTGACGCGGGCCCCCTCAGCAAGGACGTGAGCCCACTCAAGTTCTACGAGTATCTGGCCACGGGAAAGCCCATCGTCTCTACGCGCCAGCCGGATCAGGTATTGCAGTTCTCCGATATCATCCACATCGCGGACGATGCGAAGAGCTTCGAGCAGGCCTGCGCCGCGGCTTTGGAAGATACCCAGCCGGAGCGCACAGATGCGCGCATCGAGGCAGGACGTAATAGCTCCTGGGACGCGCGCGTGAGCGAGATCTGCGCGGTGCTGCGGGAAAAGGGAATCCTGTAGCAACTTTTCGGGCAGGGACGATTGCATAACATCGACGTTCATTTTTTTTCGGAGGGGGCGATTGCGCACATCAACGCTCCTTCCTCTTCGTAGGGGGCGATGCCCACATCGCCCCAAGGGCAGTTTCGAATTCGCCGAAGATTTCCGAAAAAACGGATTTTACCGCCGGGTCGATGTGGGCATCGACCCCTACGCATCACAGGGAAATTAGCAAAGTCCCGGAGGATTGCGAAAACAATCGAAAAATCAAGCCAATAGATTTTGCGTTTTGCAGAGCCTTGCGTATACGCCGCCCATGGCCATGAGCTCTGCGTGCGTGCCGGACTCGACGATATCGCCGTCGGAGACGACGAGAATGCGGCTGGCCGCGCGGATGGTAGACAGGCGGTGGGCGATGATGAGCGTTGTGCGGTCCTTGGCCAGCTCGTCAAACGCGTGCTGGATTTTGGCTTCGGTCAGAGAATCAAGCGCGCTCGTCGCTTCGTCGAGGATCAGGACCGGCGGATTTTTGAGGAAAATGCGGGCAATCGAAATGCGCTGCTTCTGTCCGCCGGAAAGAAGCGTTCCGCGCTCGCCGACATAGGTGTCGAAGCCGTCGGGCATGGCCAGAATGTCCTCGTAAATCTCCGCGCGCTTCGCGGCCTCCACGATTTCATCCATCGTCGCGTCGGGCTTTCCGTAGCGGATGTTCTCCAGAATCGAGTCGGCAAACAGGAACACGTCCTGCTGCACGATGCCGATATTCCGGCGCAGGCTCTTCTGCGTGAGGCTGCGCACATCGAGTCCGTCGAGGAGAATTTTGCCGGACGTAACATCATAAAAGCGCGGGATGAGCTGGCAGAGCGTCGACTTGCCGCCGCCCGAGGGGCCGACGATCGCGATGGTCTGGCCGGGGGCGACATGGAGCGTGATATCGTGAAGCACCGCAAGATCGCCGTCATACGAAAAGCCGACATGCTCCAGATCGATTTTGCCCTCGACGTGCGTCAGCTCCAATGCACCGGGCGCGTCCTGCAAGGTGGGCTCGGTGCGCATGATCTGCGTGAAGCGCTCAAGGCCTGCCGTGCCGTTGGCGAAGAGCTCGGTGAAGTTCGCGAGCTTTCGGATGGGGTTTACAAAGGTCGTGATGTAGAGGCTGAACATCAGAAGGTCCGCGTAATTGAGCTCATTTTTCATGATGAGGTAGCCGCCCATCGTGACGACCGCGACGGAAAGAAGGCTCATGAACAGCTCCATCGAGCCCATGAAAATACCCATCTCGCGGTGGAAGCTCTTTTTGGAAACCTTGAATGCGCCGTTGGAGCGGCGGAATTTCTGAAGCTCCAAGTCTTCGTTCGCGAAGGCCTTCGCCGTGCGGATGCCGGAGAGCGAGGACTCGATCTCGGCATTGATGGCCGCCGTGCGCTTCTTCACACCGCGCGAGACCCTGCTCATTTTCCGGCGGCGCGTGATGACGACGATAAGCAGGATCGGCAGGATGACGCACACGACCAGGGCCAGCCGCCACTCGATCGTGAACATGACGGCGAGCGCGCCGACGATCGTCAGCAGGGAGATCATCAGGTCCTCTGGGCCGTGGTGCGCCAGCTCCGTGATCTCGAACAGGTCCGTCGTCAGACGGCTCATGAGCTGGCCGGTGCGGTTGTGGTCATAGAACTCATAGCCGAGGCTCTGCATATGGCGGAACAGATCGCGGCGGATATCGGCCTCCACGCGGATGCCGAACGTGTGGCCGTAATAGGCGATGATATAATAGAAGAACGCGCGCACGAGGTACGCCGCAGCCATGATGCCCATGACGACGAAGAACGTATGGTAGGCGTGCGCGGGCAGCATCGTATTGATCGCGCGGCGGGAGATGAGCGGAAAAATGAGATCGACCGCGCCGATGAACAGCGCGCAGAGCATGTCCAGCAGAAACAGACGGCGGTGCGGACCGAAATACGACAGGAAAATGCGCAGCAGGCCATGCTGCTGATAATAGCGGGTATCGCGCTTCACTCAGGCCGCCTCCTTTCCGACAATGTTTTGGATCCAGACGCCGCGGCGGATCATGATGAGGCCGACAACGCACTTGCCGATATCGGCCAGCTGGCAGCAGAGGAACAGCGGCACGATCGGCAGGCCGGTGAAGCGGCTGAGCACAAAGGCCATCGGCACGGTCAGCACGCAGACATAGAAGCTGTCGAACAGGAACGTCACGAACGTCTTGCCGCCGGAGCGCAGGGTAAAATAGCAGGCGTTGGCCAGCGCATTGATCGGCATACACAGCGCACAGATGCGGATGAACGCGGCCGCAAGGTCACGGATGCTGTCAGACGTGTTATAGATCTGCGGGAACAGGTGGGCGACCAGGGACATCAGGCCGCCGAGCACGATGCAGATGACGACGGAGAATGTGATGAGCTTACGGTCCGTATCGACGGCTTCCTCCATCTTCCCCGCGCCGAGCAGCTGGCCGACGAGGATGCCGACGGCATTGCCCATGGCCATAAAGGCGACATTGAACACGTTCGAGACGGTCGAGCAGATGTTATAGGCCGAGACAACATCATAGCCGCGCACAGAGTAGCACTGCGCCAGCAGCGCCATACCTGCTGCCCAGAGCGTTTCGTTCAACAGGAGCGGGATGCTCTTTCTCGCAATGGCACGGGCCAGCGCAGCCGGAATGTGGAACGAGCGGTACACGCCGCGCAGATAGGGCACGCGCTCCGGGTTGCGGTGCGCCCAGAGCATGACGACACCCGCCTCGACAAAGCGCGCGATGACTGTGGCAATGGCCGCGCCTGAGGCACCGAGCCGCGGGAAGCCGAGATAGCCGAAGATCAGCAGCGTGTTGAAGCAGAGATTCACCACAACGGACACGACGCCCGCAACCATGGGCACGACGGTCTGGCCCGTTTCGCGCAGCGTGCCGGAATAGCACTGCGACAGCGTGAACGGGATAAAGCCGACGAGCATGATGAGCAGATATTCCTTGGCATAGCCAAGGCTGGCCGCGATCTGCTCCGGTGAGCCGTCGCCCTTGAGGTACAGGAGGATCAGGTCCTCGCCGAACAGCAGGAAAATGCCCGCACCGAGCACCGTAAGGGCCGTGCAGACGAGCAGCTTGAAGCGGAATGTCTGCCGCACGCCGTCCCAGTCGCCCTTGCCGTAATACTGCGCACCGAAAATGCCCGCGCCGGACACCGCGCCGAAGATGGCAAGGTTGAACACGAAAATGAGCTGATTGACAATGGCAACGCCGGTCATCTGCTCCGTGCCGACGCGGCCGACCATGATGTTGTCCAGCAGGCTGACGAAGTTCGTGATGCCGTTCTGGATCATGATGGGGATCGCAACGGCAAGCGCCATTTTATAAAACGCCGCATTGCCGATGTATTTCTTTCTGAGCGATGAATGCACGCCTCTTTCCTCCTCTATTCTTTCTATCTTTTTCTTCACAGTCTGCCTATTGTAACAGAATCCGTGCGGAAAAGCAAGAGGCGGCTTATGGGAGCCCTGCAGGGACGGGGCATGCAGGAAGTAGAAAGCGGAAAATTTTGCGAGGCTTCCGGGCGGGCGTTGTAGGGGGTGGCGTCCTCGACGCCCCGCAGCGTAAAGTTACTGTATTCGCTGCAGCCTTTCTGTTATTCGACCGGGTACTGCGAGATTGCCACGTCGCTTCGCTCCTCGCAATGACACATCGGGGAAACGCGGCGTTGGGAATGGTGCGCTGCGCCGAATTAGCGAGCCGATTGCCGCTTCGCGGACGGGCGGGGCATGCCCCGCCCCTACTTTTAATATAAAAACTCCTCCGGGCAGGAGGCCCGGAGGAGCAGCTGTTGTCTTTACTTTTTGACGAGGTACTTGCGCATATCCAGAGAGCAGGCGACCAGAATGATGAGGCCCTTGATGATGTACTGCAGGCTGGAATCGATGGCAAGGAAGGTCAGCGCAGCGAAGATGATACGCAGGATGAGAACGCCGAGCACGATGCCGCTGATCTTGCCGGTGCCGCCGACGAACGAAACGCCGCCGATGACGCAGGCCGCAATGGCATCACACTCATAGTTCAGGCCGGTGGACTGCGTGATGGAGCTGATGCGCGCGCCCTCGATAAAGCCGGTCAGACCGTACATCACGCCCGCGAACGTGTGGACAAGGACCGTCGTGCGGAAAACATTCACGCCGGAGACATTGGCAGCCTCGGCATTCGAGCCGACGGCGAACATGTTCTTGCCGAACGTCGTCTTGTTCCACAGGAACCAGGTGATGGCAAGCAGGATGATGGCATAAAGCACATACCACGGCAGGCTGACAGCGCCGATGGAGATCATCTTGCCCTTGATGAAGCTCGAATAACCGTCGGACAGGCCGGACAGCGGCTGGCCGTTGTTATCGTTGAGCATGAAGAACACGAGGATCAGGCCATAGGTGATGAGCTGCGTGGCCAGCGTGACGATGAAGGGATGCAGCTTGAACTTTGCAACGAAGAAACCGTTGACAAAGCCGATAATTGCACCGATGGCGATGACCGCAAGAATGGCGATGCAGATACCGGCCCAGGTGGGGATATTCGGCATCCAGCTGAACATTCTGCGGGCAAGGTCCGTCTTCTGCAGCAGGGCGGCAGAAAGGGCAGCGGACAGGCCGACGACACGGCCGCCGGAAAGGTCGGTGCCCGTCAGGACGATGCAGCCCGCAACGCCGAGCGCGAACGGAAGGGACGCAGCGGCCAGCGAGATGATGTTCGTGATGGAGCCGATCTTCAGGAAGTTATGGTTGACGATGGCGGTGTAGATGATGAAGATCGCCATCAGGATGTACAGCGCATTGTTCAGAATGCCGTCCGTCCAGAAGCGGCGCTTGTCGCGCCCGTCCAGCTTGCGGTAGTCCGCAGCCGTATTGCGAATTTTTGTCACAGGATTTGCCATGACCGAGGCCCTCCCTTAAACGTATTTTGCTGCCAGCCGCATGATTTCTTCCTGGCTGGTCGTTTTGGCATCCACTTCACCGGCGAGGCGGCCGCCTGACATGACAAGGATGCGGTCGCAGACGCCCAGAAGCTCCGGCATCTCGGACGAGACCATCAGCACGGTCTTGCCGCGGTTGGCAAGGTCGATGATGAGCTGATAAATTTCGTACTTTGCGCCGACGTCGATGCCGCGCGTCGGCTCGTCGAGCAGCAGCACGTCCGGGTCGGTGAGCAGCCAGCGGCCGAGAATGACCTTCTGCTGGTTGCCGCCGGAGAGGCTGCGGATCTTCGTCTCCTGAGACGGCGTCTTGGTGTGCATGGCATCAATGGACCACTGCGTATCCTTCTTCATGGAGCGGTTGCTCAGCCAGATGCCGCGGCGGTGCTTTTTCAGGCTGGAAATGACCGTATTCTCGCGGATATTCAGGATGGAGAAAATACCGGTCGAGCGGCGCTCCTCCGTCAGCAGGGCGTGGGCGACCTCCATGCGCTTTTTGATGAGCAGGTTCATGAACGTGTCGCCTGCGTACTTCTTCATATTGGCGCTGAGGTAGTTCGGGCTGACGTGAAGCTGCTCGCTCACGCCGCCGAGGGAGAGGTCCTCCTCCATATACTGCTTTTCAATGGTCTCCATGGCCTGCGCGCACAGCAGGCTCACGCCGTCGCGCCGCCGCTCGGCCAGCAGGTCGCGCGCCGCAAGGCACAGCGCCGTGACGCGCCGCTGCAGTTCCTGCGGGGGTGAAATGGAAAACAGCGGCTCCGGGATACGGCACCGGCGCAGCAGCGCAGCCGCCTCCCCCGGCGAAACTGCCGTGTGGAGCACGCGCTGGGCCAGTGCCAGCACCTGCAGCGTCACGCTGTCGCTCTCCGCCGTGCCGCTCGATGCGCCGAAGCTCTGCACGAGCTGCTTTTCCAGCTCCTCACGGCTGCCGGAGCGCAGCAGATTGTCCAGCGGCGCGAGCAGGGCGCCGAGGTCCGTCTGCGCCGTTCCGCTCTCCGCCGCGATCTGCGAAATGTGATAGATGCCGCTCTCGCCCGCAAAGCGCTGGGCGTCCACCGCCTCGCGGCTGGCCGCGTGGCAGCGGCAAAAGCTCGTAAACGGGTGACTGATGCCCACGATCGCCCGCAGCTCCAGCACACGGGCGAAGGACTGGCGCAGCTCGTCGATGGCAAGCTCCAGTCCGCGCGGCTCCTCCTCCGCGATCAGCAGCGTCAGCAGACGTCCGCCGGAATACACGCTCCGGCTGCGGCAAAGCCTACCAAGCAGCATGTCCACGGTATAGGCCATGTCCGGCGTCGTGCGGTTCTTGCCGTCCTGCTCCAGCCGGATGGCAAGGACCGTCAGAGAATACCGCTCCTGCCCGGCAGCCAGAATGCCCGCGCCGACCAGAGAGGCCAGCAGCGCGGGATCGTCCTGCTGCGCCTCCTCGGCAAAGCCGTCGAGCAGCAGCGGCAGCAAAAGCTCGCGCCAGCCGCTCTTTTCCGGCTTCTGCGGCAGCAGGCGGGCGAATTTCCGGCGAATCTTCCCGCGGATCTCCGCCAGTGCCTCCGTCAGCTCCCGCATGCTGATGGGCTTGAGCAGATAGCTGATGACATTATACTCAATGGCTTTCTGGGCATAGGCGAAGTCGTCATAGCCGCTCAGGAAGGCGATCTGCGTCAGCGGCCGCAGCTCGCGCACCTGCTGGGCCAGACTCACGCCGCTGATATAGGGCATGCGGATGTCCGTCAGCAGCAGATCCGGCTGCAGTTGCTCGACGAGCTGCAGGGCATCAAGACCGTTCCCGGCGCTCCCGACGAGGCGGAAGCCGATCTCCTTCCACGGGATCACGCTGCACACCGCTTCGCGGAGCTCCGTCTCGTCATCCGCCACGATCACGGTCAGCAGTTCCTTCTGCTCCATGGCTGTGCCCTCCTTGTCGTTTTCTTTTCATGATATCCTATCACAGGGTGCCCCGTCAAGCGAATGGCCATGATTTTTCCAAATCCCAGCAAAAAGGATAGGATTTTTGTCCCGGCTGTGCTATAATTTAATGGCTAATGTTTGAATGGGAGGCCATTACCATGAAGAGACTCGGGTCCACCCGTGCAGCCGCACTGCTCGGCATCACCGGCGGCGCAGCCGTGCTCGCAGCGATCCTGCGCTGGGTGCAGCTCAGCAACGATATCAAAAGCAACGGTGCCGTCCTGCCGGGGCGTTACCTCTATCTCGTCATCGCCGTGCTGAGCGTGGCCGTGCTGGCCGCGCTGGCCGTTCTGATCCGGCCGCTGCGCCGCCAGACGCGCTGGGAGGAGATCTTTTCCGGCGGAAAGCTGCCGAATGTCCTGCACATCGCCTCGGCCGTGTGCTTCGTGATCGGCGGCGTCATGCTCTACTATGCATCCCTGCCGAAGACGGAGGACGAAGCCCTCGCCCTCACGCAGCTGCAGAAGACGATAAACCTGCTCATCCCTCTGCTCGGCGCCGCGTGCGCGGTCACGCTTGTTGCCTTTGCACGCAAGTGCCTGCGGCACGAGAAGCCCTCTCCGCTGCTGTATATGATCGTGAGCATCTATCTGGTCGTGCGCCTCATCGTGAATTTCCAGAAGTGGAGCACCGATCCGTCGCTCAACGACTTTGTCTATCACCTGTTCGCCGCCATCAGCTGCATGCTGGCAGCCTTCCAGCTCGCAGGCTTCAGCTTCGGCAAAGGCAAGCGCCGCATCACGCTGTTCTGGTCGCTGTGCGCAGTCTACTTCTCCGCGATCTCCGTCATAGACTGCCTGTGCGGCCGCGCGAACGACGCCGGTATTCAAGTCGCCCTGCTGCTGACCATGGCTGCAAGCAGTCTGCAGCTGCTGTGCAACCCCGCGCAGAACGAGCCGGAGGAAAAAACGATCTGAAGCCCGGAAAAACACGGTGCAGGCCCCCAAAAAGGCTGCACCGTGTTATTTTATTCCGGAATATTTAGAATAATGTGTTGTGTTCACTTGAACTATGCAGAAAAACCGCAAAAGCACTTATTCGCAAAGCGCCCGTCACAGCCAACCGGCCGTGACGGGCATTTTTTGGTCTCCTACACCCACCGCAGCTGCGGGGCCTGAGTGCCGAACAGGACTCGGCGCATGCCGCGGTCGAGCAGGATACCGATGCCGCACAATGGGAACCACAGGAGCGTGAACGGCAGGCAGATCTGCCCGAGCAGATTGAACGGCGCGGCGGAATAGTCCCACACGCCAAGGTGCATCACGCGGTTGACGAGCACGCCCGTCCAGAATTCAAAAAACGTCACGATGCACGCGCCCAGCGCCATCTGCGCCAGCAGCGGCATACGCACGCGCCGCCCGAGGCTGCTGACCGTCCAGAAGCACAGCCCGCCCAGCAGGAACATGCTCCCGTGCGTCCACTGCCGCCACAGCAGCTCCACCGTGCAGTAGAACATCCCGCCGAGGTAGAACACCACGGCATTCTCCCAGATGCGCTGCACTCTGCTTTTTCGCATTTTGATCCTTCCCTTCTGAAATATCCTGTGGGAAGCATATCCACATCGGCGAAGATTCAAACCGGAGAATGCAAAACGCTCCCCATGCGGCTTCGGCCGCATGGGGAGCGGGGGGAAAGATCAGGCGTTCAG
>OLSF01003273.1_pt1 | contig 11060 bp, 3 predicted proteins | sample 1672301 | NCBI WGS metagenome assembly OLSF01 (sample SAMEA3136669, study PRJEB25190) | human gut metagenome | biome: human gut; feature: human-associated habitat; material: faeces | place: Austria | collected 2013
CGCCGCCCTTGTCGGTCAGTTCGAGCGCCTTGCCGTCCTTGTCCAGCGCGGTCAGGCTTTCGAGGACGTAGCCCTTGTCGGGGGTTGCCGTGATGGTCACAGTGTCGCCCTTGGAGGCAGATTTGGGAGATACGGTGACAGTGCCGTGCTTTACATCATCTACAGATACCGCATAGCTGGGTGCGGAGAAGCCGCCGCCTCCGCCGCCTCCGCCGCCACCACCGCCGCCGGAGGAACCGCCACCGGAGGTAGAGTCTGTGATGCGGATGCTGATCTTCTTTTCAGCGATCACACTGGTATCTGCGTTGACTGCGGCACAGATCAGGGTCATCGTGCCCTCCTGATCACCGAAGCTGAGGGTATTTCCGCTGATCACGGCGTGAGTATCATTCTTTTCCAGCGTCCAGCGTACCGAAGCCGGGTAGGCCGCCAGCTCTTCCGCAGTAAAGGCTGTGCCGAACTGGTCGAGCGTCGTAACCTTGACCGCAGACAGGTCGAGCGCGGCATTTTTCCGGACGGACGAGGGGACGCCGTCTGCGGTGATCGCGGTCAGCCGTCTCGGCGCTGTGACCGTCAGGGTGATATGGTTGCTTTCGATGTCGCCGGAACGGGCGTAGATCTCGGTCGAGTCCTCCTTCAGCGCCTTGAGCGTGCCGTTTTCGAGCGAAACCACATCCGGTCTGGAGCTGATCCATTCAAAGCTGCCGCCGATCATCTCTCGGCCGTACTGGTCGAAGCCGGTGGCGGTGAACTGCTCCGCGAGGACCGCGTTCTCATCCAGCCTCAGGACAAAGCCGTCCTTCCTGTCGGCGCGGATGGTCTTGAGGACGGGCTGCTGCTCGGCCTTGACAACGACATTCTTCGCCGTTTTTCCGGCAGAAGCCGAGGCCGCCTCAAGGATGACGTCCGCATAGGACGCCTCCGGGACGCTGCCGGCCGCAACGAGCAGCGTGCCGTTTTCGATCACGGCGTCGGTCTGGTTGGCGGCCGCGAGCGTCCACTCGATGTCGGACGGGACCGCGCAGGGATTGCCGTGCTGGTCGCGCGCGAGCAGCGGGATGCGGGACAGGTCATAGGACGCGCCCTCGACAGCCGCAGGAGCGCCGCCGTTGTAGTACAGCTCGTTCAGATACGGCTTCGCCGTCACCTGTACGGCCAGCGGCTGCGCCGTTTTGTAAACCGGCTTGCCGTTCTCGTCCTGTCCGATCGGGTAATACAGGGTAACGGTATCCGTGCCGACGACAAGGCCGGTGAGCGTGCTGCCGCTGATTTCGGCATAGCCCTTGTCCGTGGCAAGCCGCCACTCAAACAGGCCATCGTTAAGCGTCATGTCCTCGCCATACTGATCCTTGGCCTCCACAATGAGCGTGCTCAGGTCGAAGGTGTTCGCCGTATCATCATTATAGATGAGATCGGGGATCGTGCCGTTCACGGTCAGCGTCTCGAGCTGCCGCTCGGGCAGTACCTGAAGCGGCACGCGGTTGGACTCGGTGTCGTTTACGATGGCGTAGATCTGATAATTGCCCGGCTGGGTAAATTCGATGTCGCCCGTGGTTTCGTCGATGGTCAGGCCGTCGTTGTCCTCCACGCTCCATTTGACTCTGCCGGTCACGTCGAAGTCCTTATCGTTCTCGTCCTTGGCGGTCACGGTCAGACCCGAAACGTCGGCGGTGTTGCTGCCGTCGTTGAAGTAGAACGGCTCAAAGCTGCCGGTTACGGTGACAGAGGACAGCTTGACGGGCAGGATGGTCAGCTCGACCAGCTCGCTTTTGAAGTCAGCCGTGGTCTCGATCGAAGCCTTGGGCTGATAGCGCAGGAACAGCTGCTTTCCGTCATTCGGCTTCCGCGCCTCAAGGACAGGGTAGCCGTTGCGGTTTGTCGTGACCTCGGCGTACTCCGAAGCGTCGTGCAAATCTTCGTCCACGACCGTCCATTCGCCGCTCAGGCGCGGATTGAAGCCGTACCAGTCGACGTCAAACTCGTTTTTCGCCTCGACCTTGATGCTGTCCAGACGCAGGCTCTGCTGCTCGTACAGCGAAATCTGTTCGGTATCGGGTACGAGACGGTGGAGCGCATAGATCGGGTACACCTTCTGCGGGGTGATGACGGTGTTTTTAGATGTATAGTGGAACGAACCGAAGTACGGCGCGACCGGCTGACCGGAGCGCAGCTGATCGGCGGCCGTCCTGAATGCGTCCTGATACAGGGTGTTCATATCCAGACCGTCGGGGTCGTAGCCGGTGACAGTCCGGATCTGGATGCGGGCATCCAGATCCTCGATCGCGCTGAGGCCGTTCCGGCCGAAGGTGTACTTCTTGAACTCCCGTCCTTTCCAACTGTCTATTGAGCCCTTGGTTCGATGATAACCGGTAACCGAGAGGAGCATGGTCTTATACTTGATGCGCACTGCACCGGTATAAGGAATGGTCGTTTGCAGGTCGGTCACATCGACATTGATGTCGAGACCCGTATGCGCCGGCAGCGGTACGGAGATGGTATCCGTAATGGACTGCGCGTAGGACTCCTCCTTGCTGCTCTCGTAGGTCTTTTCCATGCCGTAGGAGTAGGAAAAGCTCTGCTCGACCTTGGCGGTGGGCGAAAGCGCGGCCAGAACGGGCACGCTGAATTCGACGCCTACCGTGGTCTCCTCGGTCCAGTTCTGCGAATAGGTATTGGAGACCGTGGTCGAGGTCGTAGTGCTCTTTTCATAGGTATAGCTTTTCTCGACCGTGTTTTCGAAGTCGTTGCGGTTTTCCGCCGTCACCTTGTAGCTGTCCGAGCTGCCGCCCAGATTGAACTGGTAGCCCTTCTGCTCGAGCGACGCCGTTGTATCGTTCGCCGCGATGGAGGGCGTCTCAAACCGGTCCGCAATGCCCTGAATTTCGAAGTCGTAGAACGCCTGCACATAGTAGCCGTAGCCGGTACTTACATAAGAGTGATGGTCATCGCGTTCCCTCTCCGCTCTGGTAGAGACATAATAAACCGGGGTTTCTTCTTCCGGCAGGCGGTTCAAAACACCCGAGCCGCTCAAAATCGCACTCTGGTCAACAACGCTGCTGACAGCATCCCGCAGGCCCTTGGATGTATACTGTACCTTCGCATAATCTGCCGCCGTCAGAGCGGTATACGGCTCATGATAGCCGTGTTCATTGTTGTCGTTATAGTACGTTTTTGGCAGAACATTGTTCGCAATAGCCGCCCACTTCTCCGCAAATTCGGGGCTCTGGATCATCTCCTGCAAAATCTGCTCCTGTGTGCCCGGCAGGTTGTAGGTATCCGAGACATCGAAGATCTCCCAGTCGTTCTCCGCCGTCACCGCCGCCCCGGCTGTCGGGGGCAGCAGACCGAAGCACACCGACAGCGCCAGAACTGCGCTCAGTCCCCGCCGCCGTATCGTTCGCTTTTTACTCATACTGTTTTCCTCCTTTTCTGTGGTGTTCCTGCTCCGCCATGGACAGAAGCTCGTCGTGGCTCAGCTCTACGTCGCAGAAGCGGACAAAAATGCCGTTCGTCACCGCGCTGTTCCAGATCTGCGGGTCGGCAAGAGACCGGAAGCGGAACTTGTCCAGATACGGCTCCATGTCCAGCAGGAGCCTGCTCCCGGAGACGAAATCGACCTGAAGCACATGACCGCCGAGCGGACGGACGGCCTCGATGTATTTCCGCTCCATCTGCCCTCCCCTCCTTTCTCAGAATGCAGATAAAAAGGTTCCACCGTACCTGTAGGATACAGCGGAACCTGAAAAATAACCATTAACAACTTGTTAGTTTGTGCGCCGCGCGCGGAACAGGGAAAACGGATACGGGAGAGCCGCTGTGCAGAAAAATACACTTTCTGCGGTTTTTCTGCATCGTTCTCTTCCAGTTTATTCCTTGAATACGCTCCGCTCCGGTGCTATAATTGGGAAATACACAGTATATTTCATGCTGAGAAAGGAATGATATGGATATGAAAAGACGTATTTTATCCTGTTTTCTGGCATTCTGCATGATCTTCGCCCTGCTTCCGGCACCGGCGCAGGCGGCAGGGAACGCAGAAAACGCGACGCCGACCGTCACGGCCACCGTGCAGCACGCGGCGACCGGACAGATCACCGCGCAGATCGAGGCTTACATGACCGATTCGGCCAACAAGACCCGGACGGTCAAGCCCTGCGACATCATTTTTCTGATCGAGCAGTCAAAATTCATGAATACGCAGAACGGCTCGGCCAGTTCCGGCGACGAGCGCGCGGAAATCCTGAGCGCCATAGACCGCCTGCTGGACGGGATGCCGCAGCCGACCACCGGCGGCGCGCACCGCATTGCGATCGCGGGCTACGGCCGCATCAACAACCCCGGCCGCAGCGACGGCTATAATGCCACGCTCTACCCCGGCACGCCGTCGGACAATAATGACAGCCTGAACACCGGCTATTATACCACATCCGGCTTTCATTCGCAGAGCGGCTGGACGGAATGGAACCAGATAGATGGTCACACTGACGCGACCCTGCCGAAGCTGCCGTCGGGTTATCTGACAAATACAGATGGTACAGATGGCTATAACGATGTCTTCCTGTCGGTCGACAACGCCAAGCAGGTCATCGACGCCGATAAAATGGTGCCGTGGTACGCCGGTGCGGCGCGCATGGACGCCGGTCTGACCATCACGGAGCGGCTTGCCGAGATCGCCAAGGAGCACAAGGAGCACAAGCCAGACGGTGAGGATCGAAATCTGATCGTCTGCATCGCCGCCAGCTCGCTCCCCTACCAGAACAGCGGCACTTATCAGAAGCTGCGCCCGGACGCGGCGATCGAGGCGGCGAACACGCTCAAGAAAACCTATGGCGCGACCATTTTCGGTCTGGGTGATTTCAACAAGCTGAACCTGGGAAACAGTGAGTCTTTGAACGACCCCGACAAGCAGCGGGACTTCTTCAACGACACCATGGCGTCCATCTGCGGCAATACGTCTGCACACGGCGCGGACTATTTCAAGGGACTCAGTCAGGTGCACGACATCGACGAGGCGCTCAACGAGCTGATGACCAAAATCGACGCAAATGTCGGCGAGGGCGCAGCCGAGAAGCTAAGCATTAATGTGGACCACTTCACCGAGGGCGCGGGCGGATACAGCTGGAGCCAGCTGAAGGACGGCCACCATATCCTGTCCGCCGGCAGCATCCGTGAGGTCGCGTCGGTGGATTATTACCGCTTCACCGGCTATGACGACAGCAGCGGAACGCCGCTGTTCGAGTCGACGCCCTCCCGCCATACCGAACAGAGCCTTGCGGACATCGGCGGCGGCAACGCCATCCAGACCTCTCTGAACATTCTGCCGATTCCGCCGCAGGCGCACGCAGGCGAGACGATCAGAGGCGCGAATTACGGCGAGAAGGTCGTCATCACCATCACCGACCCGGTCTGCATCGACTATGAATGGATCGGGCGCTGGACGCCGCCGAAACTTGCTCCGCCCAAACACGAGCACGCCGCGCGCGGAACGACGCACAAGCCTGCTGCGCCGACGCAGAACGCAGTGGCCGTGGACGACCTGAACCTGAAATTCGACGGCTGGTACCGCCTGTGGGACGAGACGATCGACAAGGATAAGCCAACATGGACATACAACGGAAAGACCTACGTCAAATACACCGGGACCGTGTTCCCGGCGTTCGGCAGTGACCTCAAGCTGTACGGCCGCTGGCTGCCCGAGATTCAGGTCTCGTTTCACTGGGCCGGCTCGGTCATCCCGGTGGACGGGGACGGCAATAAAATCGCGGCGCCGTCCGCGCTGAGCCTTTCGCTTGACGGAGACGGAAAACGTTACTATCAGGCGACTGCGCCGACGGCGGACGGCTTCGAGTTCGACGGCTGGTACAAGGATTCCGACTGCACGCAGAAATTCGAAGAGGGCGGCGAGGTTCTGACCGCAAACACCGACCTTTACGGCCGCTGGACGAGGCTCGGCACGAAGACCGTGACCTTCAAGGTGAAGAACGGCAAATGGTCGGACGGCACAGCAGAGGACAATACCGTTACCGTCGAGCTGCGCAACGGCCTCGGAACGCTGTCTCCGAAAGACGTGCCGACGGGTATGACTCCGGACACCGACCACAAGGCTCCCGGCGCGTGGGACAGCCACCCGAACACGAACACCGACGGCATCAGCGAGACGGAAAACTATGTCTATACCTATACCTTCCCTCAGCTGAACAGCAGCACGGTCACTTATCACTGGCTGAGCACGGAAAACCCTGCTTCCGCCGTTCTCCCGAAGCAGGCGACAGTGACCGAGAATACGTCTTATCCGGTCGAAACGGTTCCCGACATAAAGGGCTGGACGTTCTCTGGCTGGTATGATAACGAGGCCTGCGAAGGTAAGCGCGTAGACAAGGAAATTAACATCAAAGATCAAAACATCGACCTCTACGGCAAATGGACACATAATCCCTGTACCGTAACGTTTCGCGCGGATTATGAAGGGGCCGAACGCGGATACCTGGATGCGAACAAACAGACCGTTGTTCTTACATATACGGTTCCCTACGGCTCTACCCTGCGGAAGGAACGCATAAGCCTGCCGACCCCGGTTCCCGGTGAGGCGACCTACTATTTCTTCAAGGACTGGGATCTGGATAACCTTTTCTATACCGATCCGGATGTTCTGGATATGCCTGTGCGCTCCGATCTGATCTTCGTCGCCCAGTGGTGGCCGATCGTGACGTTCGACGCCAACGGCGGCGCATGGAGCAGCGGCGAGACCATCGAGACCATGCACTATGTGAAAATTCAGACGGATACCGAGAAGGTTGCGGCGGAAAGTACGCCGGTCAGAAACGGCTATACCTTCCTCGGCTGGTATACGGCGGCCGACGGCGGCGATCGGGCGAATTTTGAAGAAAAGGTGTACGGCCCCAAAACCCTGTATGCACACTGGGCAAAAAATGCCGCCGTCACGTTCCGCATCGTCAACGGCACATGGTCGGGCGGCGCAGCAGAGGACAAGACCGTAACGGTCGTGCTCTATCCGCAGGCGGACGGCACCGCGAGCGGCACGCTGGACGCAAGCTATGTACCGCAGATCATGCTCCCGGCGCCGGGATACGAAAATACCGCCGGCGGCTGGGAACAGACGCCGAACACCGACCCGAACGGCATTACCGGAGATGTGACCTATGTCTACCGGTTCGGCAGCACCGGCGGCGGCAGCTCTTCCGGCCACTCGACCCGGTACACCCTGCACTATGAGTCGAACGGCGGCACAGCTTACAAGGATGAGCGCTGTTCTTCCGGCACGAAGGTGACGCTCGACAAGACCCCGACCCGCGAGAGCTATACCTTTACCGGCTGGTATGCCGACAAGGCGCTGACGCAGAAGATCACAACCGTGACGATGAACAGCGACAAGACGGTCTATGCAGGCTGGGAGGCGACCGGCGTACCGGACAAGCTCAACGGCGACGACCATTTCGCCTACGTCATCGGCTACCCGGACGGCAAGGTACACCCGGAGGGCAATATCAGCCGCGCGGAAACAGCGACGATTTTCTTCCGCCTGCTCAAAGCGGACATCCGCGACGGAAATCTGACCGCCGACAACGATTTTTCCGATGTTTCGGACGGCCAGTGGCACAACAAGGCGATTTCCACGATGGCGAAGCTCGGCATCGTCAAGGGCCGCCGTGCGGACCGCTTTGACCCCGATGCCTCGATCACTCGTGCGGAGTTCGCGGCAATCTGCGCGCGCTTCAACACCAAACCGGTCGAGAACAGCAGCAGCTTCTCCGACATTTCCGGTCACTGGGCGGAAAACGAGATCGAGAGAGCGGCGGCGTTCGGCTGGATTTCGGGCTACCCGGACGGCACATTCCGCCCCGACGCCCGCATCACCCGCGCTGAGGCTATGACGATGATCAACCGCGTACTCTGCCGTATGCCGCAGAGCGAAAGCGACCTGCTGGACAGCATGGTAACGTGGCCGGACAACAAGCCGTCCGACTGGCACTATCTCGCCGTGCAGGAGGCCACGAACAGCCATGACTTCGACCGTCAGGGCGAGGTCGGTGAAAGCTGGACGAAGCTGACGAGCGTCCCCGACTGGACACGGTATCAATAAATAGAAAGTTGCAGAGTTATAACGTTGTAAAGTTATAACTCTGCAACTTTTTAACTTTACAGCGTTTTGAGATGCGTGCGCCGTCACGGAGCGCCGCTCTGGAAGCAGCGCGAAGTGCCCCCCCGGATTTAACACGCAGGCAAAGCAATGCAGGCAGCCTGTATGTTTCATTACACACAGGCTGCTTAATCAAATTTATTATAATTGATGAAAAATCGGTTGCATTTTGTCAAAAGTACAAAACTTTTTGAAGCCAAGTGCTTTTAATTCCTGTTATGATACTGAGGATATCCCAGCAATACTTGCTATCCCTGATACCTTATTCTTTCTACCAGCGTTTCCTTTTTCAGATTACTGCTTAAAACACAGGAAAGCACAATTTGTAGAATACCAACCAGAAGAATCATAACAAGAATCGGGATAAGAGGAACGTGATAAACGTTCATTCCAAAAATCCCATTATGCTTCGCATAGGAAAACAGTGCATAGCCAAGGGGCAGACCGGCAGCAAGTGCGACGCAGATGGTGCCAACCGTAAAAAGCAAGCCCTGTATTTGTAAGATCAGATTCAACTGCTTATTGGTCATGCCTACCGCTTGCAGCACACCGTATTCCTGCTTCTTCGTGGTGATATTGATGATCATGGTGTTTGCCAGATTCATAAACCCAATGAGACCGACAATTGCCATGAACAGATAGCAGCCAAGCTTCATCATACGGCTTGCGTATTCTGCGGTTTGCAATTCTGCGTGATAGGTGTTCAGCTTGATATGAGAAGTATCGGAGAGCAGGTCATTCAGGTTTTGCTCTACAGATGCCGCATCTTTTTCAGCACAATCCACCCACAGGTATCCATAAGATGTCCCTTTCGGATTTACAGAGCGGTATACTTCTTCCGGAATGACCAGATAAGTGTCCGCGCTTACAAAGGAGCCTGCGATCTTTCCCTGATAGGTATAGGTTCCGCTGCCGTTATCAAAGCTGAATGTAATCGGTGCACCCGCAGAATACCCGTCAGCTTCCATCCACATGGACCAGCCAAAGAAAACATCCCCGTTTTTGACAGCCTGTGCATAGTCCATGGAACCGATATCGCCATCTCCGCGCATCATTTCAAAATCCTCTTGATTTACGATTGCAACCGGAAATTTTGTTCCGTTCACATCTGCAGAGACGATTTCTCTCGTCTGTACATCCGTTACACCGGGGATGGATTTGATTTCTTTAATCAAAGAATCATTCAGTGGGTTGTTCTGTAGGATTGTGTCCAGATTATTCTCCGAATAGGCTTCATCATAATTCTGGGAATAATCCAGCTGCAACTCAAATTGTCCATGGTTGATTGCAATCCGCGCCTCGTGCTCCGTGTCAATATTCCCAACATAATTAGAGATAATTACAAACAATACACAGGAAAGCCCCATGGTAAGAATCGTAGCAATGGTTCTTTTCGGATTGCCTGTCACATTTGCCATTGCCATGGAGAAAACGGTGACATCTTTTCTGCCTTTTCGTCTGCCCTGTTTTTGCGTTTTGGAGCCGTCAAGATACCGTGTCGCTTCGATGGGTGAAATCCGGGAAACAATTTTCATGGGTTTGCGCAGAGCCAAAACGACCGTAAGAAACGATACAAAAATGCAGATGAGCATAATTGTCAGTGAAAACAGAGGCACCTGATGGTTCTTGATTCCGGACAATACCAGATTTCCCTGCTCCACCAGCCAGTTGAAGCCGACTTTTGCAATCAGGAAACCAAACAGCAGCCCCAGCGGTATCGAAGGAACCGCCAGAAGAATGCCCTCACGAAAGATCAACTGCTTCATCTGCTTTCTGGTTGCACCCAGCGCCTTGATTTTTCCGTACTCCTGAACCTTCTGGGCGATCCCGACCTGGAAGATATTATAAATGACCACAACGGAAAACAGCACGATTCCGAGGATCAGAGTTCCACAAACCACAATCATTTCATAGCTCGGCTGCAATACCCACTGCAGGTAGAGGTCATTGATGATCACGTTTTTCTGGTCAATGCCGCAGGAATCCGCGATTTCTTTTATAACAGGCGCAACATTATTCATAGATACATTTGCAGAATCGCTCAAGGTAAAATAGATATTATATTGCCTGTCACCCTCCGCAACACGCTCATTATAAAAATCCTGCGAACCGAATACAACATAGGAAGCCTCGATGGTATATTCATCCCGGTCATATAAAATCCCGCTGACAGTAAATTCCACCGGTGCGTATTCCGACTGCATGCCGGAACGGTACTCCAATGTTACGGTGTCTCCGACCTTTACATCATGGTATCCCACTGCATCAAAGAAAGCGCGTCCTGCGGCAATTTCCTGCGCCTTTTCCGGATAGGTACCTTCCTTCAACACATATTCCTGATTATAGGGAAGCATTTTCCTGACCGTTTCATCCGCACTGACAAAGCCGCCATTTTCATTTCCTTTCAGGATGCCCTCCGTACACATGATGCCGATATCAGATATCTCAGCTCTGCGTTCCACTTCTTTTAATTGCGTACCATCTGCGGCGATAAACAGGCCGTAGTTGCTTCCGTATGAGCTTGCCGCCTGACTTTTCTGTAAACGGATCATTCCATTTCCCACAGTACTGATAATCACAAGCAGCATCGTAGTCAGACATATGGACATCATAATCAGTATACTTCTTGTCTTGTTCTTTTTGTCATTGCTATATGCAATCCTGCTTATTGTCTTCATCTGAAATCCACCACCTGTCCGTCCTCAATCACCAGAATACGGTCAGCGACCTGTGCAATTTCGTCATCATGGGTAATCATTACAATTGTCTGTCCATATTTTTTTGCTGTCATCTTAAGCAGAGCGATTACCTCATCACTGGTCTTAGAATCAAGATTTCCTGTCGGCTCATCTGCAAATATAATTTCCGGACGATTCACCAGTGCTCTTGCAATTGCTACTCT
>OLSF01003278.1_pt1 | contig 11040 bp, 10 predicted proteins | sample 1672301 | NCBI WGS metagenome assembly OLSF01 (sample SAMEA3136669, study PRJEB25190) | human gut metagenome | biome: human gut; feature: human-associated habitat; material: faeces | place: Austria | collected 2013
CCCAATCCTCCGGCAAGGACAGCATTTGCGATAACAGCCCTTTTGCCTTTAGGGAAAGTTCTTTGTTGCGTAAATGGTGGTTGCTCATAACCGTATATCCTGTGTTTCTCTCCACGCGGAAAACTGCCATAGCTTCATCAACTCCTTTGCTGCATATTTGTTACGCGGTAGAACAGCGATTTTAAGGGTTTAGGTATCAATCCCTTACCCTGTGAAAACCGTACCCGCAAAGCCTTGTGTAGCAAGACTCTTTTTGCCCCTACTGCGTAACATGAGGGTAAAAAAATAGCGGCGTTCCTTGTTTCCCGGTTGGGATAAGGTAACGCCGCCAGTGCGGTGCTATATGAAATTGTGTGATTGCCGACGTGCCGCGCCGCCAGTGCGTCGCGTTTGTATTGGGTTGTTTCATGCTCGCAAGATGTTCCGGCATATCAAGGCGCAATCCGTTAAAAGTAGTAAATTGGTAGTAAAATCAATCTGAAATCCTGCGAATGTGCTTGTATTTCAAGGGTTTTTCGGGATAATCAAAATTTTTGGGATAAAAATAAATACATATGCCGATGCAATCAGGTATATATCTTTATGTTCAGGAATAGCCTTGTATGAAGATATGCCGGATCCTTCATCAAGCAAAATTGCAAGAGAATTATTAAATGAAGAAAGGGATTTATACGCTCATTTCCATCCGGTTTTCACAGCAATTGCGCCAAAAGAAAAAGTAGAAGCATTTAATGCATTAAGGAACGATGTTTCATCGAAGAAAATATCGCAAGAAGATGCCTATTTACAGGTAGTAGCCCTGTTGGATTTTAACATTAACAAATAATTTTAGAGGGTATGCGGCTCAATACTGCATACCCTCTATTCTTATATAAAAATAATTTCACGGATTACGATCTCAATAGCTCGATTTCGTATGCTGTTCATTCTGCCGACCCAAGCCATTTGGTCGGTGGCTTTCAGTTGCTCCGTTATGCCCTCCGCCGCAGCCATCTGACTTACCAATTGTTCGAATATTCCCTCAGCCTGCTGGTCAATGTCCGCAAGATAGCTGTTCAGCTTGCCGCTGGTCAGCAGGTTGGCATAGCATACACGATGATGTTTCTTGAGATACCGAAGATGCCGTTGACCCCATATCCCGATATGTGGCTGTTCTTTCTCCGGTAGTTTCAGACAAGGCAAGTAATAATCCCCCTGCAACTCGTACCACAGTCCGTTGTTTTCATCAAATTTGTACTTTTCCATAGTTCTTGACCTCCTTATGCCTACATTGTAGCAAAGGACAATCTCATTTACGAATGTGCGGACCGCAGAAAGCAAAAAACTCCCCGACTACATTTCTGTAATCGGGGAGTCGTTTCAGATATAAAGCCTTACTCGAATGTCGTTCCAGTTATACACACGGCGCTTGGTTGACAAGGAATACACATATTCCTTTGCATCGTCAATCGTCAGTGTAAATTCAGCGAACTGCAAGAAGCTGTGGCTTAGTTCCTGCCATCCTTGATAGCAGCCTGAGCGGCGGCCAGACGGGCGATAGGCACACGGAAGGGGGAGCAGGACACATAGTCCAGACCCACACGGTGGCAGAACTCCACAGAGCTGGGATCGCCGCCGTGTTCGCCGCAGATGCCCAGATGCAGGTCGGGGCGGGTGGCACGGCCCAGCTTGGCGGCCATTTCCACCAGCTTGCCCACGCCCACCTGATCCAGCTTGGCGAAGGGATCGTTCTCGTAGATCTTCTTGTCGTAGTAGGCGCCCAGGAACTTGCCGGCGTCATCACGGCTGAAGCCGAAGGTCATCTGAGTCAGGTCGTTGGTGCCGAAGGAGAAGAACTCGGCCTCCTTGGCGATATCGTCGGCGGTGAGGGCGGCACGGGGGATCTCGATCATGGTACCTACCAGATACTTCATCTCCATACCGGCGGCGGCCAGTTCCTCGTCGGCGGTCTTGACCACCACGCTCTTGACGTACTTCAGCTCCTTCACCTCGCCTACCAGCGGGATCATGATCTCAGGCACCATGTTCCAGTCGGGGTGACGCTTCTGGACATGGATGGCGGCACGGATGACGGCACGGGTCTGCATGACGGCGATCTCCGGGAAGGTGACGGCCAGACGGCAGCCACGGTGACCCATCATGGGGTTGAACTCGTGCAGGGAGGCAATGATGGCCTTGATCTCGGCCACGGTCTTGCCCATATCCTTGGCCAGCAGCTCGATGTCGGCCTCCTCGGTGGGGACGAATTCGTGCAGAGGGGGATCCAGGAAACGGATGGTGACGGGATTGCCCTCCATGGCCTCGTAGATACCCTCGAAGTCGCCCTGCTGCATGGGCAGCAGCTTGGCCAGAGCCTTCTCACGCTGTTCCACGGTGTCGGAGCAGATCATCTCACGGATGGCGGCGATGCGGTCGCCCTCGAAGAACATATGCTCGGTGCGGCACAGGCCGATGCCCTGAGCACCCAGCTCACGGGCCTTGGCGGCGTCGTGGGGAGTGTCGGCATTGGTACGGACCTTCAGGCGGCGGAACTTATCGGCCCAGCCCATGATGCGGCCGAAGTCGCCGCTGACGCTGGCGTCCACGGTGGGCATAGCGCCGTCGTAGATGTTGCCGGTGGAGCCGTCCAGGCTCAGCCAGTCGCCCTCGTGATAGGTCTTGCCGGACAGGGTGAACTGCTTGTTCTCCTCGTCCATGACGATGGCGCCGCAGCCGGAGACGCAGCACTTGCCCATACCACGGGCCACTACGGCGGCGTGGCTGGTCATACCACCACGGACCGTCAGGATACCCTGTGCGGCCTTCATGCCCTCGATGTCCTCGGGAGAAGTCTCCAGACGGACCAGAACCACCTTCTCACCACGGGCGGCCCACTCCTTGGCATCCTCGGCGGTGTAGACGATCTTGCCGCAGGCAGCGCCGGGAGAGGCGGGCAGAGCCTTGCCCACGGGGGTAGCGGCCTTCAGAGCGGCGGCGTCGAACTGGGGATGCAGCAGGGTATCCAGATTGCGGGGATCGATCATGGCCACGGCCTGCTGCTCGGAGATCATGCCCTCGTCCACCAGATCGCAGGCGATCTTCAGAGCGGCGGGAGCGGTGCGCTTGCCGTTACGGGTCTGGAGCATATACAGCTTGCCGTGTTCCACGGTAAACTCCATATCCTGCATATCCCGGTAGTGATCCTCCAGCGTGTGGCAGACCTCTACGAACTGGGCATAGGCCTCCGGGAACTTCTCGGCCATCTGGTCGATGGGCATGGGGGTACGGACACCGGCCACCACGTCCTCGCCCTGGGCGTTGGTCAGGAACTCGCCCATGAGCTTCTTCTCGCCGGTGGCGGGGTTGCGGGTAAAGGCCACGCCGGTGCCGCAGTCATCGCCCATGTTGCCGAAGGCCATGGACTGCACGTTGACGGCGGTGCCCCAGGAGTAGGGAATGTCGTTGTCGCGGCGGTACACATTGGCGCGGGGGTTGTCCCAGGAGCGGAACACGGCCTTGATGGCGCCCATCAGCTGCTCCTTGGGGTCGGTGGGGAAGTCTGCGCCGATCTTGGACTTGTACTCGGCCTTGAACTGGCCGGCCAGCTCCTTCAGGTCCTCGGCGGTGAGCTCCACATCCTGAGTGACACCCTTCTTGGCCTTCATCGCGTCGATGAGCTGCTCGAAATACTTCTTGCCCACCTCCATGACCACGTCGGAGTACATCTGGATGAAACGGCGATAGCAGTCCCAGGCCCAGCGGGGGTTATTGGACTTCTCTGCAATGACCGCCACCACGTCCTCGTTGAGACCCAGATTCAGGATGGTGTCCATCATGCCGGGCATGGAGGCCCGTGCGCCGGAACGGACGGAGACCAGCAGGGGATTCTCATGATCGCCAAACTTCTTGCCGGTGATCTTCTCCATCTTCTCGATATATTCCATGATCTCGGCCATGATCTCGTCGTTGATCTGGCGGCCGTCCTCATAGTACTGGGTGCAGGCCTCGGTGGTGATGGTGAAGCCCTGCGGCACAGGCAGACCGATGTTGGTCATTTCCGCCAGATTGGCGCCCTTACCGCCCAGCAGCTCACGCATCTGTGCGTTGCCCTCTGTGAACAGGTAACAATACTTCTTACTCATGCAGATTCCTCCATCTATCATTATAGTTGTACCGAATGTTGAGAACAACTTTATTATAGCAAAAAAAGCTTCAAAAGCAAGCATGGATTCCAGAATTTTTCCGGTTTTTTTCGTTTTTCTTCGGGCGGCCCTCCGCTGCCGGATATTTCCGTAAAAAACAGAAACTCACACCTTGCGGCATTTGCCGCCTTTGTGCTATACTAAGATATTATATTGGGTGCATAGGACCATCCGGTATGGCAGGGGAGGGCAGAGACGGTATGGAAGAGCTGATCCCGGAAAACAGCACACTGGCCCGGCGCATCCGTGCGGCGGCCTCCAAGGGGACGCTGAGCCACGCCGCCATTCTCTCCGGCAGCGGAGATCGCATGGCCGCCGCCCGCTACTTCGCCGCCGCACTGGAGTGCGAGGGAGAGGGGGAACGTCCCTGCCTGCGGTGCCGCCAGTGCCGCAAGGTGCTGGAGGACATCCACCCCGACGTGGTGACGGTGCGGGACGACGGACACAAGGAGCTGCCGGTGGAGCTGGTGCGCCAGCTGCGGCAGGATGTGTATATCCGCCCCAACGACGGCGCCCGGAAGGTGTATATCTTTGCCGACTGCGGCCAGCTGAACCAGCGGGATCAGAACGTGCTGCTGAAGATCGTGGAGGAGGGACCGGCCTACGCCGCATTCCTGTTCTGCGCCGAGACGGCGGCGGCTCTGCTGCCCACCGTCCGCTCCCGCTGCGTGGAGTGGAAGGTGGCCGGACAGCCGGAGACACCGGAGATGGAGCAGGCCAGAGGGCTGTGCCGGGTGCTGGCGCAGGGAAAGACCCTCCCGGCGGCCCAGTGGCTGGTATCGCTGGAGAACCGCCGCATCAAGCGGGAGCAGCTGCAGGAGCTTTTGCAGGATGCATGGCTCCTGACGGCGCAGGCCCTGCTGCTTCAGGCGGGGAAGCCGGAGGACGGCACCCTGCCGGAGGAGGCGGAACTGTTGAGCCGGAGCCTCTCCTCCCGGCGGCTGGAGGGCCTGTCGGCCCTGTTGCGGCAGTACAGCGCCGAGTGCGCCTATAATGTGGGGGCGGGCCATGTGCTGGGGGCGCTGTGCGCCCAGTGGGAGCGGCTGCTCCACGCCACCCGCTGACCTCGGGCGCAGAATGGCGCCTATATGGAAAAACGATCCCGATACGAAAGGATGAAGGATATGACAGAAGTCATCAGTGTCCGCTTTCGAGGCGGCTGTAAGACCTATTATTTTGACCCTCGTGGCGTTCAGGTGACGGCGGGGGAGCACGTGATCGTGGAGACGGCGCAGGGGCTGGAGTATGCCCAGTGTGCCGAGGGAAACCACGAGGTGCCGGACGAGCAGGTGGTGGAGCCTTTCCGCCCCATGGTCCGCATCGCCACCGACCATGACCGCCGGGTGCTGGAGCGCAACCGGGCCAGAGAGAAGGAAGCCTTCGACGTGTGCCAGAAGAAGATCCTCCAGCACAAGCTGGAGATGAAGCTGGTGCGGGTGGAGTGCAGTTTTGACGGCAACAAGATCCTGTTTTTCTTCACCGCCGATGGCCGGGTGGACTTCCGGGAGCTGGTGAAGGATCTGGTCTCTGCCTTCCGGGCCCGCATCGAGCTGCGGCAGATCGGCGTCCGGGACGAGGCAAAGATGCTGGGCGGCCTGGGGATCTGCGGCCGGCCCTTCTGCTGCGCCCAGTTTCTGGACGATTTCATGCCCGTCTCCATCAAGATGGCCAAGACCCAGAGCCTGTCTCTGAACCCCACGAAAATTTCCGGCACCTGCGGGCGGCTCATGTGCTGCCTGAAATATGAGCAGGAGGCCTATGAGGACGCACTGAAGCGTCTGCCCAAGAACGATTCCTTTGTCCAGACCCCCGACGGCCCCGGTAATGTCAGCGACGTCAACGTCCTGAAGGAGACGGTGAAGGTGCGGCTGGATGAGAAGCCGGAGGCTCCCCGGTGCTACCACAACTGCGAGGTGTGCGTCCTCCGCAACGGCAAGGGCAGCCGGGAGGGCATCGAGATCCCCAAGGAGCGGCCCGCCCGCTACGCGGAGGAGCGGCAGGAGGAATTCCCTGTCCCCGCCATCATTGCAGACTTTGCCGCCGATCGGGAGGAGCCGGAGGAGGGCCGCCGCCGCAGCCGCCGCCGCAGAGGCGGCAAGGGCAGCGAGCGTCCTGCGGAGCGTCCGGCGGAAAAGCCGGCGGAAAAGCCGGAGGAGAAGCGGCGGGAGGGCAATCGCCGCCGCCGTACCCGCAGCGGCAAGCCCGGCGCCAGCGCCATCAAGCCCTTCCCCCCCCAGCCGGATGCCAAGCCCGTGTCCCGTCAGGAGAGCCAGCGGCCCATCGAGGACGAAGGGCCGAGCAACAAGCGCCCCCGGCACCGTGGAGGCCGCCGCAGAGGCGGTCAGGGCGGCGGTACGCCCAAGACGGAGGCGTGAGCCGTGGGAAAGTTTTCAGGCGTTCTGATCGCCAGCGATTATGACAATACCATGGTGTATACCGAGGGGGCGCTGAAGAGCGGCGGCCCTCTGCCCTCGGTATCCCGGGAGAACCGGGAGGCGGTGGAGTACTTCATGGCGGAGGGCGGCACCTTCTCCGTGGCCACGGGCCGGGCGCTGCCGTCCTTTTCACGGGTTCGGGAGGGCGTTCCCATGAACGGCCCCACGGTGCTCTTCAACGGCGCTGCCATCTACGACTTCGCTCAGCAGCGCTACCTGTACACGGCCTTTCTGCCGGAGTCCGTCCGGGGGCATATCTGCCGCCTGCTGGAGGACCTGCCGGAGACGGCGCTGGAGATCTATCACGACGATGACTCCATCCACGCCATCAATCCCAACGAGATCACCTATCATCACCTGCATCTGACCCACTCCCCCACGGTGACGCTGGCCAGCATGGAGGAGGTGCCGTCCCCCATTTCCAAGCTACTGTTTGAGGAGGCGGAACCCCGGATGACGGCCCTGCGGGAGTACATCGCCCGCCAGAGCTGGAGCACCGAGTATGAGGTGGTGCCGTCCAACCCCTATCTGCTGGAGCTGACGGCCAAGGGGGCCAACAAGGGCGGCATGGTGCGCCGTCTGGCTCAAATGCTGGAGATCCGGCAGGAGAACGTCTACTGCGTGGGCGACCATGCCAACGACATCCCCATGCTGACCTTTGCCCGCACCGCCTTTGCCCCGGCCAATGCCATTCAGCCGGTGCATGAGGTGCCGGGCATCCATATCCTGCCCAACTGCTGGGAGAATGCCATTGCGGCCATGATCGCAGAGCTGGACAAGCGGTATTGAGGAGGGAAACGGCCATGAAGGAGAGCACACCCCTGACCCTGTATGTGGCCTATACGGCCAAGCCCGGCTGCCGGGAGGCCTTCGTCCGTCAGATCGTGATGGAGGGCATTGCCGACACCATCCGCCGGGAGGAGGGCTGTATCCGCTACGACTACTATTTCTCCGCCCAGCAGGAGGACAAAATTCTGCTGGTGGAGCAGTGGCAGACGCAGGCCCATCAGCGCATCCATTTGCAGCAGCCCCACATGGCTCGTCTGCGGGAGCTGAAGGAGCAATATGTGTCGGACACCCGGCTGAGCCGGGTGACGCTGGAGGAAGCGTAATATGACCCCACAGGCCGCCGCAGGCTGCGGCGGCCTGTGCTGTTTTGTGCGAAAGGAGAGTACCCATGCTGTTTGATACCCATGCCCACTATGACGATGAGGCCTTTGACCCGGACCGGCGGAAGGTACTGGCGGGATTGCCCCAAAAGGGTGTCGGGCTGGTGGTAGACCCCGGCTGCACCTTGACCTCCTCGGAGAAGGCCGTTGCATTGGCGGCGGAGTTTCCCCATGTATACGCCGCAGTGGGCCTGCACCCGGAGAACTGCCACGACTTTCAGCCGGAGCAGATAGAGCATCTGCGGCAGCTGGCGCAGCGGGAGAAGGTGGTGGCCATCGGGGAGGTCGGACTGGACTACTACTGGGAGGAGAACCCGCCCCGTGCCTTGCAGCAGGAGGTGCTGCGGCGGCAGCTGGCGCTGGCGGAGGAACTGAAGCTGCCGGTGATTTTCCATGACCGGGAGGCCCACGGCGACAGCCTTGCCATCGTCAGGGAGTTTCCGGCGGTGCGGGGGGTGTTCCACTGCTTTTCCGGCTCCGTGGAGATGGCGGAGGAGCTGCTGAAGCTGGGGTGGATGCTGTCCTTCAACGGGGCCATCACCTTCAAGAACGCCCGAAAGGCGTCGGAGGTCATCGCCGCCGTACCGCTGGAGCGGATGATGGTGGAGACCGACGCCCCCTATCTGACGCCGGTACCCTTCCGGGGAAAGCGCAACGACTCCGGGTATGTGCATCTGGTGGCGGAGAAAATCGCCCAGCTGAAGGGATTGCCGGCGGAACAGGTGGAGCGCCAGACGTGGGAGAACGGCGTCCGGTTCTTCGGTATCCCGCAGGAGTGAAAACGAATCAGCCCGCACGGAGAAGCCGTGCGGGCTGATTTTGCGTCTTGTCCAGAGACGAGCCTTACTGGAGGTTCAGGCGCTTTTGCAGATTGTACCACGTCAGCGTGTAGAACACGCCGCAGGCCACCAGCGTCTCGATGGAGTCGATGACCAGAAAGCGGGTGCCGTCCAGAAGGGAGGCGGCGCTGCCGCCGCTCTCGATGACGGTCTCGCCGATGGTCAGCTGATAGGAGAAGAAGGTCAACCCCGCCGCCTGCATGGCCAGCGAGAAGGCGATGAAGAACACCACCGACAGCAGGATCTTGTGATTGGAGAAGCTGTGGCCCAGAGCGATGGCGGCATAGACCATGAGGAATCCGGAGAACACCGTCAGGATGGCCAGCACGGCGATCCACAGGAGCAGCAGCGGACCGGGAACGCCGAAATGAAGGGACTCCGTGATGGAGGAGAGAAGTTCTCCCAGATTGCCCCAGAAGCCGGACCAGTCTGCAATGGGCAGCAGTACCAGCAGAATGGACAGCGTTACGGCCACGGCACTGGCGGCGGTATAGAGTAGGGCGGACAGCAGCTTGGACCAGATGAGCTGGTGCCGGTTTACCGGCAGGGTGAACATCAGGTAGCCCTCGTCGGTCATGTAGTTCTTATAGAACCGATAGATCATCAGCAGCGCCGTGATGGCGCCGGTGGCCACTACGAAAATCCAGAACGCCACATTCAGCAGCCCCATCAGGACAGAGGCGGCGCCGGTACGGTAAGGATGGTCTGCCGCCAGCTTGTAAAACAGGCTGCAGCAGCCGGCGGAGGCCAGCAGCAGGGCATAAACCGGCAGCAGGATGCGGCCGGAGGCCCGAAGCTCATATTTCAGCAATTTACTCAGCATAACGGAACACCTCCCGAAACAGATCGTCTACGCTGCAGCCACGCTCCTGCCGGATCTGGTCCACGGACTGGTGCAGCACCAGTTGGCCACGGCTGATGAACACCACGTCGTCCAGGATGCGCTCCACGTCGGCAATGAGGTGGGTGGAGATGAGCAGGGTGGAGTCCGGGTGGAAGTTGGTGAGGATGGTGTGGATGATGTAGTCTCTGGTGGCGGGGTCCACGCCGCCGATGGGCTCGTCCAGCAGATACAGCCGTGTGCGGCGGCTCATGACCAGGATCAGCTGCACCTTTTCCCGTGTACCCTTGGACATCTGCTTGATGCGCTGGGTGGGACTGATCTCCAGAGCCGTCAGCATATGCTCCGCCGCATCCCGGTCGAAGTCCGGGTAGAAGTCACAGAAAAAGTCCAGCAGCTGCACCACCGTCATCCAGTCGGAGAGGTAGGTGCGCTCCGGCAGATAGGATACCAGCCTCCGGGTGTCCGGGCCGGGGGCCTTGCCGTCGATGAGCAGCTGCCCCGACGAGGGGGTCAGAAGCCCATTGGCGATCTTCAGCAGCGTGGTCTTACCGCTGCCGTTGGGGCCAAGCAGACCCACGATCCGCCCCGGCTCCAGCTGGAGGGACAGGTGGTCCAGACCCAGAGTCCGGTCGTAATATTTGGTCAGGTCCTTACATTCTAAAATAGCCATCTCTTATGCTTCCTCCTTCCAAGACCGCACCAGCTGGGCGGCCTGCTCCCGGTCGTAGCCCATGCGCTCCATACGGCGCAGAAAGGCCCCGACCTGCTGATGAGCCAGCTCCTGTTTGGCACTGTCGATGACGGCAGCGTCCTCGGTAACAAAGCGCCCGGCAGTGCGCTGGGTGTAGACCAGCCCCGTGCGCTCCAGCTCCGCCAGCGCCCGCTGCATGGTGTTGGGGTTGACCCCGGCCTCCGCCGCCATCTCCCGCACCGGCGGCAGCCGTCCGCCGCAGGGGAAGGTGCCGGACAGAATGGCCAGCGTCACCTGTTGGATCAGCTGGGTGTAAATGGGCTGGTCATTGCGGATATCCCATTCCATAGGCGTCCTCCTTTGCCTGTGCTGCCGATGGATCGGAGCAGTCACATCTCGACATTCTCGCTGCCCCACCTATCAGTTCGCTTGTACTATGACAATAGTACATTAAGACAAAGGAATTGTCAAGGGGGAACATGAAAAATTCTGCGGATGGATCAAAAATCCCCCTTTCCCGGTGCTCTGTGCCGGGAAGGGGGATTTGTTGGTGGGATAGGGGGATCGAAGGGAAGAGGCGCTCGTGAGGGCGGACCGCTCGTCCTGCGGCTGGTTTAACCGATAGTGTCCATTGCCGTCCACAAAAGAGATGATGTTCTTTTATTGATGGCCGTCATTCCTAACGGCAGAAATCGAATATGCGGATAAAAAATGTCCGGAGGATGCAAAATTCCTCCGGGCGTAAATATCAGTAGGAATTATCTTTGATAAAAATGAAAAATCCGAACGCATTCCCGATAGGGAAGAAGTTCGGATTTTTCATATGTGGTGGAGACTGCTGGACTCGAACCAGTGACCTCCTGCGTGTGAATTATAATCGT
>OLSF01003281.1_pt1 | contig 11037 bp, 8 predicted proteins | sample 1672301 | NCBI WGS metagenome assembly OLSF01 (sample SAMEA3136669, study PRJEB25190) | human gut metagenome | biome: human gut; feature: human-associated habitat; material: faeces | place: Austria | collected 2013
TTTTTCGAACCACCGGCAAAATACCGGTCTACCAACAGGAGGGAATTCTTTTGAAGCGTATTTTCACCAAGGCACTCTGCCTTGTCTGCGCCGGCGCTCTGGCGCTGAGCCTCGCTGCCTGCGGCGGCAAGGCCGACAGTGCTGCATCCAGCACGGCATCTTCTTCCGCACTCGGCAGCGCGTCCGACTACGACTACCAGAACTTCAACTACAGCGATGGTCTGGACGAGAAAGGCTACTGGGAGGGCATCCGCGCTCTGGACTATGTAACCCTGCCCGAAGACTTTGCATCCGTCGCCATCAAGCGCTCGGACATCGAGCCCACCAGCGAGGAAGTGGAGGAGCAGATCAGCGATCTGCTGAGCCAGTATTCCTCCACCGAGCACATCACCGACCGCGCTGCCGCCGACGGCGACACCGTGAACATCAACTATGTCGGCTCTGTGAACAACGTGGAGTTCACCGGCGGCAGCGCCGAGAACTACGATCTGACGCTGGGCAGCGGCACTTTCATCGACGGATTTGAAGACCAGATCATCGGCCACAAGCCCGGCGAGACCTTCGACGTCAACGTCACCTTCCCCGACGGCTACAGCGATTCCACCGACGCCAGCGGCAATGCTGTGAAGCTCAGCGGCCAGAAGGCCGTCTTCACCGTAGTGCTCAACTACATCAGTGAGAGCGTCCTGCCCGAGCTCACCGACAGCTGGGTGGCCAGCACCTTCGGCACCTCCAACAACATCTACACCGTGGAGGCCCTGCGCGCCTACTATCAGGACCAGCTCTACACCTCCAACCTCAACACCGCCGTCATGGACGACCTGCTGGAAAACTCCACCTTCAAGTCCATCCCTCAGCAGGTGATGGATTATCAGGTCAACCAGTGTCTGAACTACTACAGCACGCTGGCGGGCTACTACGGCTATGACCTCGACGGCCTCGTCCAGAATCTGCTGGGCTACGAGAACACCGACGATATGCTGGCCCACCTCGAGAGCAGTCTGGAAGACTACTCCAAGGAAGCTCTGCTCTATCAGGCCGTGGCTGAGTCGCTGGACATCACCCCCACGCAGGAACAGCTGGACGCCTACTCCGATTATAAGGACACCTACGGCTCGAACTACTGCACCATGGTAGCTCTGATGGACGCCGTCACCGACACGCTGACCAGCGGCGCGGTCGTGTCCTGAAAAAATCGCATCTGATCACACGAAAAAAAACTCCCTGCCGACGGCGGGGAGTTTTTTTGGCCCAGATTCAGATGACGTAGTCGTTGCCCGCCTCTTCCGGCGAGGCAAGGTCGGCGATGGTGATGTGGCTGAAGTAGTCCTCGATGAGGTCGTCCAGCCCCTTCCACATCTGATAGGTGCGGCAGTTGCCGATCCGCTGGCAGGTGGGCGCACCCTGTGCAAGGCAGCTCACCGGTGCGAGGCTCCCCTCGGTGAGGGTCAGCACCTCGCCGACGGTATACTGGTCGGGGTCACGGGTCAGGCGGTAGCCGCCGCCCTTGCCCCGCAGGCCCTCGAGGAAGCCGTTCTGCACCAGCACCTTGAGGATGTTTTCGAGGTATTTTTCGGAGATCTCCTGCCGGGCGGCGACCTCTTTCAGCGGGACATATTTTTCAGAGCGGTGCTCAGCCAAATCTATCATCACGCGCAGCGCATAGCGCCCCTTGGTGGAAACGATCATAGACATTCCTTTCTCTTCTTTCCTGTTATTATTGTGATGCAGCTGGGTCAGCTGCGAAACACGCTTCCGTTTATTTTAACCTATTATATAACAGGGTTTATAACTTTTCAATCAGAAATTTTTGATTTCTCATTGACAACTGCCCCAAAGGAGGCTATAATACAGCCAAACCCACAAATCACATCGGTTTAACGGGAATATGAGGGACATCGAGACGACGCCGGCTTTATCCGGTGCAGCCGGGCGCATCGCCCGCAATCGGGAGGTTTACTATTATGAGCAAGATCTATACTTCCGCAGACCAGCTGATCGGCCACACCCCGCTGCTGGAGCTGACCCATATCGAGAAGGATGCAGACCTTTCTGCCAAGCTTCTGGCAAAGCTGGAATACTTCAACCCCGCCGGCTCCGTCAAGGACCGTATCGCCAAGGCCATGATCGATGACGCCGAGGCTTCCGGCAAGCTCAAGCCCGGCTCCGTCATCATCGAGCCCACCTCCGGCAACACCGGCATCGGTCTGGCTGCCGTGGCAGCTGCCAAGGGCTACCGCATCATCATCGTGATGCCCGAGACCATGAGCGTCGAGCGCCGCCAGCTGATGAAGGCTTACGGCGCAGAGCTGGTGCTGAGCGAGGGTGCCAAGGGCATGAAGGGCGCTATCGCCAAGGCCGACGAGTTGGCAAAAGAGATCCCCAACTCCTTCATCCCCGGCCAGTTCGTCAACCCGGCCAACCCCAAGGCTCATATCGCCACCACCGGCCCCGAGATCTGGGACGACACCGACGGCAAGGTTGACATCTTTGTAGCCGGCGTCGGCACCGGCGGCACCATCACCGGTGTGGGCCAGTACCTCAAGAGCAAGAATCCCGGCGTCAAGGTCGTGGCCGTTGAGCCCGCTACCTCCCCTGTCCTGAGCAAGGGCACCGCCGGTGCGCACAAGATCCAGGGCATCGGCGCTGGCTTCGTCCCCGACGTGCTGGACACCAAGGTCTACGACGAGATCATCACCGTCGAAAATGACGACGCCTTTGCCACCGGCCGCCTGATCGGCCACAAGGAAGGCGTTCTGGTGGGCATCTCTTCCGGTGCTGCTGTCTGGGCTGCCATCGAGCTGGCAAAGCGTCCCGAGAACGCAGGCAAGAACATCGTCGTCCTGCTGCCCGACACCGGCGACCGTTATCTGTCCACCCCGCTGTTTGCTGAATGATTCTCTCATTCCTTCCGCCCCTGCTGTGGCTTTCCGCCCGGCAGGGGCCTTTTGTTTGCCTTCGTGAGACGATATGGTGTGATTTTTTGCATTTTTGCAAACTTTTTGTGAATCCGAGGCTCTTCCGGGTTTTGCCTATTGACATTGCAGCGTGTTTGGAGTATATTTTTAGCAGTCGATGAGATAGAGTGCTAATTCAGTAGAATGTAATCTCTCATCCGACACCATATCTCAACTTCCGGTATGAATGGAGGCTTGACTTTATGAATACCAATCAATATACCCAGAAGACCCTTGAGGCTCTGCAGGCGGCGCAGCAGCTGGCTGTGGAGTATCAGCATAACGCACTGGAGCCGGAGCATCTGCTCCACGCTCTGGCGACACAGGAGCAGGGCCTTATCCCCCAGCTGCTCCAGAAACTGAATGTGGACGCAGGCAGCTTCTCCGCCGCTGTGGCCGAAAAGCTTTCCGCAATGCCCCGGGTGTCCGGCTCTGGCCGTGACCCCGACAAGGTCTATATCTCGCAGGCCACCGACAAGGTGCTGAGCGCCGCCGCCCGCGAGGCCAAGGCCATGAAGGACGACTACGTCAGCGTCGAGCATATCTTCCTCGCCCTGCTGGACGAGCAGACCCAGAACACCTCCGAGCTGTTCCGCGCCTTTAGCATCACGAAGGATAAGTTCTTACAGCAGCTTACCGCCGTGCGCGGCAACCAGCGCGTGACCAACGACAACCCCGAGGACACCTACAATGCCCTGCAGAAGTATGGTCAGGACCTCGTTGATCTGGCCCGCAAGCAGAAGCTGGACCCCGTCATTGGCCGTGACCAGGAAATTCGAAATGTCATCCGCATCCTGTCCCGTAAGACGAAGAACAACCCCTGCCTCATCGGTGAGCCGGGCGTCGGCAAGACGGCCATCGCCGAGGGTCTGGCGCAGCGCATCGTCGCGGGCGATGTCCCGTTCAAGCTGCGCGACAAAGAGGTCTATCTGCTCGACCTGACGTCGCTCGTCGCCGGAACGCAGTTCCGCGGCCAGTTCGAGAGCCGCATGAAGAGCCTCATCGCCGAGATCAAGGCCTGCGGCAACATCATTCTTGTCATCGATGAGGTTCACAACCTTGTCGGCGCGGGCGATGCCGAAGGCTCCATGAACGCCGCCAATATTCTGAAGCCTGCGCTGTCGCGCGGCGAAATTCAGGTCATCGGCGCAACGACGTTTGCCGAATACCGCAAATACATCGAAAAGGACTCCGCGCTCGAGCGCCGCTTCCAGCCTGTCACGGTCAATGAGCCGTCGCTGGAGGAGGCCGTCGCCATCCTGCGCGGCGTGGCGCATTACTACGAAGTGTTCCACGGCGTGACCATCCCGCCCGAAATGGCGCGGCAGGCCGTCGTGCTCTCCGAGCGCTATATCACGGACCGCTTTCTGCCGGACAAGGCCATCGACCTGCTTGATGAGGCTTGCTCCGATCTGAACCTGCACAGCAAGGAGATCTCCGATCTGGCCGAAAAGCGCAAGGAGCGCGACGACTACCAGCTTGAGATCAAGATGCTGACGGAGGACACGGAACAGCAGGACAATTTCGAGCGTCTGGCCAAGCTGCGCAGCAACGTCTGCCGCCTCGACGCCGAGATCGCCGAGCTGGAGGCGAAGCCCGCGCCCGTCCTGACCATGGAGAACCTTGCGCGCATCATCGAGCTTTGGACGAAAATTCCCGCCAGTAAAATTCGCGCGCAGGAATATGCCCAGCTGCGTGAGCTCGAGGACCGGCTGAAGCAGCACATCATCGGACAGGACGAGGCTGTCCATGCCGTTGCCGCCGCCATCCGCCGCAACCGCGTCGGCATCGCCGTGAAGAAGCACCCCGTTTCGTTCATCTTTGTCGGCTCGACCGGTGTCGGCAAGACGGAGCTGGTCAAGTGCCTCGCAAACGAGCTGTTCGACTCCGTCGATTCGCTCATCCGGCTGGATATGTCGGAATACATGGAGCGCCACTCCGTCTCGAAGCTCATCGGCTCGCCCCCCGGCTATGTCGGCTATGACGAGGCGGGCCAGCTGACGGAAAAGATCCGCCGCAAGCCCTATTCCGTCATTCTGTTCGACGAGCTGGAAAAGGCTCACCCGGACGTACTGAATATTCTGCTTCAAATTCTGGATGACGGCCGCATCACCGATTCGCAGGGCCGCGTCGTGAATTTTGAAAACACCGTCATCGTCATGACGTCCAATGCGGGCTCCGACCGGCAGGGCGGCTCCGTCGGCTTCGGCCGCACGGCGACCGAGCAGGGACGCGACAAGGCCATGAAGGCCCTGTCCGAATTCCTGCGCCCGGAATTTCTCAACCGCGTCGACGAGATCATCTGCTTCAACCGCCTCTCGGAGGAGAACTTCCGCGGCATCGCCGCCATCATGCTCGGTGAGCTGAAAACTGCCCTTGAAGAGCACGGCGTGGCGCTCCGTTGGGATGAGAGCGTCATCGACTACCTCGTACAGAAGTCCTATACTCTGACTTACGGCGCGCGCAACCTGCGCCGCACCATCCAGAAGGACATCGAGGACGTCGTCGCCGAAAAGCTCATCGACAGCTATGAGAACCCCATCACAGCGATCGGCCTGCAGGCGCAGGACGGCAAGCTGGAGCTGTCCTGCCTGTAAGCCGCAGAAAGAGAGAACACGATGATCCGCGCTGTTTTTTTTGATATCGACGGCACGCTGGTCTCGCTGAAGACCAAGCGCTGCCCGGATTCCACAAAGGCGGCCATCCGCGCCCTGCGAGAGAAGGGCATCCGCGTCTATGTGGCCTCCGGCCGCTCCCGCTTCGAGCTGGAGGAGCAGGAGATGCTCCGCGGCATGACGTTTGACGGCTATCTGACCAACAACGGCCAGATCGTCTATGACGGCAGCTGGAACCTGCTGCGCACGGTGGCAATGGTTCCGGACGAGGTCCGCGCCCTTGTGGACTACTGTGACGAGCGTTCGCTCCCGCTGTGGCTCGTCAGCGAGCAGCGCTCGCGCTTCAATTACCATTTCAACGACCGCGTGCCGGTCGTTATGGCAGAGATCCATACGGAGATCCCGGAGCGCTGCGACCTGCACACCATGCTGCAGGAGCCGGTCGTCAAGGCCGTCATGTTTCTGACGGCGCAGGAGGTCCGCGAAGGCCCGCTGTCGTTCATGCCGCATGCGCGTTCGACGCAGTGGTTCATCCATGGGCAGGATATCATTCCGGCCGAGGGCGGCAAGCTGCCTGCGATGCGCTTCATGGCTGAGGCGAACGGTTGGACACCGGACGAGCTGATGGCCTTCGGCGATTCCGAAAACGACAATGAAATGCTCCGCTATGCGGGTACCGGCGTTGCCATGGGCAATGCGCTCGAGGAGACGAAGGCCGCCTCTGACTATGTCACGGACGACTGCGACGATGAGGGCGTGGCCCATGCGCTGGCACATTTCGCGCTGATTTGAGAGAATCGACCATGATGCACCGGAGCATCTCAGCATATGCGGTGTATAACGGCCCCGCAGAGTTCGCCGCCCGCAGGCGGCGAAAAAAGTGGGATCTTCTTAAGCCTGAAAGGCTTGTCAAACAGGAACTCACTCCTTCAGCAGGCGGCGGCGGGCGAGGTTGATCGTGCCCTCCTGCATGTGGTTCATCCAGCTCAGGCTCTTGCCGCAGCCGTAGGCTGCGCAGGAATCCGCGTCGTCCGCAACAACGCACGTCATCTCCGTGCGCTCGCACAGCAGGCGGTCCATGCCGAAGAGCTGGCTGCCGCCGCCCGTCAGGACGATGCCATTGCGCGCAATGTCCGCCACGAGCTCCGGTGTGGTGCTCTCGAGCACATCGAGCACCTTGTCCATGATCTGACGGGCGGGGCGGCGCAGGACCTCCATGAGCTCCTCGGATGTCAGCGTGGCCTCGCGGGCAAGGCCGTTCTTGAGATCGCGGCCCTTGACGGTCATGGTCAGTGCCTCCGGACGGGGCGTGACGCAGCCGATGGACATCTTGATCTCCTCTGCAACGGTCGTACCGATGAGCAGACCGTAGCGGCGGCGCAGATGGCGAATGATGGCCTCGTCGAAGGCCGCACCGGCCACCTTAAGCGAGGCGGACTGCGCAATGCCGTTCATGGTCAGCACGCCGATATCCGTCGTGCCGCCGCCAATATCGACGACCATGCGCCCCTCGGGGGCGGTGATATCGAGCTGGGCGCCGAGGGCAGCAGCCAGCGGCGCTTCGATGAGATAGACGCGGCGGGCGCCTGCCTCCATGGCAGCCTGAATGACGGCGCGCTCCTCGACCTCCGTGATGCCGCTGGGGACTGTGACGATCATGCGCGGCTTGACGATGGCGTGGCGGAGCACGCGGCGGAGCATCTCCGTCAGCATGCGGGCCGTGAGCTCATAGTCGGAGATGACGCCGTCCTGCAGCGGGTGCACGGCGACGACATTGCCGGGCGTGCGCCCGAGCATGCTCCGCGCGGCCGCGCCGACCTGCAGCACCTTGCCGCTGTTTTTATCGAGGGCGATGACGGACGGCTCGCGCAGCACGATGCCGCGCCCGGCCGCATAGATCAGCACGTTGGACGTGCCGAGATCGATCCCAAGGTCTCTGGAAAAGAATAACATAGTTTGCACCTACCTGTCTGCGGGTTTCTGCCCCGGCTCCGGCGTGGCGGCCAGAGCGGCGCAGACCACGGAGGACGCGCCCGCCGTGAGCAGCACGCGGCTGCATTCCGAGAGCGTTGCGCCCGTGGTCAGAATATCATCGATCAGCAGGACGCTGCGTCCTGCAAAGCGTTCGGGACAAACGGCGCGGTAAGCGCCGAGCACATTGGCGCGCCGCGCGGCGGCGTCCCGCTGGGACGACTGCGCGGGATTGTGGCGAATTTTCTGCAGCGTCTGCGTGCAGGGAAGCTCCAGCTCCTTCGCCACGGCGTGCGCCAGCAGCTCCGTCTGGTCATAGCCGCGGGAGCGGCGGCGCTTCGCGCTGACCGGTACCCAGGACAGGATCTCAAACGGAGCGGTCCGGAGCAGGGGCGCGAGCATGCGGCCGAAGGATGCGGCATACTGCGACTGCCCGGAGAATTTGAAGCGGCGGAGCGATTCCGCCACAACGCCCTCATAGGGATACACGGCATAGCACTCCGTGTAGAACTGCCCGCGCCGCAGCGGGGCGGGGATCGGCTCGAGCTCGTGCGCGCAGCGGGCGCAGACGTCGTGCTCCTCCGGCCGCAGCAGGCGGCGGCAGAACACGCACTTCGGCGGATACAGCAGGTCGAGCAGCTGAGAGAACAGCGCCCTCATGCCTCGCCTTGCAGCCGGAAGCGCAGGCCGCTGTAGCGCTTATTGCGGCGGTTGTTCTGCGTCATCTGGGCGATGAGCTCCTCGTTGCCGACGAGGAGGAGCAGCTCCCGCGCGCGGGTGATGGCCGTGTAGAGCACGCCGCGCGTCAGCAGCATCGGCGCGCCGCCGCCAATGGCGAAGATCACGGCGCGGTATTCGCTGCCCTGGCTCTTGTGCGCGGTGATGGCGTAGGCCAGCTCCAGCTCCGAGAGCATCTCGGGCTCATAGACGACCTCGCGGTCGTCAAAGAGGACGTGGATCTGGTCCTCCTTCGGGTCGATGGAGACGATCGTGCCGATGTCGCCGTTGAACACGCCCGTGCCGGACGTGCCGTTGGCGCGCTTCCACGGCAGATCGTAGTGATTGCGGATCTGCATGACGCGGTCGCCCTCGCGGAAGCACGAGCCGCCGCTGAGCTTTTCGCGCCTGCCGGGCTGCGGCGGGTTCAGCGCCGCCTGCAGGGCGCGGTTCAGATTGGCCGTCCCCGTCTCGCCCTTGCGGGTGGGGCTGATGACCTGAATTTCCCCGGCGGGGATATGCATATTCTGCGGCAGACGGCGCGCACAGAGCTCACAGACGGTCTGCACGAGCTGCGCGGGCGCGCGGCGGCGCAGGAAGAAGCAGTCGCGGTCCTTTGCGGTCAGAACGGGCAGCTCGCCGCGGTTGACGGCGTGGGCGTTCATGACGATGAGGCTCTGCCGGGCTTGCCGGAAAATTTCCGTCAGGCAGACGGACGGGACGATGCCGCTGCGGATGAGGTCGGAAAACAGGTTGCCCGCGCCGACGCTCGGCAGTTGGTCCGGGTCGCCGACGAGCACAAGGCAGGCCTCCTGCGGCAGCGCCTCGAGCAGACTGTGCATGAGCAGCACGTCGACCATGGACATCTCGTCCACGATGACGGCGTCGCATTCCAGCGGCTCGTCCTCATTGCGGGCGAAGAACATCTCGCCGTTTTCGGGCGAGACCTGCGCCTCGAGCAGGCGATGGACGGTTGCGGCGTCGCGGCCGGTCAGCTCAGACAGACGCTTGGCGGCGCGCCCGGTCGGCGCGGCCAGCAGCGTTTTGCGGCCGAGCTTGGAAAACAGGGTGAGGATGCCGGACAGCACCGTCGTCTTGCCGGTGCCGGGGCCGCCCGTCAGGATCATGATGCGGCGCTCGGCTGCCATGCGGATGGCATCACGCTGGCGTTCGGCATAGGTGATGCCCGCAATGGCCTCGATGCCCTGCAGCACGCGCTCCGCATCGGGCAGCGGCGCGGGCGGGTGCTGGGCCATGGCACGGATGCGGGCGGCAATGGCCGTCTCCGCCTCGTAATATTCCGGCAGGTAAACGGCTGCGATCCCGGCAATGGTGCTGTGCTCCACGCGGCCCAGCTCGGTCAGACGGTCGACGGCCGCGATCACGGGCTCCGCCTCGAGGCTCAGCAGCTGGGACGTTGCCGCAACGAGCTTGTCCTGCGGGAGAAAGGTATGTCCGTTTGTGAGATTATGGCGCAGCTCAAAGATAACGCCCGCTTCGACGCGGCGGGCGTCGTCGCCGTCAAAGCCGAGCTCCAGCGCAAGCTGATCGGCTGCGCCGAAGCCTGCGCCGAACTGCGGCTGCGCCAGCAGATAGGGGTCCTCCTGCACGCGCCCGAGCGACTGTGCGCCGTAGACGCGGTACAGCCGCACGGCGACCTGCGCCGGGATGCGATAGCCCGCGAGGAATTCGATGAGCCGCCGCACGGCGACCTGCTGCCGGAACGAGGCGCCGATCTCCAGCGCCTTTTTGCGCGAGATGCCGTCGATCTCCGTCAGCCGCTCCGGCGCGGCCTCGAGAATTTTCAGACTGTCCGTGCCGAAGGCGGCGACGATCTTTTCGGCCGTTTTCGGCCCAACGCCCCGCACGGCGCGGGAGGAGAGATAGGCGCGGATCTCCGCCGTGGAGTCCGGAAGCAGCCGCTCCAGAAACTCTGCCTCGAGCTGGCGGCCGTAGGTGGCGTGCGCCGTCCATTTTCCGGTGACGATGAGCCGCTCTCCGGCGGCCGGGGCGGGGATCGTCCCGACGACCGTGATCAGGCCGCCGTCGTCGCTGTCCAGCTTGATGACAGCATAGCCGTTTTCCGGATTTTCAAAGACCACAGCGGCGATCGTCCCGCTGACCAGCTCCTGCTCCAAGTGCCAGTTCTCCCATTCTGCCGGGGCGGCCGGGCTCAGGCCTCAAAGGCCCCCAGCCGCTCCAGATATTCTGCCGCCTGCCCGGCGGCGCAAAGCTGCTCGCCCGCCGCATCCCGCAGCAGGCGCGCGGCGGCCTCCTGCCCCTCCGGGGTCAGGCCGCGGTCGATCCAGATAATTTGTGCGCGCAGGCCGCGATGCTCGCGCATCCAGCGGCAGCCGCGGATCTGCCGCTCCACCTCGGCCGCGCCGCCCTGCAGCGGCGCAACGAGCACGGCATCCTCGCGCGGCAGCGGAAGCAGCATGGCCTCCGCCACGGACCAGAGCAGGAGCAGCAGCCCGCAGGCCGCAAGCCCCGCCGTCAGGATCGTCAGCGCCATACCATCACCTCATGCCAGACTATGCAGGCTGCGGGCGATGGGTTCCTATCTAGGGCAGCACCGCACAATCCGGCGAAGGCCGAAGATGCAGCTGTGCGATGATGCTCTCACATATTTTACAGCAGAAACGGGAAAGACGCAAGCGGGAAATCCCGTCAGGCCCCCAGCACGAAGAAATTCAGCAGACTGTCAAAAAACCCGCCCGGCCGAAAGTTTCGGAGGGAAGGATAGTGTGAAAGGGAAGGATAGTGTGAAAGGAAAC
>OLSF01003288.1_pt1 | contig 11027 bp, 12 predicted proteins | sample 1672301 | NCBI WGS metagenome assembly OLSF01 (sample SAMEA3136669, study PRJEB25190) | human gut metagenome | biome: human gut; feature: human-associated habitat; material: faeces | place: Austria | collected 2013
CGGTGCTCAAGGGGCTGACCCACCTGCCAGTGGTGGTGGACCCCAGCCACGCCACCGGCCATGCCCACCTGGTGGAACCCATGGCCATGGCCGCCGCCGCCGCCGGCGCCGACGGCATTATGATTGAGGTCCACAACGATCCCCCCCATGCCCTGTGCGACGGCGCCCAGTCCCTGACCCCGGAGCAGTTCGCCCACACCGCCGGAAAGATCTTCCGGATTCGGGAGGCGATGGAGGGATGACCGTCGGCATCATCGGCCTGGGGCTCATTGGAGGCTCCCTGGCCAAGGCCTACGAGCGCAGCGGCGCCACCGTGTACGGCTATGACGGAAACCGGGTGGTCCAGGATTACGCCAAGCTCCAGGGCACCCTGACCGGAGATCTGGATCGGGAAACGATCGGAGACTGCGACTTGCTTCTGGTGGCACTGTATCCCCAAGTCTCCATCGACTATCTGAAGGAGATGGCCCCCTATATTTCCAAGGACACCCTGGTCATGGACTGCTGCGGCGTGAAGCGGGAGGTCTGCCGGGTGGGCTTCGCCCTGGCGGAGAAGCACGGCTTCACCTTTGTGGGCGGCCACCCCATGGCGGGCACCCAGTACTCCGGCTTTGCCAACAGCAAGGCCGACCTGTTTCAGGGGGCGCCCATGGTGGTCATCCCCAGAGAGCGGGACGACATCCTGCTGCTGGACCGGGTGAAAAAGCTGCTCACCCCCGCCGGCTTCAGCCATATGACAGTGACCACGGCGGAGCACCACGACGCGATGATCGCGTATACCTCCCAGATGTGCCATGTCCTGTCCAACGCCTATGTAAAAAGCCCCCGGGCCCAGATGCACAAGGGATACTCCGCCGGGAGCTACCGGGATCTGACCCGGGTGGCCTGGCTGAACGAGACCATGTGGACCGACCTGTTCCTGGAGAACCGGGATTATCTGCTGGAGGAGCTGGACCGGATGATCGGCTATCTGGGCGAGTACCGGGACGCCCTGGAGCAGGGCAACGGGGACCGGCTGTGCACCCTGTTGGCTGAGGGACGGATCTGTAAGGAGAAGGTGGACGCGGAATGAAAAAGACGCTGACTGTGGCCCTCCCGGGCCGGGAATATCAAATCGAGATCCAGCGTGGCCTGCTGGATCAGGCGGGGGAGCGCTGTCGGGCGCTGCTCCCCCGGGCCCGGAAGCTGGCGGTGGTGACCGACAGCAATGTGCTGCCCCTGTATCTGGAGCGGACGGCGGACAGCCTGAAGCGGGCGGGCTTTCAGGTCCTCTGCTGCTCCGTCCCCGCCGGAGAGGCGGCCAAGTGTCCGGAACAGCTGGTCCTGCTGTGGGAAAAAATGATGGCCTTCGGTATGACACGCACTGACGGGGTGGCAGCCCTGGGCGGCGGCGTGGTGGGCGACCTGGCGGGCTTTGCCGCTGCCACCCTCCTCCGGGGGGTGGACTTCATCCAGATCCCCACCACTCTGCTGGCCCAGGTGGACTCCTCCGTGGGGGGCAAGGTGGCCATCGACCTTCAGGCCGGAAAAAATCTGGCCGGGGCCTTCTGGCAGCCCAAGGGGGTGCTGATCGATCCGGACTGTCTCAACACCCTCAGCGACCGCGCCTTCTCCGACGGCATGGCCGAGGTGATCAAATACGGCTGCATCCGGGAACGGGAGTTCTTTGAGCTGCTGGACCGCTGCGGCAGCCGGGCTGGCGTAATGGATTACATTGAGCAGGTGATCTGCACCTGCTGCGATCTGAAGCGGCAGGTAGTGCTTCAGGACGAGCGGGACACCGGCCTGCGGATGACGCTGAACTTCGGCCACACCATCGGCCACGCCTTTGAGCTGGCGGGACACTATGAGACCTGGACCCACGGACAGGGGGTGGCCGCCGGGATGAACTGGGCCGCCCAGCTGGGCGTCGGACTTGGGATCACGCCGCCGGAGGTGGTGGAGCAGATCCGCTCCATTTTGAACAAGTTCGGCCTGCCTCAGGACATCCCCTGTCCCTGGGAGACTATGACGGAGGCAGTGGGCCTGGACAAGAAGCGCACCGGGGATTCCATTACGCTGATCCTGCTGGAGCGGCTGGGCCAGGCGGTGCCGCGGCGCATGAAGAAGGACCAGCTTTTGGAACTGCTGGAACCCATGTGCGGGAGATAACGATATGGATCTTACCATCTATCCCAGCAAGCTGGCCGGGGAGGTGACCCCGCCGTCCAGCAAGTCCCAGGCCCACCGGGCGCTCATCGCCGCCGCCCTCGGCGGCGGGATCAGCACCATTTCCAATCTGGCGGACTCACAGGACATCCAGGCCACCCGCCGGTGCCTGTCTGCCCTGGGGGCTCTGGTGGAGGACCTGGGGCCTGGAACACTCCGGGTCCACGGCCTGGGGAACTCCATCCCCCAGGCGGGACCTTTCCCCACCCTGGACTGCGGGGAGAGCGGCTCCACGCTGCGGTTTCTCATCCCGGTGGCCCTTCTGGTACAGGGACAGGCCGCCTTCACCGGACGGGGCCGCCTCATGGAGCGCCCCCTTGCCCCATACGAGGATCTGTTCCGGGGGAAGGGGATCGGCTGGAGCATGGAGCACGGCGTGCTCACCCTGGACAGCGGACGGGGTTATGACCGGCTGGCTCTGGACCCGGGGGAGTATCGCCTGCCGGGGGATGTGTCCAGTCAGTTTATCACCGGGCTGCTCTTTGCCCTGCCCCTGCTGGAGGGAGACAGCGACCTGCTTCTCACCGCTCCCCTGGAGTCCCGGGGCTATGTGGATCTGACTCTGGACGTGCTGGACAGGTTCGGGGTCGTCGCAGAGCCCCGGGAGAACGGCTTCCACATCCCGAGCGGGCAGATGTACCAGGCCAGAGACCTGGCTGTTGAGGCCGACTGGTCCCAGGCCGCCTTCTGGTACGCCGCCAACCACCTGGGCGGTCAGGTAGACATCCTGGGGATGGATCCAGCCTCCCGGCAGGGGGACCGTGAGATCGCCGCGTACAGCCGTATGCTGGCCCGATCCGGCCAGGTGGAGCTGGACGTGTCCCAGTGCCCCGACCTGGCTCCCCCTCTGGCGGCCATGGCCGCTGTGCGCACCGGGACCACCCGCCTCACCAACGCAGCCCGCCTGCGGGCGAAGGAGAGCGACCGCCTCGCCTCGGTCACCCGGGCCCTCCGGGCCATGGGGGGGCAGGTGGAGGAGTACGCCGATTCCTTGACCATCCACGGGGTGAAGCGTCTGCCGGGAGGCGGCGTTGTGGACTGCGCCAATGACCACCGCATTGCCATGATGGCGGCGGTCTGCGCCGCCTCTGCGGAGGCTCCGGTGAAGCTGCTGGGGGCGGAGTGCGTCAGAAAATCCTATCCGGAATTCTGGACCCATTTTCAATCGTTAGGAGGAGAGCTCCATGGCCTCATACTTCGGTAAGCACATCCATATCTCCATCTTCGGCCAGTCCCACTCGGAGGCCATCGGGGTGACGGTGGACGGCCTTCCCGCCGGGGAGGCCGTGGAGCTGGCGCAGCTTCAGGCGTTTCTCCGCCGCAGGGCGCCCGGCCGGGACGCAACCTCCACCCCCCGAAAGGAAGGGGACGTCCCCCGGATCCTGTGCGGGCTGGTGGATGGGGTGACCTGCGGCGCACCCCTGGCCGCCGTCATCGAGAACACAAACACCCGCTCCAAGGACTACGACGAGCTGCGGGACAAGCCCCGCCCGGCTCATGCCGATTTCACCGCCCATATCAAGTACGGCGGTTTTCAGGATGTGCGGGGGGGCGGCCATTTCTCCGGCCGGCTCACCGCGCCCCTGTGCATCGCCGGCGGGATCTGCGCCCAGCTGCTGGCCCGGCGGGGGATCACCGTGGCGGCCCATATCCGCTCCATCGCTCAGGTGGAGGACCGCCCCTTCTCTCCGCTCGGGGAGGCGCGGGACACCCTGCTGGCGGTGCAGCAAGCCCCCTTCCCCGTTCTGGAGGAAAAGGCCGGAGAGCGGATGCGGGCAGAGATCCTCCGGGCCCGGGAGGCCGGGGACTCGGTGGGCGGCGTGGTGGAGTGCATAGTCACCGGCCTGCCCGCTGGGGTGGGCAGCCCCATGTTTCAGGGGCTGGAGAGCCATCTGGCCGCCGCCCTGTTTGCCATCCCCGCGGTGAAAGGCGTGGAGTTCGGCTCCGGCTTCGGGGCCGCCGGGATGCGGGGCTCTGCGCATAACGACCCCTTCATCCTGGAGGATGGGGCCATCCGCACCGCCAGCAATCACGCAGGCGGGATCCTGGGCGGGATCTCCAGCGGGATGCCGGTGGTGTTTCGGGCGGCCTTCAAGCCCACACCATCCATCGCGCAAAAACAGCACACCGTCCGCCTGTCCGCGGGGACAGAGACGGACCTTCAGATCACCGGACGGCACGACCCCTGTATCGTGCCCCGGGCGGTCCCCGTGGTGGAGGCCGCCGCCGCTCTGGTCCTTCTGGACGCACTGCTGGACCGGAATACAGACCAGATCGCATGGAGCGCGCCCCAGGGTGCGCGGCCTTGAATCGAGGGAGGAGAAATTGACATGGATCAGAATTTGACGCAGCTGCGGGATCAGATCGACGGTATCGACCAGAAGCTGGTGGAGCTGTTCAAGCAGCGGATGGCGGTCTCCCGTGAGGTGGCCGCCTATAAGCAGGAGCACGGCCTGCCCACGCTGGACGCGGGGCGGGAGCGGGCGCTGCTGGCCAAGGTGGGCAGTCTGGCCGGGGAGGATCTGGCCGACTATACGGAGTCGGTGTTCCGTTCCATCATGGCGGCCAGCCGCTCCTACCAGAAGCAGTGCGAAGGGTCCGGCTCTCCGGTCTATGAGGGCATCCGCACCGCGCTGAGTACTACGCCGGACCTCTTTCCCCAGCGGGCCACCGTGGCCTGCCAGGGCATTGAGGGGGCTTATTCCCAGATCGCCTGCGATAGTATCTTTAAATCCCCCACCATCCTCTATTTTGACACCTTCGACCATGTGTTCAAGGCGGTGGAGAGTGGGATGTGTCAGTACGGCATCCTGCCCATCGAAAACAGCACTGCCGGTTCGGTCAATGCGACCTATGATTTGATGACCCGTCATAACTTCTCTATCGTCCGTTCCGCCCGGCTGAAGGTGAGCCACAACCTGCTGGCAAAGGCCGGGACCGGTCTGCCGGATATCAAAGAGGTATTCTCCCACGAGCAGGCCATCAACCAGTGCTCCGCCTTCCTGAGCGGGCTGAAGGGGGTCAAGGTGACCGTGGTGCCCAACACCGCCGTTGCCGCCCGCATGGTCTCTCAGTCGGAGCGGCGGGACGTGGCCGCCCTCTCCTCCCGCTTCTGCGGAAAGACCTACGGCCTGGAGCTGCTGCGCGCCAATGTGCAGAACCGGGACAACAACTATACCCGCTTCATCTGTATCTCCCAAAAGCCGGAGATCTATCCCGGGGCCGACCGAACCTCTCTGATGATGACCCTGCCACACAAGCCGGGAGCGCTTTACCACGTTTTATCCAAGTTCTACGCCCTGGGCATCAACCTGCAAAAGCTGGAGAGCCGCCCCCTCCCGGACCGGGAGTTTGAGTTCATGTTCTACTTCGATCTGGAGTGCTCTGTCTACGCCCCGGAGATGGAGCGGCTGTTCCGGGATCTGGAGGAGGAGAGCGAGCAGTGCCGCTATCTGGGGACCTATCAGGAGGTCATCTGCTGATGGGCCCGAAGGATCTGGAGTTCGGCCTGCTGGGCGAGCGGCTGGGCCACAGCTTTTCTCCCGCCATCCACCGGCAGCTGGCCGGCTATGACTACCGGCTGGTGGAGCTCCCCCCAGAGGAGGTGGAGCCATTCCTCCGGGCGGGGCGGTTCCGCGGGCTGAATGTGACCATCCCCTATAAAAAGACGGTGATGGCCTGCTGTGATGCCCTCTCCCCCGCTGCCCGGCGAATTGGCAGCGTCAACACCCTTCTCCGCCGCCCGGACGGGACTCTCTACGGAGATAACACGGACTACGACGGGTTCCGCTACCTGCTCCAGGCCGCCGGGGCCCAGGTGCGCGGAAAAAAAGTTCTGGTGCTGGGGTCCGGCGGAGCCTCCCTTACCGTCCATGCGGTGCTGGCCGACCTGGGCGCCCGGGAGACGGTGAGTATCTCCCGCAGCGGCCCGGACAACTATGAAAATCTGGACCGCCACGCCGACGCACAGCTTATCGTCAACGCCACTCCCGTGGGAATGTACCCCAACACCGGGGTGTCTCCGGTGGAGCTGGATCAGTTCCCTGACTGCGAAGGCGTGTTCGATCTGATCTACAACCCTGCCCGCACCCAGCTTCTGCTGGATGCAGAGCGCCGGGGCCTGTTGTGTTCCAATGGGCTTGGGATGCTGGTGGCGCAGGCCAAGGCTGCGGCGGAGCGCTTCCTGGGCCGGACGATCCCGGACAGCCGGGTGGAGGAGATCACCCGGCAGGTGGAGGGGCAGACACAGAATCTGCTGCTGATCGGGATGCCGGGCTGCGGCAAGACCACAGTGGGACAGTTCCTGGCAGACCGCCTGGGCCGCCCCCTGGCCGATGTGGACCATCAGGTGGAAGCGGAGGCCGGCTGCTCCATCCCGGACCTTTTCAAGAAAGAAGGGGAGGAGGGCTTCCGAATCCGGGAGCACCGGGCTCTGTGCCAGCTGTCCAAGCAGTCCGGACAGGTCATCGCCTGCGGCGGCGGCATAGTCACCCGCCGTGAGAACTGGGATCCCATGCGTCAGAATTCCACAGTGATCTATCTCCGCCGGGACCTGGAGCTGCTTCCCACCAGCGGCCGGCCGGTGTCCCAGGCCATCCCGCCGGAAGAACTGTACCGCAGACGGGCCCCGCTCTATGAGGAATTGGCCGATCTGACGGTCGAAAACCGGGGCACGCCGGAGGAGACGGCGGAAGAAATTATCAGGAGGCTTGCGCTATGAAATTACTTGTGATCAACGGACCCAATCTGAATCTGCTGGGGATCCGGGAGCCCGACATCTATGGCCGGCAGGATTTTTCCGCGCTGGAGGACTTCATCCGCGCCTCCGCGGCGGAATTTGGGGTGGAGGTGGAGCTGTTCCAATCCAACTATGAGGGGGCCATTGTGGAGAAGATCCAGGAGGCTTACGGCAAAATGGACGGCATCGTCATTAATCCCGCCGCCTACACCCACACCAGCGTTGCCATTCTGGACGCGCTGAAAGCCGTTGCTCTGCCTGCTGTGGAGGTCCACCTCTCAAACGTCAGCGCCCGGGAACCCTTCCGCCAGATCTCCTATCCCGGCATGGCCTGTGAAAAGCGGTTTATCGGTCTCGGCTTCGAGGGATACCGCCGGGCCATCTGCCATCTGGCGAAACAGGAGAAAACCGCCTGCTGAGTTTGGTAGACCACCGCGGTCTACCAAATGTCTACCAGACGCATCCCCCGGAAACCTTGCGGCGCAAGGCTTCCGGGGGCTTTTTCTTTGTGTCCGTTTTTGGGGCTGGTCTACCAGAGGTCTACCAAGGTGATTTTTGGGGCGGAAAAGCGGCAGTTTTTTCGGATTTTTTCCTGTTTTTCGCACGTTTTCGGAGGTGCAAGGGGCGTTATGCTCCCCTTGCACAGGAGACATGGGTTGAAGGTGATCTGACGTATGAACCGTATGGCAGAATTGTATTATCCCCTTGCAGTTGGGAAACCTGCGCTTATACTGCCCGTTATACCGCCAAGAAATCCAACACCTTCTTCCCTCAGTTTTTCGAGTCGTTTGGACTCGAGGTTCCGTTTACCCTCATGTCTCGTAGGCCTGGTATAGCTGGCCAGTATTACCAGGATCACCCGGAGGTTTACGATTATCGCTATATCAATATCCCAGGCCAGGAAGGAGGCATTAAGTTTACAGTCCCTCGATACTTTGATCGGCTCCTCGAAAAAGAGGATCCCGAGGCGTTGGCGCGCATGAAGGAGATCCGCCAGAAGATTGTAACTGAGCTGGACAAGGAGAAGGACACAAAGACAACGTATGGTACAAAAAATCGTTTGGAAGTAGAAGCTCGTCAGAAAGAAGCTGTTGCTAAGATGTTAAGGAGATCTGCTATATGAGTCGATTTGAAGTTGTTTATGATTCGCTTTGTTCTCTTCGTGATGAGTATTTCGCTAAGTCCAGTGCTGAATCAGATGATTCTCTTTCTGAATTTTATCTTGGTCGTGCTGGTGCTTATGCTATTGCTTGTCTTGCTTTAAAGGAGGCTATTGATTGTGAGAAAAAGAGCCAGTAAAGGTGATAAGGCTAAGTTCCGTCGTACTGCCGTTAAGGCCAAGAAGATTAACATTGATCCGTATATTCCTAGAGGAGGTATTTCTTTGTGAGTGTTTGTCAGTCGCCTCACGCTTGGTCTATGCGTAAAATTATGCGGCGTCTTGGTTTTCAGTCTGTGTCTATTAAACGGGCTAAAGATGTTCCTGATATGTTTGTTGTTACTGCTTATGACCCTGTGGATCATTATAATTTTTGTCGATCTTATTCTAATGATGATCTAAGGTGCATTACTCGTTGTTTTGATATTTTTTGGAGGTATATTAAATGATTGTTTTTGTCTACTCTATGCGTGACATTAAGTCTGACTTTATGGCTCCTACCTATAGCAGTAATGATGCTGTTGCTATGCGTAATTTTGAGTCGGCTATTGAGCAGTCGCATGATGTGCTATTTACACACCGCTCTGATTTTCAGCTTTTCCGCATTGGTTCTTTCGATACTGATACAGGTATTTTGACCCCTGAGAAACTTCCTATTCTCATTAAGGATGGAAAGGATGTTGTTGGTTGATGTACTGCGTTGAGATTATGCAGGATGGCCGTAATCGTGCTTCCTTCCCTTGTAAAACCCTCCCGGAAGCTAAACGCACCGCCGTTGCTGTTCAGGAGCTGGTTGTTTCCTCTGATGAGTATATCCGAGTTGTAAAGGAGATTGATTTTTGATGATGTTCCGTACTGCCGCTCAGGCTATTGAGGATCACCCCCGGGTTAATATTAACCCGGGGGATCCTGATAAGGTCCTCTACTCCCCTTCCTTTGACTCCTCTGGTCATATGGAGCTTAAAGAGGTTGGTAAGGAGTCTCTTTATCAGTTTATTCAGTCCCACAAGGAGAGTACTGATATTCATGTCATTCTTGCCCGCTTTACCGCTGGTGATACTACCGCTCTTGCTAAGCGTCAAATGTTCTATGCCGATCTGACGGAGTTTCCTACCACCTATGCTGATGTGGTTAATACCATGCACGGCGCTGAGGATTATTTTACCCATCTTCCCGTTGAAGTTCGTGCTAAGTTTGGTCATGATTTTAACAAGTTCTTGGCCTCTCTTGATAACCCCCAGACCCTTGTTGATCTTGGAATTGTCAGTTCTCAGAGTCCAATATCCTCTGATCAACTTCCCTCCGAGCCCCTGATGCCTGCTCAGAAGCCCCCGGAGGTACAAATCCCTAGCCCTGCCGAAAGTGAGGTCAAATAAATGAGTAGAAACGCTAATTCTCGTTTTGCTACCAATCCCGTCCGTTTGGATATGTCCCGTTCCAAGTTTCCTCGCAATTTTTCTCATAAGACCACTTTTAATGCTGGTCAGGTGATTCCCTTTTACGTTGATGAGGTCCTCCCCGGCGATACGTTCCAGGTTCGCACGTCTAAGGTTGTCCGTATGCAGACCCTCTTAACCCCTGTCATGGATAACGTCTATCTTGATACGTATTATTTCTTTGTTCCCAACCGTCTGGTGTGGGAACACTGGAAACAGTTTATGGGTGAGAACACTGAATCCGCTTGGATCCCCCAGGTTGAGTATGAGGTCCCCCAGCTGACTGCCCCCGCCAATGGCTGGGAAGTCGGAACCCTGGCAGATTATATGGGCATCCCTACTGGTGTGAAAGGTCTTTCTGTCTCCGCCCTCCCGTTCCGTGCCTATGCCCTTATTATGAACGAGTGGTTCCGCAGTGAAAATCTTACCGATCCTCTTAATATCCCCGTGGATGATGCTACCGTCCAAGGCGTGAATACAAATAACTATGTTTCTGACGTTGCCAAAGGCGGCAAACCCTTTGTTGCCAATAAGTTCCGCGATTATTTCACGAGCTGTCTCCCAGCTCCTCAGAAAGGCCCGGATGTGACGATCCAGACTGCCCAGCTTGGTAACGCTCCGGTTGTACCGATGGATAAAGCAGTCCCTAAGGACCTGTTTAATTATCCGTACAATGTCTATATCCCTAGTGGTAATAAAGATTTTGATGCTGGTTATCATGCTGGCTCTGCTTACCAGAACGCCTTCGGCGGTGTTTGGTCTCTTTCTGGTGGTGATCCCGATAAATTGGATCCTAATATTGGTAATGGTGTCGTGGCTTACCCCGCTAACCTTTGGGCGCAGTTTGATAACACTGTCTCTGTTGCTACTATCAATCAGCTTCGTACTGCTTTCCAGATTCAGAAGTTTTATGAAAGGAGTGCTCGTGGTGGTTCCCGCTACATTGAGACTCTCAAGGCCCATTTTGGAGTTACTTCCCCGGATGCTCGTCTTCAACGCCCTGAGTATCTTGGTGGTAATCGTATTCCTGTTAGTATTAATCAGGTTATTCAAAATTCCGGGACCGTTTCCGGTTCTACGCCTCTCGGTGATACTGGCGCTATGTCTCTCACTACCGATGTGCATTCCGACTTTACTAAGAGCTTTGTTGAGCATGGTTTTGTGATCGGCGTTATGGTCGCTCGTTATGATCATACCTACCAGCAGGGCATTGAGCGTTTTTGGAGTCGTAAGTCCATGTTTGATTACTACTGGCCTGAGTTCGCTAACATCGGTGAAATGGCTGTCTTAAACAAGGAAATTTATGCTCAAGGCAACGCCCAGGATGATGAAGTTTTTGGCTATCAGGAAGCATGGGCTGACTATCGCTATAAGCCTTCCCGTGTGTCTGGTGAGATGCGATCCCAGTATGCTCAGAGTCTTGATGTGTGGCACCTGGCCGATGATTACTCCAAGATGCCCGCTCTTTCTGATGCCTGGATCCACG
>OLSF01003289.1_pt1 | contig 11025 bp, 13 predicted proteins | sample 1672301 | NCBI WGS metagenome assembly OLSF01 (sample SAMEA3136669, study PRJEB25190) | human gut metagenome | biome: human gut; feature: human-associated habitat; material: faeces | place: Austria | collected 2013
GTAGGGATATAGGGATTAGTTAGTCCTAACTAACTATAGTTAGTTTTTACTAACTTATAAAATTAAATAAAGGTAGCAACAACTAACATAAGTTAGACACGCTACTACCTTTATGCATCTATAAAATAATCCCTTTCCTCATTAGTGTATATAATTCTTCAATTTCTTTTTCGGTTGCATACCCTGTTGAGGCAATCCTCGGATTTTCAATGACAGTGAACCCTGTTAGTTGAGCTAGCTGTTTCTTCTTGTTGTAACAAAAACCTATCCGACTACCATATAAACCCGGTTGTTTTGGTATCGAACGAGTTATACATATAGCGCATCTCTTCCCCCCTAATTGACCAGAATTTGCTGTAGCGTTTCCAATCATATGTAACGAATCGTATCCCTGTGGTATTAGGTTTTGAGCGGATGACACTGCTAACATACCCCCCGCAACTGGACTGACTGTTGACGCCATTGCCACTGATAAGGCGGACGATGCCAAAGATACACCAGTGTTTACCGCACTTTTAACTTCTTCCACGGACGATGATAATGTTATGGGTATGTTTATCCCGAAGTTAAAAGTGGACTGAAAAACAATCATACCGTCTGACTTGATAACATACATGCCCTGTGTTGTTGCCATATCAACGCCGAAATAAACAATTATCTTTGTGCCCATGACTTTCTGTGTTGGAAGTTCCACCCAACCCATATACGGCAGAAACACTTCTATTCTTGTTGCCGTGTAGTCCAGAAAGTTCTTATACCTCTCGTATATACCATATGACCCTATTTTAGTCAGTTTAGCGTTACTTTTAATTTGTGTTGCTTGAAAATTAGTGTTGTAACGACCGATAACGATAAATGGTGGTTGACCTGTATCAACATCATAAAGCCATGATGATGAACAAGGAAAGTATTTCACTCCCAACACTGCTTCGGATAGATTATTGTACAAGCCTTGTATGTCATTGAACCAGTCAGTCACATTTTTTCCGATGTCGTTCCAAAAGTAGTATATAAAATGGTGTAACTGGTCTCTTGTCAACTGATACCAGTTATTCGACGGACTTGATACTCCATTTTCTTTTGGCAGTTTAATTGTTTGGCTATCTCGTTTACTGTTATCTTTATCGTCTGGCTCTGTTGGGTCGTCACTGTCTCCCTTGTCTTTTGGTTTACTAAACTTTGGGTCAATGTTCTTTGACCCATCCGTATTGATTGTGTTTTTATAACCGTCTGGTGGTGGTGTACCATTATCTATATAATCATGTGCATACTGCAGTGATTGTGTAACATATATGTTGTAGAATATCCAGCCACCATCATATGCACGACTTCCCCCCTTATATGTCAAACCCGGTATACCGGCATAAGCATATATTGCTTGTTGTGCTGTTGTAAAAGTGGCGTCATTTACTGCTTTTCTACTTGCTCTATTTATAAGATCCGGGCGCGTGCCGTTTCCTACAATATAGTCTGCTAGGTAATCGTCTAATAGCGTGTCGTTTCTTATTTTAGTTGCTATTTCATATAATGACATACCACTATTTACTATGATGTCATAAGCCACACTGTTAAAAACATTCCCCGGACTGTATGTATCATTCTCATCGTAATACATCGGCATACCGTCCGTGTCGTTCATACCGTAAAAACTCATTTTACTTAAATCATCTGGCGCATATGTCCACGAGCCATTTCCAGTATACCACTTTCCGGGGGATGACACCTTACCACCCTCTGGTTTAATAACACCGAATGACATATATCCGTCTACTGGTGTTCGTGGAATAGTCTGCCCCTTTATAAAGTCCGTGACAGAACGCCCACTCTGACCAGAAAAATCGTATTTTGTTGGACTTATTTCCGGGAGTTCGTTCGCTTGTAAGTAAAACATATTTTTCCAGCTATCTGGAAAATCACTATCATTTCTAACTGAACCGCCGAATGTATAAATCTTCGATGGATCTGTTCCGTTAAATGTGCCTGTTCCACTACCTAACAAAAAATAAGTGTGGCAATTTTTGCTTCCCAGTTTAGTTATTTTATCATATATACAAACCCTCTCTTCCGATGTGTATAAACGCCACATTTTAGAGCCAAGGTGTACATCTTCGCCCACGCCGTTTACATTAGACCAACGACCCACTTGTCCATAGCCGTAGTGTTGTACTAAAAATTCCATTATTCACTTGCCCCCTCTCCTGTTCCTTGCTGTCCAGTTGTTACCAAAATGAAGAGACTGTTTGAATCGTCAAAAGTCTCGCCGAACTCCGTTTCCACAACCTCTTGCTTATCGGAAATTGGTATCATGCTATCATGTAAATACTTGTCTTGTAAATTCTGCTGTCTTGTTATAATCTGTGATGATAGATTGATTTCGCTTTTGTATGTCCTCAATACATCAACTCTACCAGATATTCGAAACATTCCAGCGGTTGCCGTTAAATCCGTTACAAAATAGTATCGCTTAAATTTTGGAATATAAAAGTAATTGATAGACCATAAATCATCAATGATAGTGCTTTCCCGTACTTCAATAGTTGGCGTCAACACGCTTGTATCATCCAGTAGTCTAACACTCGTGTAGTGTGCAACTTCTGTTATTTTCTTATCAACAACATTAGGCGCACTTTCCGTTTTATAAAGAAAAATGTCCATCATTCCACCTCCTCATACATCATAGAACATATATCATTAACTACATCATTTAACACTGTTAAAATGTAATTAAAACTAGCTACTTCTCGTTCGCTCTGGATCATCTGTTGAGAAGTGGTCACTCCTATGTTTCCGTGAATCCTTGATTCTGTCATATCCTGTCCTTGTACCGTCTCGGTGTCCTCTCGGTTCTGGTATTCTTTTAAGTCATTTCTACCAACATAATCTTTTTTATTCTGAATAGCATTATACTTTTCAGTGACTGTTAAATCCTTGTATGTTGTGTCTGTGGTGTTCGTTCCGCTGTCACTGTCTCGATACTCCAGTGTCGGTTCTGCTGGATTGAAAGAATTGCGTTCGTGCGTACGGATTGCACCAGGCTTTTCTGTTGTTGTTTGACCGCCAGACTGTACTCGGTCAGTGCTACCAGTTTGGGTGTTTGTTTCTGCACCGGAGTAGGTTGTTTTTTCACCGCCATTATAGTGTCGTTCTGTCGTTAAATTCGGTTTTCTTGTGGAAGTCTCTTGTCTGTCATAGTTTTCAATCGGATTATACTCCAACGATAATGTAGCGTATAGTTTTGACCATTTATATTTATTCATATATGGAGATGCCAGCAGTAAAGAATCGTTTGTTTCCTCATCATCGAATAACAATATTCTACTGCCTTGTTTTGAGGATATGACAGTGTCAAAATATTTATAATTAGCAAAATAATCACCCAAAAAATTAAAATCCTGCGTGTTGAAAAATTTAGGAATGAGAGGAATGTCCTTGTTATTCCTCTCCTTTATTAGGGTTGCTAATGTTTTCATCTTCTTTACCTCCTGTCTGTTCTGTTTCAGATGAAACATTTTCAATATTATTTTCTGATACGGATATAGCCGCTTTCCATGGTTCTGAAAACTCCACCTGTAAATCAGCGTCAAACAATTTATTAAACCTGTCAATAGCAAAACGCCTTGTGTGTAACATGTTATAAGGTAGAATCCTACTAAACAAGTTGTAACCTTGCATCTCAATATTGTTCTGCTGTGCCATCTTTCCAGTGGAATTCAGAGCCATGCCGTAAAGAGTTGCCACTCTGGATAATGTATCATCCCTAAACTTTGACAAAAATTGTAACTTTTCAATGAGAGTGGTGTCACTCAATTCAAACGAATGTATCACATTTTCCAGCTGTTCATCATCATATGTAGACGCCACCAAAGTGTTTGGTTCTCCATTATCTCCAGATTTTAGAGTTTTATTTACGGCATTGCGGACTTTATCGTTGGCACACCCAATCACATTGGATGGCATGGCTTTTTTCAAACACGCTCCCATACAAGTGTCTATCTGCGAAAAAAGTTCTGCGAACTTGATTCGTTGAAAATCTGGCGTTTGAGACTTGTTATTAAAAATGTAAATAAAGTCTTTCCCCTCGTTACCCTTTATGCTGATTTCTGGATTGAAAATGTTTAGAACCGTTCCAGCCGTCCCCTCATAGGTGTAGTATGACCCCATCAAACCGCTTACCGTTGGTGTACCATACATTAGTCTCCCGTCTTTTAACCACATTCCTGCTATACCCTCATTCGTTAGAATAATGTCCAGATAGTCGGTGTTGACACCGTCAACACACTCGCCAGAATACTCAAACATTGTTGTTAAAAGGTCGATTCCTGTGATGTCGTAACCTAATCTATTCAGTTCTTTTTTCTGTTTTTTCGATAAATAAAGATTTTTGAAATTCGTCATAAAAATAGGGCGGTTCTACCCGCCCTAAACCTCCTTTCTTTAATCGAGTGTAAATGCAACAATCGGAAAGTTGCTGTCGACATAATAATTCAAAAACAAGTGTAACCACTCGTTCCAGAAGTCCGCACAAGCCGTATATGATGACGTTACTTTCTCACGATACGGACATAGACCCATTGCTCTACGGTCAACCACAACCGCCACCAGATTGCTAATGTCAACCTGTTCAGTTCCCAAACCAAGTTTATTGTTTGGGTCAGCGGCTATACTGACTTTTGAAACTTCTCCCCAGTCAAAGAAGTTGCCACTGGTCTTTTTGATCATCTGCCATGATGGAAGTCCTGTAAAGCCATCCAAACCAGTGTCAATCCGTTCGTTACTGTTTAGCCGTGGAATGTTTCTAACTGCGTTTCTAAACTGTGTTAAAACATAATTATTAGTCTCTCTGGACTGTACAGGAAAATTTCCGTTATTGAAAGCAACTGTCATTGCCCTCATGTTATCTTTTGTATCTGCAATTTTTCTTGTGCAATAAGCCAAAAACTTGTCATTATGAAGCAAAGCCTGTACATTTGTGCTCTCTTCATTTGTGATAATTCCCTCTGCTTTGGCAAGTGTTACCAGTTTTACATTGTTCTGCGTTGCTTTGACAGATATAGCGGCCGCTACATCGATTAAGATGAGAGCGTATTTATCCATGACGACTTTTTTAGTTTCCGTGACCATTGACCGCAATTTACTAATATATTGATTCATTGCATCCCATGATGTAAACGCCTCTTTCGTATCTTCAGTTGAAATACTAATCGGTATCGTTATTGGTTTCATCTCGTTGAAGATTTTCACTTCAACTTTTGGTTGATAAAATGTGTGCTCGAGTTCGGCGTAACTCTTTCCGTCAACCTTATTAAACACCTCATCCTGAATTATGTTACACAGTTGAGGTACAACTCTTTCTTTGATACCGCCCCACTCGAAAGAATCAATAACTAAATCCTTTACAAGACTCTCATAAGTGTTATCGAGAATTTCCATCTTTCCTAATCTCGACAAAAGTGAGTGTGTGAATTTTTCTGTTAGTGTGTTTGTGGTATCGTCCCCGATGTCGTGACCGGCATCTATCAAGTTTTCCATTGACAACGCTCCATCTGTTGTATACGAGTTTTCAAAAACATCCTTTCCGAATGTTTCAATCAATGCGTGTTTTGTTAAATCAACTACATTTTCAATCTTCATTATCTAAATCAACTCCTTTCTTTTCAAGTGCCCTCTCAAGGGCGTTAATTGCGTCAGTATTACGATTTACAATTTCCGTTGTCTTAAAACACTGCCATGTCATAAGCAAGCACATTGCGATAGGAAAACCAACCTGTGATATTAGTTCTGTCATTTCAAATCATCCTTTCAGTTTTACATTGATAGTTGACTTTCCGTTTCCAATGTCGGTTGCGGTCACAAAAAGTTCAACCGGTTTTAATTCCACCATATTTTTCAAAAGCGGAATAACCTGTACCACATTCCGTGACGATGACACCAGTAATTTATCATCGCTTGTTTTAATCACAGCGATTTTCTTGTCCGTTTCCACTGTTTCCACTTCCTTAACTGTAACAGTGCTACCTGCTAGGTCTTTTAATTTACCTGCATCCCCTGTCAATGCTTTGAATACTTCTGTGTTTGTCATGTTAAACACTCCTTTCTTAAAATTTCTATATTAATTGTAACATCAAAAAAATAACCTGTCAAATGTTTTTTTCGAAATTGTAAAATAGTGCTGCTATCTGATTATTTTGAAATCGAACCATGCGTTTATCAATCAAATCCCAAATCAATCGGTCACCCTGCGTATAGCCTCTACCGTGTCTATATCGATAGTCCGTTGGGAAAGTGTCGGTGTAAATAATGCTATCCGAATGTGTTCGTGTGGCTCTCGTTACTTCTACGATAGTCATTCTCTGATAACGAACCACTTTGAGATGTAGAAGACGGTCCATATATCTAATATAATGGCGGTTTGATATTACCGTTTTATTATCATCCTGTTCGATATGCGGATATATTGAGTGCGCCCACCCACCGCCTGTAATGCTGTTAAGTTCTGGCTTGTTAAAACCGTATAACAACCGATTTATTATTTTTTTATGTTTACTCATTTTTTTGTTACTAATAATGTTACAATAAATTGGCATGCCCAGAGATGTGTTAAAAACATTACTCTCCCCCGGTTGCATAGTCAAAACACTGTCGTGTATCTCCAATTCATAGAGATACTCGTTTTCGGTGCTTATGGTGTTGGCTAACCAAAACACCTTAACACCCTCTCTATCCCTTTGAATAGTTTTTAACAAATCCAAAAACCTTACGAACTCATTATTAGAGTAGTAGTCTCGAATAAACTCATCGTAAATTACAATGTTTCCGTGTGGAGCATTAAAAGTTGATTTGTACATTTCCGCCCTGTCTAATGATAAGGCGTACATTATCACATCTGATTTATCAACGATATCTCCGTCCTTTTCGGCTGCATAACGCCACTCTCCAGCCCTATATACTAGTGTGTTGTAGACACCGTCTGTCAACTTTTCAACATAGCCGTAGTCAACTATAACATTCACTAATTTGTTTAAGTTTTTTGGGGCAATAGAATCATGCGTATGTCTAACATACACTGGTGTGATGCCGTCCACCTTATTAGCACATAGCGACCACAACAACACATTGGTGGTTTTTCCAGTTGACCGTTCGGAAAGCAAAACATAGTGTCCTATCTCTTCGTTTAACGGCATTTCCGTCGGGTTAAAAAACTCGTCCGGCACTCCCAACTTTTTATATACTTTATTTATCTCCTTTACGTTCATCTAACAACACCTCTTTCTATATTTTTCAATAACCATGCTAAAAATTCCGTATAATCACTTTCTTTCATTTCAAAGTCAATTGGGTAAATAACACACGCTCCATCACTATGCATTTCTTCCGACACGCCATTAAAATCTGTTATAATGTCCGTTACATTGTTTACATATGCATGAGCATTTTTACAATTTTCTATTTTCAAACCAAAGTCAAAACGGTCAAACACTTCTTTCAAATCAGACACTTTGTTTTGATGTAGGTATCTATTAAATGCCTTTTTTGGTAGACCTGCAACGGTACATTCCAGATTTCCTTCATCATCCAACACCAGGTAGCGTTTTGCTCCGAGTGTCTTAAATTTAACTATAGTCCCATCGTCTGTTAATTCTCCGAGGTGACCCATTAGAGATATATCAAATCCGTTTTCTTCACAGAACTTATATCTTCGTTTTGCCATCTTTCGGTTAAACCGCTTAAAAATCTCTTCGTGTTTTTCTGGATTTACATACTTGCATGAGTCCGTATCTCCATATGTGGCGTCATCGCCTATCTTGTGGAAAACATCGACTAATAAATGATAGCGAGCCCATGCAGTTGTATAAATACCCCAGTACGGACTTAAAAGCGTTGTGCGTGCATAGTTTCTGCGTTCATCCTCTCCCATCGGTTCACTTCTCCAATCGTCTGTATATGTGATGTTTTCAGATGGTATTGTGGTAACCATCATTCCATAAAAAGAGTTGGCTATTGCTTTTTGTTCCTTATAATCCAATCCGGCATTTTTCAATCTTGTCTTTTCAGTGTATGCATTAAAAAGTGGGTTGATAACATATTTAGGGAGTTTTCCGCTATATGGAAACTTCCATAATGTTTCACATGAAACATTTTTCCATTCGTAAAACTTTTGGTAAATCATCCAGTCAATATTAGTTAGCATTACTATCATGCTATCCGCTTGCTTTATCCTCCCGTTGTCAATTATTGGATTGACAACACTCACACACTTGTGTTTAGATTCTATAGAATGCTGTGTCTTCGAAGTTATGTTATCAAACACGAAAACACCGTACCATTGTGACTGGCAATTTTTAATAACAGTTTCATAACCATCTTGATTAATTTTTACTGGATTTGACATTGGAAAGTTCTCGTAAGCAATCCATGCTGGATAGGAACTCTCGAAATCCTTTGACTTCATGTTTTCCAATACATAGCCTGTCTTTGATGCATTTGAATGAACGTACCCACCCCTAAATAAGTATCTAATCAAGCAGTCATATTCCTGCATGGTTTCCGGGAACATATCATTCATTAGCCAGTCCCTAACCTCATTCGCTCTATCCTTGTTTGGATATTCTATGTTAAAAGATTCTTTTAAGGCTCTACGGCATATTGAAGTTTTTGTTGTCGGAAAAAAACCACTTATTCCGTAATTGAGTAATAAATATTCAATATATTCCGTGACCACTTTAACGTCATTAAAACAGTATCGTTCTTCTTTACTTGTCAATGGTGTTTTGGTGTTTCTTACCATTGTATAATCCAAATCCCCGGCCATCTTTTTGGTTTTGGTGTAAGCGTTCGCCGTCTTTTCTAATGACATCCCAGAGATTGCAAGGGTATCGATAAAGTGGAAGATACCGCTGTCAAACATTAGAGGCTGTCTTTTTGACTTTGCGAATAGATTTTTAATTTCTAAAAGTTTTGAAATAAATGTAAAATCGTATGGAAGATTATGCACACCCACCAAAACACTGACATTCTTTTGTTTTGACTTTTTCAAAATCACATATTGAATCAGTTCTAACAACCTAGGTAGTTTATGAATATCTCGTTCTAATAGTGTATAATGTGTACCGTTTGAATATATATCAAAAGACCATGCATAAACATATGATGCCTTATGTTTATCATCTATAACACTTGTAGTCTCTGTGTCAAACGCACATATTACTGTACTATTGTTTCTCCCTTTTCTTTTACTGCCTGTATGTATGGTAGAATAATTTAATGCATTCCAATCCATGCCACGCTCAAATTCTTCAATCGAATAAAATACTTTATTCATATGTTTAACCTTTTTCTTTCAGACACTCCAAACACCTCTGACGGTGTTATTTCATGCTCTTTTTCTTTTATTGACTTGATGGCATCGTATACTTCCTCAAGTGCTTGATTCCTCAATCCTTTACCCTTGCCAGTGCTGTACATGTTTTCCAACAGATACTCTGCCTCGTTCATGTTTTGTAAAGCCGCGCCGTATATGTACCGTTTGTTCTCGTTGAGATACTTCTCGATTTCAACTGCTTTATCAATTTGTTTTTTATCTTCGTATCTGCCACCAAAATATTGACTAAATGTTTTGGTTCTTTCCTCCAGTTTTTGCAACGATTCCAAAGACACTCCTTTAAGTCCTTTCATTGATATGTTACCAGTTTTTGTATATCCAAGTCCAAGCCTATCTATTCCTTGCGTCAACGCCTCATAAGGGTTTACGCCGATTGCGTTCTCTTTTCTAAATGACTCCATTTTATAATTTAAGCGGTTGACAATCGAACGCTTACGTTGTTCAGTCAATTTATTCATTTTAACACCTCTTTCTTTACCGTGAATTTGTTTCCTTGAAATAATGGGACATAGCAGTATGTTTTGTCACCTATATATGGTATCATTCTAGCGTCAAAGGCATAGCAGTTAAGCATATATTCGTAGGATGCAACTGCCTCATTAAAAGTCTTGTTTGTTGGACACCCATGTGTCCAATAATAAGAATAATTTAACTTTTCAATCTTTCCATAGTTGCAACACTCAAAGACTCCATCATCCAGTTGTGTTTGCATCTCCTCGAACAAGTCGGCAGGACTAACTAAATCGGCTGTTACTTCCATGTCTACATAGTCATGTGTACCAGTGCGATCAAAACACCATGTTTCTATTGTATATCCTTTGTTTGTTGTAAATTTAACAGACTTCTGCCAAGACGCTTTTTGTCTATGACCCTTTTTTCCCCAAATTCTATACATTGCTCTCATTTCCTACACTCCTCTCCGATATAAATATCTAAATGATATAATCCGTTTCTTGTTAGTACGATTTTCTCAACGGAACAATTACCATGTTCCGAAAATGCGTTGTAGTCGTTACCGCACTCTCCATTGTTTGCAGATTCCTCTTCGTACTCTGCTATCATTACATCACCGAGCCACAGTCTAATATCAACCCTAGGACCGAGAAACTCTATCCAATCTCGGGTCATGATATCATCCAATTTTATACCCATATCTTACACTTCCTTTCTTTATAAACAAATGTTAATCAATTGTCCATTATCTGTGATAACAACTGTGTTATAACATCCAAAACTTTCGTTATAAACAACCTTTACTTCTTTACATATATCTGCAAAAATTCTAAAACAGCTATCTTCAACTTGTCTAATATCTGTGATATATCTAATATTATATAACTCGTCAATACAGAATATTATTTTTTGACGAGCCATTGAGAGCAACTCATGTTCCGTATAAAAATCTTTATCGACTATAAAGTTTTTTTGTTCCGCATTCTTTCTAATTTTCATTTTTCTCACCTATACAAGACTTTTTCTTGCCCTTTCTTGATTTAATAGTCTTATTATATCATTAGTTATTATTATTTTCTATTGGCAAAATACACAAACATTACTATTATTTTTGTGTAAATTGCTAGTTAGTAAAAACTAACTATAGTTAGTTAAGACTAACCAATCCCTATATCCCTACTTTAGATCGGAAG